>Ga0265293_10012315_pt1 | contig 11373 bp, 7 predicted proteins | sample Munlanlewell138R_FD_192505 | JGI IMG/M metagenome (GOLD analysis project Ga0265293, IMG submission 192505) | Leachate microbial communities from a municipal landfill in Southern Ontario, Canada - Leachate well 138R | ecosystem: Engineered > Solid waste > Landfill > Unclassified | place: Canada... | reverse complement strand
CTCCATGGCCAGGCAGCGGGCTATGGCAACCCGTTGCTTCTGGCCACCGGACAACTCATCGGGATAGCTCTCTGCCTTTTCTGCAAGACCGACCAGGCGCAACAGATCCCGAGCCTTATGCTCCGCTTGCTGGCGCTCGATGCCCCGCAGCTTTATGGGTCCCAGGGTCAAGTTTTCCAGCACGGACAGATGGGCAAACAGGTTAAAGGACTGAAAAACCATGTTCATTTTTTGGCGAACTTTGGCAATATCCGTGTTTTTGTCGAGGATATTTTGGCCGTCGACGTAGATCGCGCCCGTCGACGGCACGTTGAGCAGATTGAGACAGCGCAGAAGGGTACTCTTGCCGCAGCCGGAGGGTCCGATGATGGAGACCACCTCGCCCTTGGCGATTTCCGTGGATATATCCCGCAGCACCACCAGGTCGCCAAAAATCATGGAAAGATGCTCGATTTTGATCATGCTTTGGCTCTCCTATTGCGGCGCTGCTTCGGATCTGTCAAGCGTTCAAGATATTCCAGGAGCTGGATCAGCACCCAGGAGATTACGAAGTAGAGAATCGCCACCATTACCAGCGGAAAAAATGCATCGAAAGTGCGACTGCGGATAATGTCGCTGGCCTTGGTGAGATCCTGCACGGCAATGTAGCCAACTATGGAGGTCATTTTCACAAGGGAAATGAACTCACCCTTGTAAACCGGCAAAATGCGCTGAATGGTCTGGGGCAAGACGATATACAAAAAGGTGCGGAAACGGCTGAAACCCATGGCAATGCCGGCTTCCATCTGCCCGCGATCCACCCCCTGAATACCGCTGCGGAAGATTTCCCCCGCGTAGGCGGCAAAATTCAACCCGAAGGCGATGATGGCAACCACTACAGGACTGATATCCACGGAGGCAAACACCACATAAAAGATCAGCATAAGCACCACCAACACCGGTGTCCCCCTAAGCACACTGATGAATACCTGGGCGGGCACTCGCAAGAGGGCGCGAGAGGACATTCTCAGGTAGCAGACACCGCTGCCCAGCAAAGTGCCGAACAGGGTGGCGAATACGGCGATGGTCACCGTGGTTTTAAGCCCACTCCACAGCAGCAAGTAGCGGTTTTCCTGGATGATGTTGCTGTGAAAACCCTCAATCACCGCCCCCAGGAAACCGGGCGCGTCGGAGTCCGGCTCAGCCACCGCAGGCGCCTCTGGCAAGGGAGCCAGTTCCCCCTTGCGGGCAAACAGCAGAGTATCCATGCGGAAATAGGGCGCGGAGAAGGAAATCTGGCGCTGGCGATCCTCGGTGACGTAGATCGAGGCGATGATCATGTCCGCCTTGCCACTGGCCACAGCGGCAACAAGACTGCCAAACTCCATGCTGTCGAGGCGAACGCCCTTTCCGAGGGAGGCGGCAAAGCGCTTCACCAGCTCGATATCGAACCCCACCAGGGCGTTCTGCTGCACTGCGGCAAAGGGCAGGCCGATATCACTGACGCCGACCACCAGGGGGTCGCCAGTCGCGGGATCGGGCAAGTGCGGAATCCCTGTATCTCCCTGTTGCATCCAGCGGGCGACCATGTCGTCGTATACGCCATTGCCGCGAATCTCAACCAGAAAGGCGTCAAAACGCTGTTTTAATTCGGTGTTGTCCTTGTTGAACCCGGCAGCCACGTCCAAGGAAAACAGGGGTTCACCGACCACCTCCAGACTGTCGTCCTGGCGCAGCAATTCCCGCAGCGGCTCGGCGTCAAAGAGCGCCACATCCACCTTGCCAGTACGCACGGCGAGAGCCACATCCGCCGGTGTCTTGTACTGGTGAACGGTTGCCATCGAGTAATGGGCGGTGGCATAGGCCTCATGGGCAGATCCCATCACCACCCCCACATGTTTGCCGTGCAATTCCATCCCCTTTTCTGAGGACTCCCTGCCAGCGGAAGCGGCGGACGTCGCCACCAGGGCGGCGATGTCGTTCTCCACATAGGCTGTAGCGAATAGCACCTGGGTTTTGCGTTCTTCCGTGACGTTGAAGTTGGACAGCGCCACATCGATCTTGCCACTTTGCAGAGCCGGTATTAAACCTTCAAAACTCATATTGACAATCTCGACGCTTTTGCCGAGCCGTGCTGCGATGATATGAGCCAGTTCTATATCCAATCCAGTGAAACGTCCATCTGCGACAAAGGAAAACGGCTCAATGTCGGCGCTGGTGCCCACCTTCAGCACCCCCTCGGTCTTGCTTTGCTGGACAGGCTCCACCAGGAGAGGCCGATCGTTGGTGGTGGCGATCCACTTGTGACGCAGACCAGCCAGCTCACCGCTAACGGCCAGATCGTTGATGATCCGGGAGATCGCCGCGGCTAATTCCGGATTATCCCGGCTGATGGCCGGGGCGATTTCGAGCTTGGCCACCGGCTCCGCCAGGATTTCCAGGCCGGGATTTCGAGCCTGAAGATTGACAAGCACACTCTTGTCGTAGACGAAAGCGTCCGCTTTGCCGGTGCGCACCGCCAGGGCGGCATCGGCGGCCACGGTGAAGGTCTGGAAGTTGGCGGAGGGGAAATGACGGCGAGCCGCCAGATCCCCCGCGGATCCTGGCAGCACGGCGATTCGCCCCCGCTCAAGGGCTGCCAGTCTGCTCGCCTTGGGCTGATCTGCTGCCACCGCTGCTGGGGATTCATCCTGAGGCGCAGCCTTTACCAGCATCACCTGGGCGTTGGCGTAATAGGGTACGGTGAAATCCACCGATTTGCGGCGCTCCTCGGTGGCGGTCATGCCAGTGATGATCAGATCCACCTTTCCGGATTCCAGAGCTGGAATCAGAGCCATGAATTTCATATTGAAAAATTCCACCGGGCGGCCGAGATGAACGCCTATGACTCGAGCCAGCTCGCCATCATGGCCGGTCACTCGACCGTCCTGATCGACAAAACTAAAGGGCTCACGGGTGGCGCTGACCCCAATCCGCAACGGCTCGCCAGCGGTCGGCAGCACCAGCTCCGGCTCCAGATAGGGCGTCAGATCCTGCTTGAACCAGCGCGAGTGCATGTCCTCAAGGGTTCCATCCTGTTTCAACGTGGCGATAATGTCGTTGAGACGAGCCAACAGCGCATCGTTGCCCTTGCGCACGGCGATAGCGGTGTCCTCGTAGGCGAGGGGCTCGTCCAGGAGGGTGATGCCGGGATTCTTCTTGGCCACCTGGAGCGCCGCTGGAAAGCCCGTGACCACTGCATCCAGCTGGCTCGCATGCAAGGCCGTAACCGAATCCATGATATCGTCGAAACTTTTGACCTCCGCTGCCGGATAGCGCTCGATGACAATAGCCTCCCCCGTTGAACCGGTCATCACACCAATTCTTGCTTTGGCGGCATCGTCCAACGTTCGGATCACCGTTTGCGGCTGACCACAGGCGGCCAACAGCAGCATCGCGGCCAGAAGGCCGCCAGCAATGAGTCTGTGTAACATCGTAATCAGGGCTCCAGGTACATTGGCGTCAGGCATCGGCATTAGGCACTTGGCCATCGCCAGTGGCGAGATGGATCAACTTGATAACCAACATGGTTATATCATCGGACTGGGGGGCGCCAGCCGCGTGGCGGGCAACATCATCGCGCACGCGCTCCAGTGCTGCGGCCAGGTCACCTGGGGCGGCGCCGGCAAGGATCTTAAGCAGGCGAGCCTCGCCATAGAGCTGAGCCGAGGCGTTGAGCGCCTCGGTCACTCCGTCGGTGTAGAGGAAAAGCGTATCTCCCGGCTTCATCTGAAGGCACTGCGTGCTGTAGCTGACGCCGGCCATGGCGCCAAGCATCAGGCTGGGGTGCACCGGCATATAGCTGACGGCGTCGTCGACTATCAGCAGCGGCGGGTTGTGACCGGCATTGGCGAAGCGAAGTTCACCGCTGACGATATCGAGAATGGCACAGAACACTGTGGCGAACATGCAGCTTTCATTGTCCGCCGCCAGAATGTTGTTTACTGATTCGAGAATTCTGCTGGGCTCACCCAGCCTCTGCCCCTCGGTCTTCAGCAGGGTCTTGGCCACCATCATGTAGAGTGCGGCGGGCACTCCCTTGTCGGACACGTCGGCAATCAAAAAGCACAGACGGGACTCGTCGATGAAAAAGAAATCGTAGAAATCGCCGCCCACTTCCTTTGCGGGCATCATCGAGGCGTAAATATCGAACTCGCTATGGCTGGGAAAGGCGGGAAAAATCCGTGGCAGGAGGCTAGCCTGAATGTTGGTAGCCATGTTCAGCTCACTCTGGATGCGTTCCTTGGCCGCCGTGGTGACAGTGAGGTCGCGGATGTACGCCTTGAGGGCTTCAGTCATAGCGCGAAAATCCCGGGTTAAAACACCCACTTCATCCAGGCTGCGCACGGGCGGCAGCGGCGCGTCGAAATTGCCCCCGGCCAACTGATCGGTGGCCTCCGCCAGCCTGTGCAGCGGTCTGATCATCGCCCGGGCGATATTGCCCACCACCAGAATCATCAACAGTAGGCCGACCGCTCCCATCGCCGCCATGTTGACGCTCATGGTTCGAATATTGGCCAGCAGCTCGTCTTCGGGGAATACCACCGCCAGAGTCCAGCCCGTTGACTTGACTGGGGCATGATAGAGCCAGCTGGTGGCACCCATCAGGCTGGCGTAGCGGATGAAGCCGGTCTCCCCCCTCACCATTCGGCGACCAAGCTCCCGCAACTCGCCGTCGTTGCGAGCCTCGGCGATGGAGAAAAAGGTCTCATTCATGATTGCCTCCGTCAGCGGATGGGCGAGGACGGTACCGTTGCGGGACAACAGGGCGGCGTAACCGGTGTCAAGAATCTTCAAAGAGGACACCAGGTTAGTGAGTTCGTCGAGGGAGACATCGGCGGTCACCACTCCACGCAGGCGGCGCTTCCCCTCCCGCTGATCGTAAAAGGGCACTGAACAGGTGGACATCAGGATGTCCCCAGCCCCCTCGTCGAAATAGGGTTCGCTCCACTCCAGACGCCCCAGTTCCCGGGGAATCTGGTACCAATCCCAGTAAAGATAAGGCAGATGCAGGTAGGTCTGATCCAACTGCAGCCGAGCCAGGGAGTCCCCGTTGCGGTAGATGTAGGGAGCGTACAACTCCCTGTCGGCGCGAAACGCGCCAGGCTCAAAAGCCACTGCAGCACCGAACACTTCCGAATTGCCGGCCACTGCGCCAGAAAGCAGGGCGAGCAGCTCCGCCTCGTCATGAGCGGCGGTTTCCAGAGCCAGTGCCGCGCCCTTTACTACCTTCTCCACCGCAACCAATTCGGTCTCGACCCGATTGACCAGGGACAGGGTGAGGTTGCGGGCGTTGTGCTCCAGTTCCTGTTCCAGCAGTTGTCGGGACTGGTAGTAGTTGTAGCCGAGCACCACGGCAAAAATCAGCGCCGTGCTGAGGGCGATCACCAGGGCGAGGCGGAAGGCGATGCTATTTCTCAGGCGAACCAGCACGGTCAGACTCCTCCTCTTTTTTCGCCTCAGCACGTTCACCACCGGTAAACCGCCCGTAGGGCGGGATGGCAGAAACCATTCCGGCCTGGAGAAGCATGTCGCCAGTCGCCCGATAATCCTCTTGGCGGAGCGTGCCAATGGCGGCTCCAGCCTGCGGCTGCATCAGATCCGCCATACGCGCCAGCATCCAGCGCTGGTGCACCCGGTTCGCAGGTACCTGAGCTTCACGCATGTATTTGATGAGGATATCCAGCGCCTCCTCAGGATGGGCAAAAGCATAGTCCCAGCCCTCAAGGGAGGCGGTGACAAAGGCGCTTGCCAGTGCCGGATCGTCCTGTAATCGGGATTCCAGCATGTAGAGGCCGTCTTCCGGCACATTGAAGCCAAGTTCCGCCAGGGCAAACACTGTGAGTTCCTCAGCATTGACCCCGGCGTTGAGCAGCGTGTGGTATTCGTTGTACAGCATGGCAGAAACAACATCGACGCCACCCCGCAGGAACAGGTTGACAGTCATGGATTGGCGTACCGGCACCACCTCCACACCTTCCCGAGCCAGCAGCACCTCGATAGGCAGAGACAGGTCTCCACCCCATAAACCCACCTTACGACCCGCCATCGCCGCCACAGTGTCGATGCCGCTGTCGTGGCGGGCAATCAGCAGCAGGGAGGAGCGCTGGATCAGCTGCGCCAGATTCACCAGCTCCACACCCTGAGCACGCTGCCGAATGGCGGTGGTCAGCCAAAGCGCCGTAAAATCGGCCTCGCCCTGTTGCAGAGCATCCAGCGGTGAATAGCCGGGACCGGCGCGCAATATGCGCAGATCAATGCCGTGACGGCGATAAAAACCTTTGTCCAGAGCCACGTAGTAACCGGCGAACTGAGCCTGGGGGCTCCACAGGGGCATGAAAGATGCGCGCTTGAGTGGTACTGCCTCTGCCGCCACCGACTGGCCGCTGAACAGCGCCAGTATCAGGCAGGACACCAGAACAAATGCGCCTATCAGAAACCGCCACAGCATTGCCATGATTGCCGTCAAAAGATCGCCCTCACAGGAAGCTGTAGTGGTCTGCGTTGGCGGCAAAATCCCGCCCCAGAAAATAACGCGCATCCTCCACTGAGGTAAATGGCTCGTGCAAATTGGCGCCCATCCACAACGGAGGATGAGATTGCGCCAGGGAGGCGATGCAGCCCGACACATTCTTACTTATAGAGTTTTCGATAAAGGCCGTCACCACCTTTGTCACTAATTGTTCTTCTCTCACCGGCATTTCCACTGTTGCATCCAATCGATCAATGACCAGGACGATTTTTGAATGACAGGGCTGGTGAAATCAGTCCCTGTTCGCGACAATCTTTTCGCTACTTTAGCTTTGTATTTATAACCCACAAGACATCCGGTTAGCGAATTTTTTTCAGTATTTGAGGATCTTCGCCTTGATACTAAGCATCTAACCGTCTCACCCGTTATTTGAAGGGTTTAAATGCTAATAATTCGTCATTGAAGACAATCCAAATATCTCTGCCAGCGAAACCAGAATAAACCAAAGTAAACTCTTATTGATCTACATCACGACAGTGACAGCGCCCCAATCCGGGTGACATAATCCGCCACAGCTTACAGACATTAAATTTACAGGCATTTATTCACATGCATATCCATATTCTCGGCATTTGCGGCACCTTTATGGGCAGCCTTGCCCAGCTGGCCAAAGCCGCTGGCCACAGGGTTTCCGGCTGCGACGCCAATGTCTACCCGCCGATGAGCACCCAGCTGATGGATGCGGGCATTGACCTCATCGAAGGCTTTGATCCCGCCCAGCTGGTCTCCGCCGCTGGCAAGCACCCGGATATGATTGTGGTGGGCAACGCCATGAGCCGGGGCAATCCCTGTGTCGAATACATGCTCAACAAAGGCCTGCCCTATACCTCCGGCCCCCAGTGGCTGGGGGATCATATCCTTCGGGACAAATGGGTGCTGGCGGTTGCCGGCACCCACGGCAAAACCACCACGGCAACCATGCTGGCGTGGATTCTCGATTATGCGGGCATGGCGCCGGGCTACCTGATTGGCGGTGTTCCCGGCAATTTCCCCACCTCTGCCCGCCTCGGCGATACGCCGTTTTTTGTGGTGGAGGCGGATGAGTACGACACGGCCTTTTTCGACAAGCGCTCCAAGTTTCTCCACTACCATCCGCGCACCCTGGTGCTCAACAACCTGGAATTTGATCACGCCGATATTTTTGCCGACCTCGCCGCCATTCAGACCCAGTTTCATCACCTTCTGCGCACGGTGCCATCTGAAGGCAAAATTATTCACCCCCAGGAAGACGCCAATCTCAATGCCGTACTGGCAAAAGGCTGCTGGTCGCAAAGCGAAGCCCTGGGTGCGAACGGCTGGCAGGCGCACCTGCACCAGGGTGACGGCGGCAGCTTCGAGGTTATTTTTGAACACCAACCCATAGGCGCCGTCAGCTGGCAACTCAGCGGTCTCCATAACGTCAACAATGCCCTTGCCGCTATCGCCGCCGCCCGCCATGTGGGCGTCAGACCGGCGCTGGCCTGCGAAGCCCTCAGCGCATTTTCTGGCGTCAAACGGCGTATGGAATTACTGGCCACTGTCGACGGCATTCATATCTACGACGATTTTGCCCACCACCCCACCGCCATCGCCACCACAATGGAAGGCCTGCGTAAAAAAGTCGGCACGGATCACATTATTGCCGTCCTTGAACCCCGCTCCAACACCATGAAACTCGGCGTTCACCGCGACCAATTGGCAGGTTCCACCGCCGCTGCGGATCAAGTCTTCTGGTTTCAACCGGAAACCATTGGCTGGTCACTGGCGGAGGTGATCGCCGCAAGCGACCCCAATGCAACCGTCACCGCCGACTTCGCCGCCCTGCTTGAACAGGTGGCCGCAGCGGCAAAGGCGAAAAGCGGCGCCAATGTCCATGTGGTGATTATGAGCAACGGCGGCTTTATGGGCTTCCACCGCAAACTGATTTCAAGACTTAACGGCAGCCTGGCCGCTACTTCACCATAGACCAATTGCCATCAGCACCTAAAAGAGGGTTTGTAATGCGGGATTACGAAAAAACCATCACCCTGGCGATGACCGGAGCCTCGGGGGCGCCCTACGGCCTCAAACTGATGGAATGCCTGATTCAGGCCGGTTGCCGTGTTTACTTCATGATTTCCGGCGCTGCCCGTATTGTGGTGGCAACGGAAACCGAACTGGAATTGCCCAACGACGAAGATCTCGAGGATTTTCTCAGCGACTATTTCGACGCCGACATAGGCCAGATTCGTGTTTTCACCAGGGAGGACTGGTTTTCCCCGGTGGCGTCCGGCTCCGGGGCGCCCACCTCCATGGTGATCTGCCCCGCCAGTGGCGGCTGTATTTCCGCCATCGCCCACGGCGCCAGCAACAACCTCATTGAACGGGCTGCGGATGTAGCCATCAAAGAGCGTCGCCAGTTGATTGTCGTGCCCAGGGAAACGCCAGTCTCTGTTATTCATCTCGAAAACCAGCTCAAGCTGGCAAAACTGGGAGTCACCGTCCTCCCCGCCAGCCCGGGTTTTTACCAAAATCCCGAAACCGTCGAAGACCTGGTGGATTTTATGGTTGCCAGAATTCTCGACCAGCTGGGTGTGGCTCAGGGTCTGCTACCGCGCTGGGGCGAAGATTAATTGGATGCTGCCGCAACTGTACTCATCCGTAGGAGCCGGGCGCCCCGGCGATAACTTTCCGGCTTGGCAACCATCGCTTGCAGGCAAGCTACACAATCACAAATCCGCCCTCTTATCGCCAGCAGAGCCGGCTCCTACCGAAAAATCGTTGGTTTGTAGGAATGGCATTGTTGACCAATACCCGCCATTCAATAGCAAACCCGCTTATCAATAACCACAACGATGGTTTGGATTACGCTGGTCGTTATCTTTGACGACTTGATCAGTTCATCCTAGGCTTTATGGCAAGGGTCAGGGACAATCGCCCCATCGCCGACACAACCCCGTTATTGTCGTGATTCCAGAAAAAATTAAGGATGTTGCTGATGAAGTTTGACCAGTATCTGACATGGCTTGCCGAGAAAGGCGGTTCAGATATTTACCTGAGCACTGGGGCGCGCCCCAGCGCCAAATTGCACGGGGAACTGATTCCCATCGATGAGACGCCATTGCTACCCGGCGAGGTAGGAGCAATCGCCGACGCTATTATGGATTCCGAACAGAAAAAGGAATTCGAGGTCGAGCTGGAAATGAATCTCGCCTACAGCATTTCCGGGGTTGGTCGCTTTCGCGTCAATATCTTTAAACAGCGCAACGAAATCTCCATCGTTGCCCGCAATATTGTCACCGACATTCCCTCTGCGGAAGCTCTCGGCCTGCCGCCCATTCTCAAAGAGGTGGTGATGAAAAAAAGGGGGCTGGTACTCTTTGTCGGCGCCACCGGCTCGGGAAAATCCACGTCCCTCGCCGCCCTCATCGACCATCGCAACACCAGCTCCGCTGGGCATATCATTACCATTGAAGACCCGGTGGAATTTGTCCATCAACACAAGAAAAGCATTATCAATCAGCGCGAAGTGGGCATGGATACCCGCAGTTTCAGGGCGGCGCTGAAAAACACCCTGCGCCAGGCGCCGGATGTGATTCTGATCGGCGAAATTCGCGACCGCGAAACCATGGAGCACGCCATCGCCTTTGCCGAAACCGGCCACCTCTGTATTTCCACCCTCCACGCCAACAACGCCAATCAGGCGCTGGATCGCATCATCAACTTCTTTCCCGAAGAGCGCCGCAACCAGCTGCTCATGGATCTGTCGCTCAACCTGCAGGCCTTTGTCTCCCAACGCCTGATTCCCACCATCGACGGCAAGCGCTGCGCCGCCATTGAAATTCTCCTGGGCACACCCTTGGTGGCGGAGCTTATTCTGCGCGGCGAGATCGACGGCATTAAAGAGGTGATGCAAAAATCCGAAAATCTCGGTATGCAAACCTTTGATACCGCGCTGTTCCACCTCTGGAAAGCGGATAAAATCAGTCTCGACGAAGCGCTCAAAAATGCCGACTCCGCCAACAATCTTCGCCTTCGCATCAAACTCTACGGCGAGCAGAAAACCGGCGATCTCAGCGACAGCCTTCTCGAAAAAATTGAATCCCAGGCTGACCAGGGTGCAGACAAAAAAACCTCGACGCTATCTTCAGGATTGAGCCTGGAAATTGTCAGCGATGACGACGATGACAGCGCAGATAATGGCTAGCCCTGCAACCCGAAAGTAGCGACAAGGAGATCAAACAAGTGGCGACAACAAAAGAATTATTTGCCCTGTCGATACTGCTGCTTGCGGTTTTTCTCTGGTCATTGATAAACCCCCATGACGGCCTCACCTGGCTGATGGAGGCGGCGCCAGTGATCATTGCCGCACCCATTCTCGTTGCCACCTACAAACCCTTTCCCCTCACCAGGCTCGCCTATTACCTGATTATTTTTCATGGCGTAATCCTGCTTGTGGGCGCCCATTACACCTACGCCAGGGTTCCCGTCGGCAACTGGGTTAGCGACATTCTTGAATTACAGCGCAACCATTACGACCGCTTTGCCCATGTTATTCAGGGTTTTATACCCGCCATTTTGGCGCGGGAAATTCTTATTCGCCACGCTGTGATTCGCTCGCCCCAATGGCTGTTTTTTCTGGTGTGCTGTTTCTGTCTGGCCTTCAGCGCGCTCTACGAAATTATTGAATGGCAGTCCGCCGTCTGGGGCGGCGATGGCTCTCTGGATTTTCTCGGTGTTCAGGGCGACGTCTGGGACGCCCAGTGGGATATGAGCCTGGCGCTGCTGGGGGCGATAGTGGCGCAATGGCTACTGGCGGGACTTCATCAGCGCCAGCTGGCTGAAATTACAGGCCGCGCCAGCAA
>Ga0265293_10012314_pt1 | contig 11373 bp, 9 predicted proteins | sample Munlanlewell138R_FD_192505 | JGI IMG/M metagenome (GOLD analysis project Ga0265293, IMG submission 192505) | Leachate microbial communities from a municipal landfill in Southern Ontario, Canada - Leachate well 138R | ecosystem: Engineered > Solid waste > Landfill > Unclassified | place: Canada... | reverse complement strand
CGCACTTGATGAAGACCATGCCTCGCTCGAAGCGGCACTGCGCCAGAGCGGTTTCGATGTGCATCGGGCCGATTGGGACGATGCGGCGGTGGACTGGTCCGGTTTCGATGCTGTGCTGCTGCGTTCCACCTGGAACTATTTCGACGATCTGCCCAAATTCCTCGATTGGTGCGCACAGGTCGCCGCAGTCACCACCCTGCTGAACCCGCTGGACGTGGTGCGCTGGAACACCGACAAGCACTACCTGGGCGATCTGGCCGGGCGCGGTATCGCGACGGTAGAAAGCCATTTCGTCGAACCCGGCGATGCGCCCGACGCCTTCCCGGATTTCGCCGAATTCGTCGTCAAGCCGGCGGTCGGTGCCGGCTCGCGCGATGCACAGCGTTATCTGCGCGCGCAACGCGATGCGGCGATCGCGCATGTGCGCAGGCTCACCGGAAGCGGCCGCTCGGCACTGGTCCAGCCCTATCTGCGCGGCGTCGATACGCAGGGCGAAACCGCGCTGCTGTTCTTCGACGGCGTGTACTCGCACGCAATCCGCAAGGGCGCGCTGCTGCGCCGTGATGAAGGCCCCACGCAGCAGCTGTTCGCGCCCGAGCAGATCAGCGCACGCGAGCCGGATCCTGCCGAACTGGCGCTGGCGCAACAGGTCATCGCCGCGCTGCCGTTCGGCCCGCTGACTTATGCCCGCGTCGATCTGCTGCCATCGGCCGATGGCCCGCAACTGCTGGAACTGGAACTGACCGAACCCTCGCTGTTCCTGGACACCGCGCCCGGCAGCGCGCAACGCCTCGCCACCGTTCTGGCGACGCAGCTGATGGGCGAATGAGTCCAGAAAAAAAGCCGGACATTACTGCCCGGCCTTTTCTTCGATTGCAGGAAGCGGCTTCCCGTCAGCGCAGCGGCGGACGCAGCGCTTCCGGTTCGCACACGCTGATGCCGTGCCGCAACGCCGGCGGGGTTTCAAAGCCGTCCGAGAAGATCGACGCATACCAGATATTGCCCAGCTGCCAGCCCACCGACGAAGCATTGGGGTGGCTCGCCGTGACACCGTAGCAGCCACCCTCGCCATTGGCGATGGCATGAACCGTGGCGATGCCCGCAGCGGACGTGGTCGTGACCAGGGTCGAGGCCGGGCCTGCGACGAGATCGTGCAACCACGCGCTCGCACCTGCGGTCGGCGCATCGAAGGTGACCGGCACACCGGCGACCGGATCGCCCGCTGCATCCAGCAGCTCGACTTCCAGTGCCTGCGGGAAGGATTCGTGGATCGGAACTTCCTGCCCGTCCCCGCCCAGCACGTTCAACACGAAAGGATCGGTGCTGCAGCTGACCACAACGCTGGCATTGCCCGACGCGATGGTTCCGCTGGCCGGCGTGGGCTCACAGGTCTGCTTCGGATGGCCGGGTTGGGATGTCACCGCTACGGTAAAGGCACTGCCATCATCAATGAACTCCGGGAATACGTAACTGCCGTCCGCAGTGATGAACTGCTCGGGGCCACCGTTGAGGCTCAGACCCACACCATCACCCACCAGCCCCGTCACGTTCGCTGCAACCTGATATTGCGGCGTACCTGCCGAGTAGCTGAAGGTATCCACGCCGATGTAGTCCGAATTGGTACCCGTCGGGCCTGCATTGGTGACGAAATAGCGGAACGCGACGCGCCCGCTGCCGTTTCTCGGCAAGCCGTCGGCGTTGGTAACGGTGTACTGCGCCCATTGGCGCGGATACCCACCCACGATCAGGGTCGGATTGATCGACAGCAGCAGGGTGTTGAAATCACCGGTGGAAGTGGCACTCGAACCCGCGTTGGTGCTGGCGCCATTGGTGCTCAGACGCACTTCCAGACGATCCGGATAGTCCTGTCCGACATCGTATTTGCGGGTCCAGAACGTGAGCGTCGCGTCCTTGCCGAAATGCAGTTCGGGCGTCATCAGCCAGTTGCTGATGGTTCCCACACCGCCAGCCGTGCTGTTGAAGTTGGCTGCGATGTAGGAATTCTCAGCCCCTTGGTGTGATGTGAATGGCCCACCGCCTGTCGGCGGATTGCCCTGGAACCAGACAGGGTTGATCCCTGCTGGGGCACTGAGGTTCTGCTGAGCCCAGCCCTGCCCCGCCAGCAGCGTGATGTTATCGAAACCTTCGATCAACGACGCCACGGCCGGTGCCATGACTGCTTCCGTAGTGCTCGCTCCGGCACTCGGGGCCACCGCCGGTGTGCCCCCATCGCGTGCCTGCACTCTTGACCCATTCACCGCCATCACCGGCGATGCCGCCAGCAGTACGATCAGACCCGTTGCCCAAATCGTGTTTCTATCCATGACGCGCATAACCCCTGTGTATGTTTGGATGTCCGTGCCGTTGCCGGCGTTCAAACCTGTGCACCCGCTTTCTGGCTGGCCTGCCGGCCGACCATGCTTCCCCCTCCTGTTACGGATCCGGCCACGTGTCCGCACGCGCGCGTGTCGCGCGGCAAACCCCATTCGGGGAACAAGCGGACAAGCGTGGGGAATCCCCTCACAAAACAGACCAACGGCATCAATCAATCGACGAACGGAAATGACTACCCACCCGGATTTGCCCGCTGCCACACCAATGCCAATACTGCCTGGCTGAACCCGGCCAACTGCCATGACCGCACTTTCTCCCCTGACACATCTGGACCAGCTGGAAGCGGAAAGCATCCACATCCTGCGCGAGGTGGCCGCCACCTGTGCGCGACCGGTGCTGCTGTACTCCATCGGCAAGGACAGTTCGGTGCTGCTGCATCTGTTGCTGAAGGCCTTCGCCCCGGCACGCCCTCCGCTCCCGCTGCTGCATGTGGATACCGGCTGGAAGTTCCGCGAGATGATCGCCTTCCGCGACCGGCGCATGCTGGAAACCGGGCTGGAGCTGCATGTGCACATCAATCCGGACGGCCTGCGCGACGGCATCGGCCCGTTCAGTCACGGCTCGGCGGTGCATACCGATGTGATGAAGACCCAGGGGCTGAAGCAGGCGCTGGCGAAGTTCGGGTTCGATGCCGCGATTGGCGGGGCGCGGCGCGACGAGGAGAAATCGCGCGCCAAGGAGCGCGTTTTCTCGTTCCGCAACGCGCAGCAGCGCTGGGATCCCAAGGCGCAGCGACCCGAGCTGTGGAACCTCTACAACACCCGTCTGGGGCCGGGCGAAAGCCTGCGCGTGTTCCCGCTGTCCAACTGGACCGAGCTGGACATCTGGCACTACATCCGGCGTGAATCCATCGCCGTGGTGCCGCTGTACTTCGCCGCACCGCGCCCGGTGGTGGAACGCGATGGTGCGCTGATCATGGTGGACGATGCGCGCCTGCCGCTGGCGCCGGGTGAAACCCCGCAGCTGCGCCAGGTCCGCTTCCGCACCCTGGGCTGCTACCCGCTGACCGGCGCGATCGCATCCACGGCCACGGATCTGGACGCGATCATCGAGGAGATGTGCAGTTCGGCCTGCTCCGAACGCCAGGGCCGCATCATCGACCGCGACGCCGGCGCTTCGATGGAGCGCAAGAAACAGGAAGGGTATTTCTGATGGCCACGCTTCCAGACACGGCCGCACCGGCGGCTGCGGGCGAAACCGGTTCGCTGCGGCTGATCACCTGCGGCAGCGTCGATGACGGCAAGAGCACGCTGATCGGACGCCTGCTGCACGACACCGGCAGCCTGCGCGCCGACCAGCTCGATGCATTGGCGCGCGACAGCCAGCGCCACGGTCATGCCGATGGCGCGGTCGATTACGCGCTGCTGCTGGACGGGCTGGAAGCCGAACGCGAACAGGGCATCACCATCGATGTCGCCTACCGCTATTTCGCCACGCCCCGGCGCAGTTTCATCGTCGCCGACTGCCCCGGCCACGCGCAGTACACCCGCAACATGGCCACCGGTGCTTCGACCGCGCAGCTGGCCATCGTGCTGGTGGATGCCTCCAAGGGCCTGCTCGACCAGACCCGGCGCCACAGCGGCATCGTGGCGATATTCGGCATCCGGCAGGTGGTGCTGGCGGTCAACAAGATGGATCTGGTCGATTTCGATCGCGACCGCTTTGAAGCGATCTGCGGCCAGTACCAGCAACTGGCTGAAAACCTCGGCATCGAACAGGTGCAGGCGATTCCGCTGTCCGGACTGCATGGCGACAACCTTGCCTCGCGCTCGCCACGTACCGCCTGGTACCAGGGGCCGACGCTGCTGGAACATCTGGAAACGGTACGAATCAATACCGCCACCGCGCCCGATGCCGGATTCCGTCTGCCGGTGCAGTGGGTCAACCGTGCGATGCCGGCGGGCGGGCGTGGCTATGCCGGCACCCTGCTGGCGGCGCCGCTCGCAACCGGTGACCCGGTCGTGGTGCTGCCTTCGGGCCAGCGCAGCCGTATCGCCGGTGTATTCGATGGCAATGGCGCGGTGGCGCGGGCCGTTCCCGGCCAGGCGCTGACGCTGGCGCTGCAGGACGAACTGGATATCAGCCGTGGCGACGTGCTGGCCAGCCCGGATGCGGCGCCGGAGATTTCCGACCTGTTCGCGGCGCGACTGCTGTGGATGGGCGACCAGCCGCTGTTGCCGGGCCGGCCCTACGATTTCCAGCTGGGCAGCAGCAGTGCCGTGGCGCAGGTGCAGATCCGGCACCGCATCGACATCCACTCGCAGCGGCCGCTGGCAGCGCGGCGCCTGCTGCTGAACGAAGTGGCATCCTGCCATCTGGGCCTGGACCGCAACATCGCGTTCGAGCCATTCACGCGCAACCGGGAACTGGGCAGCTTCATCCTGATCGACCGCCAGACCCGCGCCACCGTCGCGGCCGGCTGTCTCGACCATGCGTTGCGGCGCGCGTCCAACATCCAGTGGCAGCCGCTGGACGTGGATGCCGCGGCGCGCGCGCGGATCAAGGGCCAGCAACCGGTCTGCATCTGGTTCACCGGGCTGTCCGGCTCGGGCAAATCGACCCTGGCCAACCGGCTCGAACGGCATCTGCACGCGCAGGGCCTGCACACCTATCTGCTGGACGGCGACAACATCCGCCATGGCCTCAACCGCGATCTGGGCTTCACCGAGGAAGACCGGGTGGAAAACATCCGGCGCGCGGCCGAGGTGGCGCGGCTGATGGTGGACGCCGGCCTGATCGTGCTGGCCAGCTTCATCAGCCCCTACCGCAGCGAACGCCGCATGGCGCGCGAGCTGTTCGGGCCGGGCCAGTTCATCGAAGTGTTCGTCGACACGCCATTGGACATCTGTGAAGCGCGCGATCCCAAAGGCCTGTACCGCCGCGCCCGCGCCGGCGAAATCCCCAATTTCACCGGCATCGGCGCGCCCTACGAGCGCCCGGAAACACCGGAAGTGCATCTGCACCTGCCGGCCACACCGCTGCCCGCCGCAGTCGAAAGGATCCTCGCCTGTCTGCAGGATTGAATGTCTACTCCAGGACCGCACGTTACAATCGGCAGTCCGCCCGCAAATGCACAGCGGCCCCCTCCCGCAACCTTCAGGAATCCAAGACCGATGAAGATCCTGGTCGGCTACAAGCGCGCCGTTGATTCCAACGTGCGCATCCAGGTCAAGCCCGACGGCTCTGGCGTGGTGACCGATGGCGTGAAACTTTCCGCCAATCCCTTTGACGATATCGCGCTGGAAGAAGCGCTGCGGCTGCGCGAAAAAGGCGTCGCGAGCGAAGTCGTGGTCGCCACGATCGCTCCGGCCGATGCCCAGCCGCACCTGCGCAACGGCCTGGCAATGGGCGCCAACCGCGCCATCCACGTGGTCTCCGACAGCCCAGTGCAGCCGCTGACCGCGGCCCGCGTGCTGCAAAAGCTGATCGAAAAGGAACAGCCGGACATCGTGCTGCTCGGCAAGCAGGCGATCGACGACGATGCCAACCAGACCGGCCAGATCCTGGCCACGCTGTGGGGCCGCCCGCAGGCCACCTTCGCCAGCAAGCTCGACGTGGCCGATGGCAAGGCCACCGTGGTGCGCGAGGTCGATGCCGGCCTTGAGACCCTCGAAGTGGACCTGCCGGCGGTGATCACCACCGACCTGCGCCTCAACGAACCGCGCTTCATCAAGCTGCCGGACATCATGAAAGCCAAGAGCAAGCCACTGGAAACCATCCCGATGGCCGATCTGGGCGCCGAACCCGCCGACTTCCTGACCACCGGCAAGTACGAAGCCCCGGCCAAGCGCAGCCGCGGCGTGATGGTCAACGACGCCGCCGAACTGGTCGCCGCCCTGAAGGCCAAGGGCCTGCTCTGACAACGCCAAGGAGATAACACCATGTCCAACGTCCTGATCGTTGCAGAACACCTCAACGGCCAACTCAATGTCCCGGCCACCGCCAAGACGGTTTCGGCCGCACGCGCGCTGTCACCGCAGAAGATCGACGTGATCGTGCTGGCCGATGCGCCCGACGCCATCGCCGCCGCCGCCGCGAAGATCGACGGCGTCAACGAAGTGCTGAGCGTGGCCAATCCGGCCAACGCGCATCCGATCGCGCAGGTGCTAGCACCGCAGATCGCGCAGGTGGCCGCCGGCTACAGCCACGTCTTCGGCCCATCGACCACCTTCGGCAAGGATCTGATGCCCTGCGTCGCGGCCCTGCTGGGCGTGGCCCAGGTCAGCGATGTGATGGCGGTCGACGGCCCGCACAGCTTCAAACGCCCGATCTATGCCGGCAACGCCATCATCGAAGTGACCGCGCCGGCCGATCAGACCGTGGTCGCCACGGTGCGGGTCGCGTCCTGGCCGGCGGCCGGTGAGGGCGGCAATGCCAGCGTGCGCGCCGTCAACGTCGATGTCGCGCTGCCCACGCATACCCGTTTCGTTGGTCTTGCGGCGGGCAAATCCGACCGCCCGGACCTGCAGAGCGCGGCGCGCGTGGTGTCCGGTGGCCGTGGCGTAGGTTCGGAAGAGAATTTCCGCATCATCTACGACTTCGCCGACAAGCTCGGGGCCGCGGTCGGCGCCTCGCGTGCGGCGGTCGATGCCGGTTATGTGCCGAACGAATTGCAGGTCGGCCAGACCGGCAAGATCATCGCGCCGGAACTGTATGTGGCGGTCGGTATTTCCGGCGCCATCCAGCATCTGACCGGGATCAAGGACGCCGGCACCATCGTGGCGATCAACAAGGACGGCGACGCGCCGATCTTCGAAATCGCCGACATCGGCCTGGTCGGTGACCTGTTCACGATCCTGCCGGAACTGGAAAAGGCGCTGGGCTGATCTCCCGGCCCCGATTCGGGCCGGGCGCTACAACCTTGCATCGCACAAAAGGCAGCTTCGGCTGCCTTTTGTGTGTCTGCGGGGACGGACTTGCCCGTGATGCGGTGCTGTCTGAGCAGTATCGAAGGCTGGTGGTATCTCCACGAAAGCCCCATCGCGGCCAAGGCCGCTCCCACCGCGTAGCCGTGCAACCCGCTCAACACAATTCCCTTCATCGCGATGAAGCGATAGACTTCTGCACTTTCCGCTGCCACCGGATCTGCAATGCCTGCCCTGAGTTTCGAGTTCTATCCGCCCAAGACCGATGACCAGCGTCGCCAGCTGCATCGCGCGGCGCGCAAGTTCGTGCCGTTTTCACCCGAATACGTGTCGGTCACCTTCGGTGCCGGCGGTTCCACCCTGAGCTACACCCCGGAAACCGTGGCCGAATTGAAAACCGGACACGGACTGGAGGCGGTACCGCATATTTCCTGCGTCGGCGGCACCCGCGCGGAGCTGGGCGAACTGCTGGCCGCGTACCGGGAGTCGGGCTGCCGCAAGATCGTCGCGCTGCGCGGCGACCTGCCTTCGGGCATGGCCAGCACCGGCGACTTCCGCTACGCCAGCGATCTGGTCGAATTCGTGCGCGAACAGCATGGCGACTGGTTCCGCATCGCGGTCGGCGCCTATCCGGAAACCCATCCCCAGGCCGAGGACGCATTCGCCGATCTGGTGCATTTCAAGCGCAAGGTCGAGGCCGGCGCGGACGTGGCGATCACGCAGTATTTCTACAATGCCGACGCCTACTTCCGCTTCGTTGAAGACGTGCGCGCGCTGGGCGTGGAGATCCCGATCGTGCCGGGCATCATGCCGATTTCCAACTTCAGCCAGCTGCGGCGTTTTTCCGAACTGTGCGGCGCGGAAATCCCGCGCTGGATGCAGCGCCGGATGCAGGCCTGGGGCGATGACGTGGACAGCATTCGCGCCTTCGGTGCCGATGTGGTCGCGGCGCTGTGCCAGCGTCTGCTTGAAGGCGGCGCGCCGGCGCTGCACTTCTACACCCTGAATCTGGCGCGCCCGACGCTGGCGGTGCTGGATCGCCTCGGCTGAGCCGCGCGGCAGGCTGGGGTAATCTGCCGCGATGAAAGCGTCGACCCTTCTGTTTGCCGCGTTGATCCTTGCGCTGGGCCCCGGCAGTGCCGATGCCGTGGTGCGCCGCTGCATCGGCCCGGACGGCGGCACGATCTACACCGACCGCCCCTGCGAACAGTTCCAGGCGCGCGATGCCGATGCTCCGGCAGACGCGGACCCGGCACCCTCGGCCACATCCGGAAGCGACGCCGAGCGCCCGCTCGCCGCCTACGGCCCGGCATGGGCGGACTGCGCGCGTACCCCCGACGCCCTGTTGTTCACACTGCGCCGCATTTTCGAACACCGCGATATCAACGCGCTGGCCGGCCTGTACCACTGGTCCGGCATGGGCGGGCACAACGCCACGGTGGTGATGCAGCATCTGGAATCGTTGCTGCAATGGTCCAGCGGCTCGGTCGATCTGGTTTATCCGGATGCCGCCTTCGTGGTGCACGCGCCAGAAGACTGGCCCGACCTGCCACCCGAAGACCCGATCGGCGTGCGTCTGGTCGCACCGCAAGCTGATCTGGATTACAGCCAGCCGGAAGAATCGCGCATGCTGGGGCTGGTGCGGCATGCGGGCTGCTGGTGGCTGCACCTCTAGCGGCCGCGCGCACAGATCGCGGGCAAACCCACGCTGGCTGGATCAAGCACCGCGGGTCGGATCAAGCACCGTAGACGCGAGATGCTTTTCAACAACCGAAGCTTGGTCATCCGGCATTCGGACGTCGGATCCGCCGCTTTGCGGCTTGATCGACCTACGCGGACCTGCCAGATATCCACCCCACCCACGTCACGAGATTTTCAGCGCGGCTCGAACTCCAGCGCCGCGATGGCGCCTTCACGATCACGCCGTGGCCGGATCCAGACACGCCAGCCGTACAGCCTGCACAGCCGCTGCACGATCGCCAGCCCGATGCCGCCACCCTTGCTGCCTTCCGACGACTTGCCGCGGTAGCCGCGTTCGAACAGGCGCTGCGCATCCTCCTCACTGATGCCCAGCCCGGTATCGACGATTTCGATGCGATCAGCCAGCACCATCACCACGACTTCGCCTTCGGTAGTGTATTTGCAGGCGTTGCCGATCAGATTGCTGAGCGCCACCGCCAGCACCGCTTCGGGCGCATCCACCAGAACCCCGTGCTGTCCATCGACGCGGATTTCGACCGGTTTGTTGGCCAGATGCACGCGGTTGGCCTCGGCCTGCGCTTCCACCAGCTTGCGCACATCGGTCGCGCCGCTGCCGCGCTCGTTGCGCGACAGCATCAGCAACGCGGTGGTCAGATCGGTGCATTGCTGGGTGGCACGCTCGATCCGCAACAGGCGTTGGCGGGTCTTTTCCGTCAGGTCGGGCGCCGACAGCAGCAGTTCGACGGCACCGCTGATCACCGCCAGCGGGGTGCGCAGTTCGTGGCTGACATCGGCATTGAACTCGCGGTCGCGGGTGACGCGTTCGGTCAGCTGGTCGGCGTAATCGTCCAGCGCTTCGGCCAGTTGCCCGACCTCGTCCTGCGCGAAATGCGGCGCCAGCCGTTCACGCCGCGCCGCATCCCCGAAGGACGACACCAGCCTGGCCAGATCCGCCACCGGCCGCATCACCCGGCGCGAGGACCACAGCCCGATCAGCCCAGCCAACAGGGTGAACAGCACCACGCTCAGCCCCAGCAACACCATCAGCTGCTGCGCGCCCAGCGCCTGCCGCCCGTAGCCGTATTTGATGAAGGTAACCATGTCCGGCGCGCGTGCGACCGCGAGCTTGAAGTCGGCGTCCCGCCCGCGACCGTCCGGATCGCGCCAGTCGTGCACGCCGGCCGGCAGATCGCGCCAGGCATACGGGATCTGCGGGCTTTCCGGGCGGTAGGCGAACATTTCCATCTGCTGTTCCTGCAACCCGTAGGCGGCATCCTCGGACGGATGCTCGCGCTTGAATTCCAGGAAACTGCTGGCCTCGGCCCCGAGCCAGTCGACGACGAGCTGGTTTTCGATACGCTCACGCAGCGCCAGCGTGGAAACCGCGAACAGCGTGGTCAGGCCGAAGCCCAGCAGCAGGAAGGAGACGATGATGCGCGCCCGCAGGCGCTGACGGTGACGCGGGCGTGGACGCAATGGCACGACGGATGGCTGCCGGCTCACGCCGCCGCTTCGACATCCGCCAGGCGATAGCCGATGCCGTGCCGGGTCTGGATCAGCGGTTTGCCGAAGGGCTTGTCCACCGCCGCACGCAGGCCATGGATATGCACCCGCAGGCTGTCCGAATCAGGCAGTTCTTCACCCCAGACCCGGGTTTCCAGCTCCTGCCGGGTCACCACCGCCGGCGAGGCTTCCATCAGCACCTGGAGGATCTTCAGCGCGGTCGGGTTCAGCGTCACCAAGGTGCCGCCGCGGAACACTTCCAGCGTATCCAGATTGAATTCCAGATCCGACACGTTCAGCACCCGCGCGGTGTTGCCGCGCCCGCGGCGCAACAGCACCGCGAGGCGGGCTTCCAGTTCCTGCAGCGCGAACGGCTTGACCAGATAGTCGTCGGCACCGGAATCGAAACCGGCCAGCTTCTGCTCCAGCGCATCGCGCGCGGTCAGCATCAGCACCGGGGTTTGCTTGCGCGCGTCCTGGCGCAGCTTGCGGCAGACCTCCAGGCCGTCCATGCCCGGCAGGTTCAGGTCCAGGATGATGGCGTCGAAATCATCGACCACGGCACGGTGCAGGCCGGTGACGCCGTCGCCGGCAAAATCCACCGTGTGGCCACGGTCTTCCAGGAAGTCGCCCAGGTTGGCGGCGATATCGGTGTTGTCTTCGATGACCAGGATGCGCATGCGCAAGGCTACTCTCGGGTTCGGCGGCCTGCGGGGCCTGCAGGGATGCTAGCAAATAAAATGGCCCACGGAAGCGATGCTGGAGCATCGTTCACGTGGGCCGAAGTTGCTGCCCCGATTACCATAATCTGCAAGTCACAGGATCTGACTCCGAAGGAGTGTCTGGCAGAGCATTGGTGCAATGCAGGCTACGCAGCACGCAATTAAGAACACGTTAAACGAGCTTTCCG
>Ga0265293_10012313_pt1 | contig 11374 bp, 8 predicted proteins | sample Munlanlewell138R_FD_192505 | JGI IMG/M metagenome (GOLD analysis project Ga0265293, IMG submission 192505) | Leachate microbial communities from a municipal landfill in Southern Ontario, Canada - Leachate well 138R | ecosystem: Engineered > Solid waste > Landfill > Unclassified | place: Canada... | reverse complement strand
ATCGGGCGCCGGTGGTCATGAACGTCATCAACAACCAGTGGGCCATTTCCACTTTCCAGGCACTGGCAGGGGGCGAACAGAACACTTTTGCCGCGCGCGGTGTGGGCAGCGGCATTGTGTCGCTGCGTGCAGATGGCAACGATCTGCTCGCTGTGATTGCCGTATCGCGCTGGGCCACTGAACGCGCGCGCAATAATCTTGGCCCCACGCTTATCGAATGGGTCAGCTATCGGGCCGGCCCACACTCCACATCCGACGATCCGTCCAAGTACCGTCCTGCCGATGACTGGTCGCGCTTCCCGTTGGGTGATCCCATTGAAAGGTTGAAGCAGCACCTCATCAATATCGGGCATTGGTCAGAGGAAGAACATCAGGCCGTGCAGAAGGAATGCGAAGCCGAAGTCATCGCCGCGCAGAAAGAGGCGGAAAGCCACGGCTCGCTGCTGACCGGTCAGACTTCCAGCGTCGCCACGATGTTCGAAGATGTGTACGCAGAGATGCCCTGGCACCTGCGCCGCCAGCGCCAGCAACTGGGAGTGTAGATATGGCGGATATACATAAAGTAGGTCAGGATACCGTATCCATGACCATGATCCAGGCATTGCGCTCCGCGATGGACGCCATGCTTGAGCGTGATGGGAATGTAGTGATCTTTGGCCAGGACGTTGGCTATTTCGGCGGTGTCTTCCGGTGCACGGAAGGCCTGCAGGCGAAGTACGGGAAGCACAGGGTTTTTGACGCGCCTATTTCAGAAGGCGGCATCGTCGGAGCGGCGGTGGGGATGGGGGCTTACGGCCTGCGGCCCGTTGTGGAAATTCAGTTCGCTGATTATTTCTATCCCGCTACCGACCAGATCGTGTCTGAAGCCGCCCGGCTGCGTTATCGCAGTGCCGGTGAATTCATAGCCCCCCTGACCATACGCATGCCCTCGGGCGGCGGGATCTATGGCGGGCAGACGCATAGTCAGAGCCCCGAGGCCTTATTTACCCATGTGACCGGCCTGCGTACGGTCATTCCATCCAATCCCTACGACGCCAAAGGCCTGTTGATCTCCGCCATCGAAAGCGATGATCCGGTCATTTTTCTGGAACCCAAGCGTCTGTATAACGGCCCATTTGATGGCCATCATGACAAGCCCGTGGTGCCGTGGTCGCGTCATCACCTGGGCAATGTCCCCAAGGGTTACTACAGCATTCCGCTGGAATCGGCGCGTGTCCACCGCCCTGGCAAGCAGATTACAGTGCTGGCTTACGGCACCATGGTCTATGTAGCCGAGGCAGCCGTGGCTGAATGCGGCCTGGACGCCGAAATTCTTGATCTGCGCAGCTTGTGGCCGCTCGACATGGAAAGCATCGTCCGGTCGGTGCGCAAGACAGGGCGCTGCATGGTGGTGCACGAGGCGACGCTGACCAGTGGTTTTGGTGCGGAACTCGTTTCGCTGGTGCAGGAACATTGCTTTTATCACCTTGAAGCTCCGATTGAGCGCATCACAGGTTGGGACACTCCCTATCCACACGCCCATGAATGGGCATACTTCCCCAGTCCACGACGCGTGGCGAACGCCATGAGAAGGCTGGTCGGAGAAGCGTCGCCACTGCCGCCGCTACTTCCGGAAGATGACCTCGGGTCGGAAAGCGGAGAGGAGAGCTGATATGGGTGTTTATGTAATCAAGATGCCGGATATCGGCGAAGGTATTGCGGAAGTCGAACTGGTTGAGTGGCATGTGAAGGAAGGCGACAGCGTCGTCGAAGATCAGGTGTTGGCCGATGTCATGACTGAAAAGGCCACCGTGCAGGTGCCATCGCCGGTGCATGGCAAGGTATTGGCACTGGGTGGCCGGGTCGGTGAAATCATGTCGGTAGGGTCGGCGCTTATTCGGCTTGAAGTCGAAGGGCCAGGCAATGTGGCCGACGAAGGCGATGTCGCGCCTGCGGAAAGCTCCGGCATGCCGGCAACCTCGTCTGCCGCTGACAATGATGCCAGCGGCGCGTCTGTAAAGGCTGCGCAGCCTGAAGACGCTTCTTCCAAGGCTTCTCAAGAATCCGCGTCCCCTGTTTCAAGCGCTACCAGCGGTGGGGTGGAGGTCTCTGTTCCGCCAGCCCGGTCACAAGCTTCGTCCACGGGTCGCCGCTCGCGGCCGCTGGCGTCTCCCGCCGTTCGTCGCCGCGCTCTGGAAGAAGGGCTGGACCTGCGGGCCGTGCCCGGCACGGGCCCGGTTGGCCAGATCACCCACGAAGACCTGGACCGCTGGCTGCAGCAAGGGGGTGCCTTGCCGGCTGCGACGGCTGGCACAGGGCAGTCCGGCATGCTGCTGGCCCGTCGCGAAGGGGTTGAAGAAATTCCTGTGATAGGTTTGCGTCGCCGCATTGCGCAGAAGATGCAGGAATCTAAACGCCATATTCCGCACTTCACCTATGTCGAGGAAATCGACGTCACGGAACTGGACACCCGACGACAGAAACTGAACGCGCGCTGGGGCGAGGAACGTGGCAAGCTCACCATACTGCCTTTGTTGGCGCGTGCCATGGTGCTCGCGCTGCGTGAATTCCCGCAGATGAACGCGCGTTATGACGACGACAAGGGGGTGGTATTGCGTTATGCACCCGTGCACCTGGGCGTTGCGGCGCAAACAGATGCGGGGCTGATGGTGCCTGTATTGCGTCATGCCGAAAGCCAGGATATCTGGGGGGTGGCCCGTGAAGTCCGCCGCTTGGCGGAAGCCGTACGCAACGGCTCTGCACAGCGCGATGAATTGTCGGGTTCCACCATCACGCTCACCAGCCTGGGTGCCTTGGGCGGTATCGTGAATACCCCGGTGATCAATTATCCGGAAGTGGCCATCGTCGGGGTGAACCGCGTTGTGGAGCGGCCGGTTGTTCTCAATGGGGCCGTTGTGGTGCGCAAGATGATGAATCTTTCCTCGTCGTTCGACCATCGCGTGGTGGACGGGATGCATGCGGCTGAGTTCATTCAGAGCATTCGCGCCTATCTCGAATGTCCCTCGATGCTATTTGTGGAGTAACAGTCCATGCAGTCGACGAATGTATTGATTTTGGGCGGCGGCCCCGCCGGGTATGTGGCCGCCCTGCGCACGGCACAGGCCGGTATTGCAACAGTATTGGTAGAACGCGAACGCCCTGGTGGCACCTGCCTGAATATCGGGTGTATCCCCTCGAAGGCGCTGATTCACGCCGCTGACGAGTTCCATCGTTTGGGAGCTGGTGGCCAGGCCGCACGCCTGGGCATTGTTGCATCGCAGCCCACGCTTGACTTGCCGCGCATGAATGAGTGGAAGCAGGGCATCGTCGGGCAGTTGACGACGGGGGTGCAGGCATTGCTCAAACGGGCCGGCGTCCGTGTTATCACGGGCGACGCCGTCGTTCTGGATGGCAAGACGGTCGAGGTGCGCAACATTGATGGCGATGCAGGGCAGAGTCAGCGCGTCATCTGCCAGCATCTGGTGCTTGCCAGTGGTTCCGCCCCTGCCGAATTACCTATGCTGCGTTTTGGCGGGCGAGTGATTTCATCCACCGAAGCGTTGGTGCCCCAGTCGCTGCCAGACAGTCTGGTCGTGGTGGGCGCGGGCTATATTGGCCTGGAACTCGGCATGGCTTACGCAAAACTGGGCACTCGCGTCACTGTGGTCGAAGCACAGGAACGCATTCTGCCTGCCTGGGATACAGCTTTGACCCGTCCCGTGCAGCGCCGGCTTCAGGCCTTGAATATCGAGCTTCTGCTCAACACGCGTTTGCTGGAAGGCGATGCTGAAGCGGGTACTCTGGTGCTGCAGCCGGCAGAAGGGGAATCCAGGCAGATACAGGCGGATCAGATTCTGGTTGCCGTGGGGCGTCGCCCCCGGTCAGCCGAATCGGGTATTGATCGGCTGATGCTGGACACCGACGGCCCCTTTATTCGTGTGGACGAACAATGCCGTACTTCCATGCGTAATGTCTGGGCTATTGGCGATGTCACGGGCGAGCCCATGCTGGCGCACCGCGCCATGGCGCAGGCTGAAGTGGCGGCCGCCGCCATTGCCGGCCAGCGCCGCCGCTTTGAACCGCAGGCCATCCCAGCTGTCTGCTATACCGATCCCGAAGTCGTGGTGGTGGGGATGCTGCCCGAAGCCGCCCAAGCGCAGGTTGGCGACGTTCTGGTGGCATCATTTCCCTTTGCGGGCAACGGGCGTGCGCTGACGCTGGACGCTGCCGATGGCTTTGTGCGTGTCGTGGCACGCCGGGATGATCACCGGATCCTTGGGTGGCAGGCGGTGGGGCCGAATGTTTCGGAACTCGCGGCTGCGTTCACACAATCCATCGAAATGTGCGCGCGGCTTGAGGATGTGGCGGGCACTATCCATGCTCATCCCACGCTTTCCGAAGCCGTACAGGAAGCCGCCTTGAAGGCGATGGGGCAGGGCTTGCACGCTTGAGCTTACAATCAGCAGCCTGTGCCTCTTTCCTGCGAGCCTGCTATGAGTGACTTGCCGCGATTGCATTCTACCGGCGAACCCCGCCTTCATCATGTCATGTGTGCCAGCCCTGGCGGCCTGCATCGCATGGCTTATTGGGAGTGGGGGGATCCGGACAACGATCGGGTGCTCCTGTGCGTGCACGGGCTGACCCGTTCCGGGCGGGACTTCGACCCGCTGGCGGCAAGGCTGGCCGACACTTATCGGGTGGTCTGCCCGGATGTGGTCGGCCGGGGCAGGTCCGATTGGTTGGTCAATCCCGAACACTACGTGATTCCACAATATGTGTCGGATATGCTCACGCTTATTGCGCGACTGAATCCGGCGCGCCTAGATTGGGTGGGCACCTCCATGGGTGGGCTGATCGGCCTGGGTCTGGCTGCTGGGCTGGCAATGTCGGCGGCAATGCGGCCCCAGCGTGGCGAGTTCGGGCTGGATGCTTCGCAGACGCTGCAACTGGGTCATATGGTCCTCAATGATATTGGTCCCAGCCTCAACGACAGTGGGCTGAGCCGCATTGCCGACTATGTCGGCAGGCAGGAAACATTTGACAGCTTTGGCGAGGCGGTCGAATATGTGAAGACGGTTTCGGAAGGCTTTGGGCCGCACGATGATGCCGGCTGGGAAGACCTCACCCGCTACGTTTTCAATCAACAGGGCGGGCAGTGGGTCAAGCATTACGACCTGCGCATTGCGGAACCCATCGCCCGGCAGAATGCCACCGTGCTGAAAGGGGCTGAAGCCTTGCTTTGGGCAGGGTTTGAAAGCCTGCGCAGCCCCGTGCTGATTCTGCGTGGGGCAAGCTCCGATCTGCTTACTGAGGAAAGTATGCAGGAAATGCAGCAGCGCAATGTGCTGGCACGTGGCATCACCTTCGCAGGGGTAGGGCACGCGCCCACCTTGCGCTCCGCCGACCAGGTCGAGGCTGTGGCAGCTTTCCTGCAGGAAAGTCCCCCCGCCTGAGCTTATGGCAAGGCATATACCCGGCGGCTGGCAGCAGCAAGGGCCGGTGCTCTTGCTTGAATGCCGCCTTGGCTGGCCGATTCAGTTCATCAGAGGGATATCATCATTACAGTCGATCTCCATAGCCATTCAACCATGTCCGATGGTGTGCTCGCACCCGAAGATGTCGCCCGTCGCGCTCATTCGAATGGCGTGACGCTCTGGGCATTGACCGATCATGACATTCTTGACGGCATCCCGGCTGCCCGCGCGCAGGCCGATGCGCTTGGCATGGGCTTTATTGCCGGCGTGGAAATTTCCGTTACCTGGAGTGGGCATACCGTCCATATCGTGGGGTTGAATGTTGATGACGGGCACGCTGACCTGCGTGAAGGCCTGCGTGCTGTCCGTAGCGGCCGCAGCGAACGTGCCCGGGAAATGGGGCGCAGGCTTGACGCCATGGGCGTGGAAAACAGCTACGAAGGCGCTCTGGCGTATGTCAGCAACCCAGCGCTTATCAGTCGTACCCACTTTGCCCGTTACCTTGTCAGCCAGGGCTACTGCAAGAATTTGCAGGCGGTGTTCAGCCAGTATCTGGGCGAAGGCTCGCCGGCTTATGTGCCCATGCAATGGTCATCCCTTGAACAGGCTGTCAGCTGGATTCACCAGTCGGGCGGGCGTGCCGTTATTGCTCACCCCGGCAGATACGACTACACGCCAATGCAGTTCGATGCCTTGTTCGAAATCTTCCGCGACTTGGGAGGGGAAGGCATCGAAGTCATTACGGGCAGTCATACGCCCGAGCAATATCGTCAGTATGCCGATGTTGCAAGGCGCTATGGCTTCCTGGCGTCCTGCGGGTCAGACTTTCACAGCCCACAAGAAGCGCGTATCGACCTGGGTCGGCTTCCTGCTCTTCCCAAGGATCTCACCCCTATCTGGCACGATTGGCAATAAGGCCCTTCGCATGATGAGTATTGCAGTATGAGCAAGGCATTTGTAAAGGAAAACGACCAGGACGACGACGACCTTGAGCTTGAAGGTACGCCGTTGCCGGTCGGCACCAAAAACTACATTACCGTCGATGGTTACGCACAACTGCGCAACGAGCTTGAACAGTTGATGAATGTCGAGCGCCCCGATGTCGTCCAGATTGTGTCCTGGGCCGCTTCGAACGGCGACCGCTCGGAAAACGGTGATTATCTCTACGGCAAGAAACGCCTGCGGGAAATAGACCGGCGCATCCGTTTTCTGATACGCCGGCTGGAAACCGTCGAGGTTGTGGACCCCGCCCAGCAACCGAACCGCGATCAGATATTCTTTGGTGCCACTGTCCTGTATTCCGATTCGGCAGGTGAAGAGTTCCGCATTACCATCGTAGGTATTGATGAGGCCGAACCCTTGCAGGGCCGTATCAGCTGGATTTCCCCGGTTGCCCGGGCGCTGCTCAAGGCCAGGGAAGGCGATACCGTTATCCTGCGAACCCCCGGCGGCGTCGAGGAACTCGACATCCTGGAAGTCCGCTACCCACAACCCTGACAGGGGTAGCCCCTCTCTTTCTACCCAGCCCGTACTCCCTACGGAAGGGTAAAATACCAAGTCCAGTCCACCTCTTGCGCGTCGTCCCGTACACAGTGAATCCAATTCTGCATTTTCCCGGCTCGTCCGTCCTGTCCCCGTTCCGCCGTGAACAGCTTCTCAAACGCTTCGCGGCCCTGGGCCTGCCCATTTCGGACATCACCGGCCAGTATGAACATTACGTCTGGCTGGAAGCGCCGCTGGGCGACGCCGGCCGCCACCAGCTCGAACAGTTGCTCGATTACGGCACCCCCGTTGAAGATCAATCCGCAAGCCGCAACCCATTGGTGCTGCGCGTTTTCCCGCGCTTGGGAACAGTGTCGCCATGGGCCAGCAAGGCCACCGATATTGCGCATAATTGTGGTTTGTCGGCGGTGCGTCGCATAGAGCGTGGTGTGCGTTACACCCTTGTGCCCGAACGGGGCCTGCTGGGGCCAAGCCGCTACACGAAACCCAGCTTGCCCAGGCCGCGGGCGTTTTGCATGATCGCATGACCGAAACCGTGGTTGATGCGGGTTTCGACGGCACTGCCTTGTTTGCCTCGCTGCCGGGCAAGCCGACCACCACGATCGATGTGATCGGCGCAGGTGCCCAGGCACTGATAGCAGCCAACACTGCACTTGGCCTGGCATTATCAGAAGACGAAATCGAATACCTGGTGGACGCTTTCACCAATCTTGGCCGCAATCCCACTGATGTCGAACTCATGATGTTCGCCCAGGCCAACAGCGAACACTGCCGGCACAAAATATTCAACGCCACTTGGGTGATCGACGGTCAGCCCCAGGCGGCAACCTTGTTCGGAATGATCCGGGCCACCCATGCGGCGCAGCCGCAGGGCACCGTTGTCGCCTATTCCGACAATGCCGCTGTGATGGAAGGTGGGCCGGCAACCTTGTTTCACGCAGGCGCAAGCGATAGCCAGGGCCGCTACGGACACCACTCGGCAGTGGTGCATACGTTGATGAAAGTGGAAACCCACAACCACCCGACCGCGATTGCGCCTTTCCCAGGGGCTTCCACCGGTTCGGGTGGCGAGATTCGTGACGAAGGGGCGACCGGCCGGGGTTCCAAGCCCAAGGCCGGCCTGGCGGGTTTCACCGTATCTCATCTGCGTTTCCCTGATGCGGCCGAGCCCTGGGAAGACCGCCCGCATGGCGCCCCCGACCGCATTGCTTCGCCGCTGGACATCATGATAGAAGGCCCCATCGGGGCGGCCGCCTTCAACAATGAATTCGGCAGACCCAATCTGCTGGGCTATTTCCGCACGTTTGAACAGCATGCCGGTGAGCGACGCTGGGGCTATCACAAGCCCATCATGATTGCCGGTGGCCTGGGGTCCATAGACAGCCGCCTCACACACAAAGATCCCTTGCCTCCTGGGGCGTTGCTGATTCAACTGGGTGGGCCCGGCATGCGTATCGGCATGGGTGGGGGTGCGGCTTCCAGTATGAGCGTAGGCGCCAATACGGCGGAACTCGATTTCGACTCCGTGCAGCGGGGCAATCCCGAACTCGAACGGCGGGCTCAGGAAGTCATTGATCGGTGCTGGCAGCAGGGTGAACACAATCCCATATTGGCCATTCATGATGTAGGGGCAGGCGGGCTGTCCAATGCCTTTCCTGAGCTGGTGAACGATGCCGGGCGGGGCGCCATCTTCGAACTGCAGCAAGTCCATCTTGAAGAATCCGGGCTGTCAGCCGCCGAAATCTGGAGCAATGAATCGCAGGAACGTTATGTTCTCGCTGTTCAGCCGGACGACCTGCAGCGTTTCGAAGCCATTGCCCGCCGCGAGCGCTGCCCCTATGCGGTTGTTGGCGTAGCCACTGAAGAGCGTCAGTTGCTTGTTACACACGGTGAAGGCCTGCCCGGCGTAGCCGAACCGATCACGCCGCGCAAACCTGACGAATTACGACCCGTCGATGTGCCGATTGACGTCATTCTGGGCAAGGCGCCGCGCATGACACGCGACGTAGTGCGCGAGCATATCGAGGGCACGCCTTGCGATGTCGTTGGCATAGATCTGGGCGAAGCGATAGAGCGGGTGTTGCGTCACCCCACTGTTGCCAATAAGAATTTTCTCATCACTATCGGCGACCGCAGCGTGGGCGGCCTTACCAGCCGCGACCAGATGGTGGGTCCGTGGCAGGTGCCTGTGGCCGATTGCGCCGTGACGCTAGCAGATTATGAAGGGGTGCGCGGCGAAGCAATGTCCATGGGTGAACGCACGCCGCTGGCCGTGCTGGATGCGCCCGCGTCGGGTCGCATGGCCGTGGCCGAAGCGTTGACCAATCTGGTGGCGGCCGATGTCCGGGCGCTTGAAGACATCAAGCTGTCGGCCAACTGGATGGCCGCCTGTGGCACGCCCGGCCAGGATGCAGCCCTGTACGACACGGTATCGGCCGTCAGCCAGTGGTGCCAGGCGCTGGGCCTGTCCATTCCCGTGGGCAAGGATTCTCTTTCCATGCGCACCACATGGCAGCACGAAGGTGAACAGCGCGAGGTGCTTGCGCCTGTATCGCTTATTGTCAGCGCTTTCGCGCCGGTTGCTGATGTACGCGCTACGCTGACCCCTCAGTTACGCGCCGATCGTGGCGACACGACGCTGATATTCCTTGATCTGGGGGCCGGCAGACAAAGGCTGGGCGGTTCAGTGCTGGCGCAGGTGTATGGTCAGGTCGGGCACGAAGTCCCCGATATCGACGACGCCGCTCTGCTTGCCACCTTCTTCCGCAGCGTGCGTGAACTCGCGGCTGATGGCCTGATCCTCGCCTATCATGACCGTTCTGATGGCGGCCTGCTGGCAACGCTCTGTGAAATGGCTTTTGCCGGTCATGTTGGTGTGTCGGTCAATCTCGACATGCTCACCATCGACCCGCACGCTGAAGACTGGGGCGATTACAAGATCCGCCCGGAACAGATCGCCGTGCAGCGTGACGAACTCACCCTCAAGGCACTGTTTACCGAAGAAGCCGGTGCTGTCATCCAGGTGCAGCGTAGCGAACGCGACAAGGTTCTGGGCCGCCTGCGCGAAGCCGGTTTGGCCCGTCATGTGCATGCCATCGGTTCACTCAATGGCAGTGACGAAATCCAGATTTTCCGGGATGGCAAGCTTATCTATCAGCGTGCCCGCGCCGAACTGGGCCAGCAATGGTCGGAAGTCACTCGCCGCATCATGGCCTTGCGCGATAACCCAGAATGTGCCCAGGCTGAATTCGATCTCTGGCAGGAAGCAGGTGACCCTGGTATGCAGGCTCGTGTAGCCTTCGATCCTCAGGAAGACGTGGCGGCGCCCTATATCGCGACCGGCAAGCGTCCCAGGGTCGTTGTTCTGCGTGAACAGGGTTGCAACAGCCAGGTGGAAATGGCCTGGGCCTTCGATAAGGCCGGGTTCGAAGCCATGGATGTCCACATGACAGACTTGCTGGAAGGCCGGGTTCGTCTGGACGATGCGCAAGGGCTGGTTGCTGTGGGTGGCTTCAGCTATGGGGACGTGCTGGGGGCCGGCGAAGGCTGGGCGCGCAGCATACGCTTCAATAATATGCTTGCCGACCAGTTCGCCGCCTTCTTTGGCCGTGACGACAGCTTTGCCCTGGGCGTATGCAATGGCTGCCAGATGATGGCGGCCTTGGCATCCATGATTCCCGGTGCACAGCACTGGCCGCGTTTCACGCGCAACCTGTCTGAAAAATACGAGGCACGGCTTTCCCTTGTGGAAATTCCCGAATCACCATCGCTCTTCATGCAGGGCATGGCCGGCACTGTGGTGCCGGTGGCGGTCGCACACGGCGAGGGTTATGCCAATTTTGAACGCCAGGGTGACGCATCGCAGGCCATCGCCGCTTTGCGCTACGTGGATCATCATGGTCGTGCAACCGAACAGTACCCGTACAACCCCAATGGCAGCGCCAGTGGCCTGACGGGTGTTACGACCGCCGATGGGCGCTTTACAGTCATGATGCCGCACCCGGAGCGGGTCACCCGCAACGTCATGATGTCGTGGGCGCCTGAGCGTTGGGGGTCGGCCGATCAGGGCGGTTCGCACCTGCCGAATGGCGGGTTTACACCTTGGATGCGGATGTTCCGCAATGCCCGTGCGTGGATCGGCTGAAGTGCCGCATACCCCGCGTTATAATTCCCCTTTGCACGGAGCTCGTACATGCGCCTCATCAAGAAAGCACTGACATTCGACGATGTCCTGTTGGTGCCGGCCTATTCGGACATCCTGCCGCGTGACACGAAGCTGTCCACCCGGTTCACGCGCGACATCACTCTCAACATTCCCCTGGTTTCCGCTGCAATGGATACCGTCACCGAATCCGGCCTAGCCATAGCCATGGCTCAGGAAGGCGGCATCGGCGTCGTCCACAAAAATCTGTCGGCAG
>Ga0265293_10012311_pt1 | contig 11374 bp, 14 predicted proteins | sample Munlanlewell138R_FD_192505 | JGI IMG/M metagenome (GOLD analysis project Ga0265293, IMG submission 192505) | Leachate microbial communities from a municipal landfill in Southern Ontario, Canada - Leachate well 138R | ecosystem: Engineered > Solid waste > Landfill > Unclassified | place: Canada... | reverse complement strand
AACTCTTTTGCATCAAGTGAAAAAATAGGTCTTCCATCAGAACTTAAATTCTGATCTTCTGCCAGCCTTTTATTCACTTTCTCTGCAATCTCTAAATCTGGACAAATTAAAACAATATGCACTTTCCTAGTTTTTCCATTCTTAACATAGATCAAACTAACCTCCCCTGTAATAACAAAATTAATAGAGTTTCCTCCTTTTAAAGAATAAAAATTAGATGAATTTAAAACTAATTTTTCTTTTAATTCCGAAAACCACAAAGGATGTGTAAAATCTCCTGTGCCAATAATATCAATCCCCTTTATTTTCCCGTGCTTACTTATTTCTTCTAAATTCATTTTTGGACTCACTGCCCTTGAATATTTAGAATGTATATGAAAATCAGCAATTATTTTCATCAATTTAATTTATCATTTTTCTGAAGCTCTGCTACTACTAATTTAACAAGCTCCTTTGGCTCTTTGTGATATAAAATAGGTGCCTTTGCTCTTTTTCTTGCAACCTTTAAGAAATGTCTTATCTCATCAGCTATACCTCCTGTTCCCTCAAGCACCCCAATGATTTTCCCTGTTTCAAAGGCAGTTAAAAACTCATGCATTGTTCCTGTGCTCCCTGAAATAATAATCATTGCCTCTGCTGCTTTTGTCATAACAATATCTCGCCCAGCATAATCAGCCCCTGTAAATATAATTATGTCATATGGTTCACTTGGAAGCTTATAACATTTTGTATGTGCAGCTCTTGTAACTGCTGGAGAAAAACCAACATTTACTCCTCCCGCTTCTCTATTTCCGCGAGATACTTTATGCGGTATCCCCTTTGTTGCACCTGAGATTACAACACACTTATTTCTTGCAAGCTCTTGACCCAATTCAAAAGCTTTTTCTTTTGTTCCGTCTGTGCATATTTCTACATCAGAAGCTCCAGAAATAGCAACATTATACTTAAATTTTTTCATTCTTTTTTTAATATTAAATAATAATTTGAATTTTTTTTAATTTTTATTTCGCCCTTTTGAATCACTTTGAAATCTTTAAATAATAACTCTAATTCTTCTAAAGTAAAAGAATAGAAATATTGTTCTTTTAATCCAAACCAAGGAATTAAAATCTCCTTCCCTCTTTTTTTACTTAAATTCCAAACAGTTAAAATAAAGATTCCATTTTTCTTTAAAACTCTTTTGACTTCATTTTTAAACCTATTATGATTTTCAGGTGAAATATGATGAAGCAATGCAAAAGAATAAATCAGATCGAACTCTTTCTCTAAAAAAGGCATATCTAAGGCAGACCCAACTTTAAACTTTTCTTTCCCATATTTCTTCTGTGCAATTTCAATTAATTTATCTGAAATATCAAGCCCAGTATAATCTGTATGCTTGAGTTTTTCATAAAATCTTCCATTGCCACAACCAAGATCCAAAACTTTTCCTTTCGCATTTTTAAATAAAAAATCAAATTCAGGCCAAACATCTTGCCTTGCTCTTGAAAATCTCTCTGCTATTGTATTATAATCAACATAAGTTTTATGCATAAAAAAATTATTAAAAAATTACTCTCTCTTAAAAATCCTACCTCAAATGACCTGGCACATATAAAAAGAAATCTATCTAAAGAGTGTAAAATGCCATATCCAAACAATATCAGTCTTCTTAGAGAGTATCACAATTTAGTTAAAAATAAAAGAATTAAAAAAAGCAAAGCCATTGAAGACTTGCTTAGAGTAAGACCTGTACGTTCTCTTTCAGGTGTGGTTAATGTTTCTGTTTTAACAAAGCCCTATGCTTGCCCAGGCATATGTACTTTTTGTCCTAAAGAAGAAAACATCCCTAAAAGTTATTTATCAGGCGAGCCAGCTGTTGAAAGAGCAAAAAGATTAAATTATGACCCCTATCTTCAAGTCAAAAAAAGAATAGAGGTTTTAAAAAGCACTGGACACAATGTCCAAAAAATAGATTTACGAATCATTGGAGGAACTTGGTCATATTATGAAAAAGAATACAAAATATGGTTTATTAAAGAATGTTTTAATGCTTGCAATCAAACAAAAAGTAACACCCTTTTTGAAGCACAAAAATTAAATGAAAATGCAAAGCATAGGATAGTTGGTCTATCTTTTGAAACTCGCCCTGACTTTATTACAAAAAAAGAACTACTTGAAATGCGAGAACTAGGAGCAACAAAAATTGAAATAGGCGTGCAATCAATATATGATAATGTCCTTAAAAAAACAAAAAGAGGACATAGCATAGCTACAACAATTAAAGCTACCAAACTTTTAAAAGACGCAGGCTTTAAAGTATCATATCAAGTTATGCTTAACTTGCCTTTAAGTACTCCCAAAAAAGATTTAGAAATGCTAAAAGAACTTTTTACAAATGAGGATTTTAAACCTGATTACTTAAAAATATATCCATGCGCCCTTATTAAAAACACTCCTCTTTACAATGATTTTAAAAAAGGAACATACAAACCCTATAGCGAAAAAGAATTAATAAATCTCATCAAAGAAATCAAAAAACAAATTCCATATTATGTTAGAATTGAAAGAATTATAAGAGACATTCCCGCTCCTTTAATTGTTAAAGGTGGAGCTAAAGTATCTAATTTAAGACAAGTCATTGATAGGGAAATTCAAAAAGAAAATTGGCAATGCAAATGTATTAGATGTAGAGAAATAAGAAACAAAAAGCATGATGAAAATATTAAAATGTTTAGAGAAGACTACAATGCTTCGTCAGGAAAAGAAATATTTCTAAGTTTTGAAGATGAAAAGAGAAACAATCTTTATTCAATTTTAAGATTAAGAATCAACTCGGAAAGCAAAGCCCTTATAAGAGAAGTACACACATTCGGAGAATCAAAAAAACTAAAAGAAAAAGGGAAAGTACAACACAAAGGATTCGGAAAAGCTCTAATCAAAAAAGCAGAAGAAATTGTTAAAAAAGAATTCAAGCTAAATAAAATTCATATTATATCTGGCGTAGGTGTAAGAGAATATTATAGAAAGCTAGGCTATGAATTAGAAAACTATTATATGGTTAAAACCTTTTAATTCTAATCAATCCACTACATGGAATAACCTCTATTCCTCTTTTTTCAAGTTCATCTAAAAATAAATTCATTCCAAGAGAGTCTGATGAAATATGTCCTGCAATAACAACACTGATATTATTTGTTTCTGCCTCTTGTTTGTTTTTTTCAGACATATGCATTCCAATCACAGTTCCTATCCCAGCTTGTGCCATTTTCTCATACATTTTTTCAGACCCCTCTGTTCCTCCCGTAATTTCAGTTAAAGCAATTTTACCGCATCTATTTTCAGGGGAACCTACAAAAAGACAAGGTCCTGCTCCAATTTTAATAGCTTCCTTATACTCAGGAATACTTTCTAAGATTCTAATAATATCTTCCAAGTATTCAGGTTTATTCTTTTTAATTTCTTTCTTTAAAAAATCAGCGGCTAGATTATCACAAGGCGTATGGCTATTCATAAAATTAAGCTTTAAAAGTCTTGCCATATCAACTGCTCTATTATGATTTGCTGCATTAACAGACCTTGCTACTTCTGAGATCCTTTCTTTTGTTACTCTTTCAGCCTGATTTACAGGAACACCATAATAATTTAATAAATCTATTTGTATATTCATAACATCAGAAAGCCATGCCAACCCTTTTCCCTCAGGATGATGCCCAATAGTTAAATCTATATCGCCCATCTTATCTGCAAGTAAAAGCTCTTCGCCTTCTATATCAATTCCCGCTAAAACTTTTTTAATTTCTTTATCTTCTGCTATATTATAAATCCTTGAATCCATATAAGGATTAATTAATGCTTCCATATCAAAATCCGCTTTTTTTTCTTCACTTAACTTTTCATATTCTTTTTTACGTCTTAAAAGATTCTTAGAGATCCTTTCTTTGCCTCTAAAATCTGCTTCTATTCCTAATTTTATTGATAAATCAAAAATTTCTTTTATTTTCATATTTTTATTAAAATGGGACTTCTCTAAAATCTAAAAGAGATTCTTTTTTAATTTTCCCAAACATATTATTTAACTTCTTTATTTCAGTATTGCATATTAAAGGAGGACCACATACCTCTAAAGCTATCTCTCCCCCTTGTTTAATAGGCACACTAAAAACTGACCCACGCGAAAAACCTTCAATATAATTATACGTCCATTTTCGCGAAACAATAGGTTCATTTGGACTTTGAATTGTACGGTCTTCTAAAGTAATATCATCTCTTAAATATAGTATTGTATTCTCCTTAACTGTTAATTCTTTAAAAAAAGGGTCATCGCATTTTCTAAAATCACTACTTCGTGTACATTCACCAATACAACATGAAAAATTAGGCAAAACACTTATTCTCATTGTATATGTTTTTGTAATTTCACTTTTCTGTCCAGCTAAATCTCTAACCAAAAGTGTTATCTTTTCCTTATACTCAGGTTCAGATTCAGGAATAAAACTACTATTTTCTTTTCCTTTTGAGTTTAATTCTTGGAATTTTGTTTTCCATTTGCTTTCTCTAATATCTGAACTTAAACCGCATAATTCATCATCTTTATCATAAGCTTCATTTATTAAATTAACTGGCTTTTTAAAATCAAAATAGCAGATTTCGTTTGAATCAATCACTCCATTTCTACAACCTAGCTTAAAATCTGCCACAGGTGCATATTGAGGGCAAGCATAATTTGGATTAAAACTTGTTTCTGCTTGTGTAAATTTTATCTCCCCCAAAACTATTGAAGGTGGATTCTCTTGATCTAATAAATCTCCTCCCCATGCATTCCCTTGAATTCTATACTTTAACCCCTCTTGTTTAATAAATGTATTGTAAGCACCATCTAAAGAATCAAACTTAATCCAACCATCCCATCCTCCGGTATTTTCTCCAGCTTTATTCGTAGTACATTTTCCATCCTTAAAATCACATGCTGAAAGAGCTCTTGCAAACCCAGTTATCTTGGCTAGAGAGGGAGAAACATATTCTATTCTTGCTGTATGATTTGATAAAGATGATGGAAAATCACTAGGAATACAAGGACTATGTTCACAAATTTCATCTGCATTAAAACTTATTGTTCCAATAGCAGGACTATAAGCATAGCCTGAAAGAGTATTATCTTTATTTATACTCACTCCATAATTTAAAAACTCATTCTTATTTGTACAACTCAAGCTAATCAATCCTATTCCTGAGGACTCTGCAAAGCCTCTCACATTATGACTTAATGGGTCACATTCTAAAGTTTCTTCAGCTAAAGAAGAACTTGCAAGAAATCCAGCACAAAGTAATAATATTAAAACTTTTTTCTTCATTTTGTGAGAAGTAAATTAACCTCGTTTTTAAAAACTTCTACAATTCCTCCTTCACTTAAAAATGATTCTACTCCTTTTTCTGTTTCTATCTTTACTCTTCCTTTGGTAATAACAGAAACAAGCTCTGTATGATACGGAAGGATTGTGATATAGCCAGACAATGTAGGCAAATTAACACTTTTTGCCTCTGCATTAAATATTTGCTTTTCTGGAGTAATAACTTTAACTAACATTTTACTTATTTACTTTTATAACTTCCTCTATACTTCCTTTCATATAAAATCTATCTTCGGGAATATCATCTAATTCTCCTTTAATAATCCTCTCAAACCCTGAAATAGTTTCTTCCACTTTAACATACGTACCTACTATGCCTGAAAATTGCTCAGCCACAAAAAATGGTTGAGATAAGAACCTTTGAATTTTTCTTGCTCTATCTACCACAATTTTATCCTCATCTGACAATTCCTCAATTCCTAAAATTGCAATAATATCCTGAAGCTCTTTATATCTTTGAAGTAATCTTTTCACTTCTGATGCCACTCTATAATGTTTTTCTCCCACAATTCTAGGGCTTAAAAATGATGAAGATGATTCTAAAGGGTCAACTGCTGGATAAAGCCCAAGTGATGCAATTGCACGAGATAAAACTAATTGCGAATCTAAGTGTGAAAATGTTGCCACAATCGCTGGGTCTGTTAAATCGTCAGCAGGAACGTAAATAGCTTGAACAGATGTTATTGATCCCTCATTAGTTGATGTTATCCGCTCTTCAAGCTCTCCAATTTCAGACGATAATGTTGGCTGATAACCTGTTTGAGAAGGAATCCTCCCTAAAAGAGCAGACACCTCTGACCCAGCTAAAACAAAACGGAAAATGTTATCCATAAAAAGAAGTACATCTTTTTTTTCTTTATCTCTAAAATGCTCAGCAATAGTTAACCCTGTAAAAGGAACTCTGTACCTAACCCCAGGAACTTCATTCATTTGTCCAAACACAAGTGCCGTATTTTTTAATGCTCCTGATTCTTGCATTTCTAAATAAATATCATTTCCTTCTCTTGACCTTTCTCCAATTCCTGCAAACACTGACACTCCCTCATGTACTTTAGCCACATTTCCTATAAGCTCTTGTATTAAAACCGTTTTACCTACTCCTGCTCCTCCAAACAATCCTACTTTTCCTCCTTTAGGTAAAGGGCATAGTAAGTCAATTGCCTTAATACCTGTTTCCAAAATCTCTGTTTCACTACTTTGATTCTCATAAGAAATCTTATTTCCTAAAATAGGGGCACGCTCCTCTGTTTTTGGAGCTCCTTTATTATCTAATGGTTCGCCTAAAACATTTAAAATCCTTCCCAGTACTTTTTCCCCCACAGGAACTGTTATTGGTCTTGAAAGAGCCTCTACTACATCACCTCTTTTAAGCCCTTCTGTTGCTCCCATGGCAAGACATCTTACCTTGTCTTCTCCTAAAATCTGCTCCACTTCTAAGATTAAATTTTTCTCTTTGATTAAAAGGGCTTCATATAGTGACGGACTTTTGCCTTCTTCAAACTCTACATCCACTACCGGCCCAATAATTTGTATTACTTTTGCCATATCTTAAAATTTACTAATTATCCCATTGCTTCTTTTGTAGAAGAAATTTCTATAACTTCGTTTGTAATATTTTGCTGTCTTGCTTTATTATACTCTAACCTTAATTCGTCTAAAATTGAAGAAGCATTATCAGATGCGCTTTTCATTGCCATCATTCTTGCTGAATGTTCAGCCGTATTCGCAGACAACACAAACTGATAAATTAAATAAAGTATAAACTTAGAAACTGCCTCATCTAAAATTCTTCTACTTGTTGGCTCTAAAATATATTCTACTTCCTCATCTTCTATTTCTTCTTCAATAAAGTTTTCTATAATACTTTTATTCAAAGGAAATAATTCAACGCATTTAGCTTTTTGCAAAAAGCTTGAAATAAAACCGTTATAAATAAAATATATTTTGTCAAAATCTTTATCTAAAAAAGATGCCACTAAAAAATCAGCAATTTCTTTTACTTGTCCATACTCAAAAAAGTCTCCAATACCAAAATATTCTCGTTTAACATTTTCCTTATTCTTCTTATAATAACTAATTGCTTTTTTCCCAATTGGTAAAATCTCAACTGAAGCATTCTTGTGTTCGTTTCTAATTTCTTCCACCTTATTTGAAGCAAACCTTAAAACATTTAAATTAAAAGGTCCACAAAAACCTCTGTCTGAAGCAACAACACAAACTAAAATTTTCTCTACTTTTCTTTTTTCCAAAAACACAGATTCGTTTTCTTTTAGAGATTTATCAAGTCTCTTTAAAATCCTTGCCATTGTAATCCTAAACTCTTTTGTCTCATTAAATCTTTTTTGCGTTTTTCTCATTTTTAAAGCAGAAAAAGTTTCAAGAGCTGCTGTTATCTCTGTAATATTTTTAACTGATCCAATTTTAACTTTAACTGCTCTTAGATCCATAAGATTCTTTTACTTTATTAACTATATCTTCAATCTCTTTTTTAACTATATCAGAAATATCTCTTGTATTTTTAATTTCTTCAAAGATTTCTGGTTTTGTAATTTGAATTTCTTCAAACAATTTCTCTTGAAAACTTCCCACATCTTCCTCCTTTAAATCTTCAATCGAACAAGATGTAGCAGCATAAATTATCACAGCCTCCTTTTCAAATGAAAGCGGTTTTAAATCTTCCTGCTTTAAGATTTCAATTATCGCTTTTCCTCTCTCAAGAATTTTCTTTGTATCAGGGTCAAGCTCTTCTGTAAATTCTGAAAATCTTTCTAATTCTTGAAATTGTGTTAAATTTAATTTCAAACTACCACAAGCTTTTTTCATTGCTTTTGTTTGTGCGTGTGAACCCACTCTTGAAACAGATGCTCCAATATCCATAGCAGGTTTTTGTTCTTTCCTAAATAAGTTTGAGTCTAAAAATATCTGTCCATCTGTAATAGAAATTACATTAGTTGGAATATAGCCTGATATATCACCTGCTTGAGTCTCAATAATAGGAAGCGCGGTTAACGAACCTTCTCCTTTTTCAGAAGAAAGTTTTGCTGCTCTTTCTAAAAGCCTTGAGTGTAGATAAAACACATCTCCAGGATATGCTTCTCTACCTGGCGGTCTTCTTAAAATCAAAGAAATTTCTCTCCATGCCCAAGCCTGCCTTGTTAAATCATCGTAAACAAGAAGTGCATGCTCTCCCTTGTCTCTAAAATATTCTCCCATTGTCACTCCTGCAAACGGAGCTAAATAAAGAAATGATGCAGGGTCATCTGGAAAAGCAGCTACAATAATAGAATAATCTAATGCTCCATTATCTTCCAATGTTTTAACCAATCTTTTTACTTTGCTTTTTTTCTGCCCGCAAGCTACATAAATACAAACCGGTCTATCTTTTTCATTTTTTTGATTTATAATCGCATCAATTGCAACAGCAGTTTTTCCAATTCCTTTATCTCCAATAATTAACTGTCTTTGCCCTCTTCCAATCGGAGTTAATGCATCCACTATTTTAATTCCAGTATGTAAAGGCTCACTAACAGGTTGTCTATCCATAACAGAAGGTCCTCTTCTTTCAAGAGGCAATCTCTGTTTTGTTTTAATCTCCCCCTTTCCATCAATAGGATTGCCAAGTGGGTCAACCACTCTTCCTAAAAGCTCTTCTCCTACATTAATAGAAAAAACTGAACCTGTTCTTTTTACAATATGCCCTTCTCTAATTTTGGTAACATCTCCTAGTATCACAGCCCCTACTTCAAACTCTTCTAAGTTTAAAGCAAGACCATAAGTATTTGCTTCTTCAAAAAATATAAGCTCAAAGTTTTCAACATTCTTAAGACCAGAAATCTTAGCCACTACATCCTTGATCTCAATTACCTCTCCTGTTTCCTCTAACTCTGCTTTCAGCTCAATTCCTTCTAATTGTTTTTTAAATTTTTCAATTATATCCATAAGCCCTATTTTTAATTTTTGTTAAAGCATCCTTAATAGATGCCTTAACAACATAATCTTTTGTTTTTATTTGAAATCCTCCTATTAAATCCTTATCTATTGTATAATCAATAATTTTATTCTTTCCCTCAAGCTCTTCTACTTTTCTGTTTATCTTTGCTTTAAGCTCCTCGGAAATTTCCTCTGCAATAAATACATCTACTTTTCCTTCCTTTTGTTTTATTCTCTTATACTTTTTAATAATTGCAGGGATTAAATAATTTTTCTTACCCAAAGCCAGAATTAAATTTTTAATAACTTTTTCTTCATCTTTCTCTCCTTCTTCAAGCACCAAAAAAAGTGCTCTTGCCCAATATAAAACTTCTTTCTCCTTTTTCATTATAAATTATTTAAATAATTATTAATTATTTTACTATTTTCTTCTCTGCCTACTTTACTTTTTAATATTTTCTCAGCTAAAAGAATAGAATGATCAACAATTTCTCTTTTTGTTTTGTCCTTTTCTCTAAGTTTAATCTCTTCTGCTTCTTTTTCTGCTTTAAATAAAAGTTCTTTTTTAACTTCATCTAAAGCATGCATTGTTTTTTCTCGTCTGTTCTCTGCTTCTTTTTCTGCTTTATGTAAAATCTGTTTTCTGTCTTCCTCATTCTTAGCTCTTAACTTTTTATCAACTTCTCTTAAGTTAGTAAGCTTTTTCTCTGCCTTTTCTTCCTTTAAAACCCCCTCCTCTATTTTCTCCCTTCTCTTATCAAGCATCTTAAAAAGAGGCTTAAATACAAAAACCGAAAGCAAAATAAATAATATAATAAAGTTAATTAATTGTCCTACAAATGTAAGGATAAAATTTGTTTCTTCCATAATCTTAAGCTACTACAAAAAGTAATATAAGTGCAATCACAAGTGCATAAATGGCAATAGCCTCTGCAAATGCAATCGCTAAAATCATACTTGTTTGAATTTTTGAAGCTGCGTCTGGATTTCTTCCAATAGCTTCTGATGCTTTTGAACCAATAAGTCCAATTGAAATTGCTGGAGCAATAGAACCAACCGAAATTGCTAATACTGCTGCAAATGCTAATTCTGAACTAATCATAATTTTTTAATTTTATTTTATTTCTTATTATTGACCTTTTTATTAACATAAGGAATGATTATTCTGTAAACAATAAGCGCGGTTACAATAAAACTAAGTATTATTCCAAATATTGTACAAAGAGGAAAAACACCTAATTCCTTATCCAACACTACTCCTAGAATAAGGAATATTACTAAAGGAATAGCTGTGATAAAACCCATTTGCAAACCAAGCTGCATTGTATTTACTTTTTTAACCATGCTCTTCTACTTGAACTGTCACTACATAAAATATTGCAATCAAAGATGAAAAGATTAAAGCCTGTATAAGTCCAACAATCACCTCAAGTGCTAAAAACGGAAGCGGAACTATAAAAGCAATAAGCGACGAAACAACCATTAAAAGTATTTCCCCAGCAAACAAGTTTCCAAAAAGCCTTAACCCTAATGAAAAAACCCTTGCTAATTCTCCTATCCCTTCAAGTGCTCCGATAAAAGAATACAATGGGTTTTTACTAAAATATTTCTTTAAGTACGTTGAAATTCCAATTTTAGAAATCGCTTTTCCGTGGATATAAATCATTGAAAATATAGCAATTGAAAACGTGAACATCAAATCAGAGCTTGGAGACCTCAAAAAAGGAAAAACTCCCACTCCTGGAATTAGCTCAATCAAATTAGAACACAATACATAAATAAATATTGTTGCACATATTGGAAATATCTCTTTTGTTCTTTCTCTGTTACCAGTAATATTATCTACAAAATTAAAAATGGATTCAATTATCCATTCAAAAAAATTTTGCGTCTTAGAGGGGATCAATTTCTTGTTTTTCAAACCAAAAAAAAAGGTAAAGAAAATAAAACATGCGCATAATATTGCGATGAAATATGTGTTTGTAATTCCTAAAAATAAATGTTCCCCTGTTAAACCAAGTACGTGCATATCTTTTAATTACACCTCTATACTA
>Ga0265293_10012310_pt1 | contig 11376 bp, 11 predicted proteins | sample Munlanlewell138R_FD_192505 | JGI IMG/M metagenome (GOLD analysis project Ga0265293, IMG submission 192505) | Leachate microbial communities from a municipal landfill in Southern Ontario, Canada - Leachate well 138R | ecosystem: Engineered > Solid waste > Landfill > Unclassified | place: Canada... | reverse complement strand
GTCCCTGGGCAAGGACCCCAACTCGGTGCACTGACAGGTGCAAACTACATGATCAGCGGTTCCATTACCGAGTATCAAGTAAGTAAGGAGACAGGAGGTATTGGACTGGTCATCGCTGGCAGAGGCGGGTCCACAGAATATGCCAAAGCCTCTGTAGCCCTAGACTTACGAGTCACCGACCTAACGAGTGGTGAGGTTGTCTGGGCCGAGAGCCTGAAGGGAGAAGTCATTGGTGAAAAAGTTGGTATCCAACTGTTCTCCTTCCTAGGCAAGAATATTGTGGAGTTTGAAACGGGCCAGGGCAAACAGCAGGTGATCAACCTAGTTGTTCGCACCCTACTCGAAGAAGCAGTATTCAAGCTGGTCCGGTCGGGAGTCCTGACAAACTAGCCTTCCCCTGTGGCTCCATGGAGCCACGTTGAGCACTCAGTGAGGTAAGAATTGTCAACCTACGCGATCCGTGTTAGAATAAATTAGGAACAAACTTCGTTACGCATCCACGCGAACGAAGGAAGATAGGTCGAACCTAGTCGTTCTTCCTGTTGACAAAGGTAAACCCATCGCGAGGTGGGGACACAAAGCCACGGGTCTAGTTTACTAGACAGCCGGGTTACCCGAGGAGGAAAAAGAGTGAAGCAGAGAATCATGTTTTTCGTATTGGCATTGTTATTGGTAGGAATGTTCACGAGTACAAGCGCACTGGCTCAACACCCTGAGTTCATGCAACCAGTTGATCTAGGAGATTGGTTTGACCAATTTTTTGGCTCACCTGAAGATGAAGTTGAACCCGGAGCAAATCTAGCATACATCTATCAAGATGGAGACGACAATAGTTCGGAGCAAGTCCAAGAAGGTACGGACAATCGGGCCTATGTCTATCAAAACGGAAATAGCAACGTTGCACAACAATGGCAGAGTGGTGTGGGAAACTGGGCAGGTGTCTACCAAATGGGCGACCGCAATGTGGCCGCAACCCAGCAGGTAGGCACGGGAAACTGGGCAGGCATATACCAAATGGGAAATGCCAATACGGCCAGGATTCAACAAAGCGGGAACAACTTTTCCGCTCTAATCACCCAGGTCGGCAACGGCAATACTGCGGTGATTACGCAAGGAGCAAGGTAGTATCCCACGATAGCGTGGGTTCCATTCTTACCTCGAGATCCATGAGTGGATCTCCACTGAGGAAGGGTCAAGGCGAAATTTGGTCTTGACCCTTTTCTTGTCACCCCTTGCCCCACCGGCTATTTTGGCGTATTGTTAAGGAAGAAAGGAGGAGGCTCTGATGCACTCTAGGTGGAAAAGGCTTGGTAACGAACAAACAAAGACAGCTCTTTTGGCTCTCTTACCGTCGTTTATTATCTTTGTGGCCTTCACCCTTTACCCCATTGTCTATTCGCTGTATTTGAGTTTCTTTAATGCATCGCTCCTCTCTCCGAATCGGACCTTTGTAGGGCTGACCAATTACAGCAACCTGCTCCAGAATCCGACGTTCCAAAAAGCCGTCAAGAATACTATCTACTATACCCTCGGAGTAGTGCCCTTTGGTATAGCTTTATCACTACTCGTCGCTGTCTTGCTCAATGGCCGACTACGACTGCGGAGCTTCTTCCGGGCGGCCTTTTTTGCCCCCGTCATTACCTCCATGGTCGCTGTGTCCATCGTGTGGACTTGGATGCTAGAACCGAACTATGGGCTAATCAATAACCTCCTTGGGCTCATTGGAATAGCTGGACCAGGTTGGCTTACCGATCCCGCCTGGGCTATGCCATCTGTGATCTTACTGAGTATTTGGAAGAACCTTGGTTTTAACATGGTCATCTTCTTGGCAGGCCTGCAGAATATTCCTACCGAGATCTATGAGAGTGCCAGCCTGGATGGTGTAACACCCTTCCAAAAAACCCTGTACGTTACAGTTCCCCTGATGCGCGGTCCCATTGCTTTTGCAGTGATCGTGAGCATGATCAAGAGTATGCAAGTCTTTGGTCAGATCTATGTCATGACTGGCGGTGGCCCAGCGAACTCTACGATGGTGATTGTGTATTACCTCTACCAACAGGCCTTCGAGTTCTATCGAAGTGGCTATGCCTCGGCTATAGCCTGGGTACTTTTTGTCGCCATCTTGCTTCTAACCCTGATCCAAAACCGTCTCATGCGGACTGAGGCTTAAGAAAGGAGGGGATCCACCCCATGAAAAAGCTGATCATTTATGCGGTTCTGTTTGCCATAGCCATATTGATGTTGATGCCCTTTGCGTGGATGGTCCTCTCTTCCTTTAAAGAAGTTGATGAGGTTTTCACCTATGATATGACCTGGCTCCCATCGACCCTTACCTTTTCGGGCTACTATCGAGCACTGACCGAACAGCCCTTTCTACGATATGGGTTAAACAGCGTATGGGTTTCCACGATCATTACCATCCTGCAACTCATCACAAGCGTGCTTGCGGGATATGCCTTTTCTCGCCTAAAGTTTCCAGGCCGCGGTGTGATCTTTATGGTGTACCTCTCAGCCATGATGATTCCGTCTCAAGCTACAATCATTCCATCCTACATTCTCATTCGCAAGGCAGGTCTGATTGACAGCTATGCAGGTCTCACCCTTCCCTTCCTGGCCGGACCTTTCGGTGCTTTTATGATGCGCCAGTTCTTTTTGTCCATGCCAGAATCTCTGGAAGAAGCGGGTATTATCGATGGATGTAGCCGTTTTCAGGTCCTAACGAAGATTGTGCTCCCCTTGAGTAAACCAGCTCTGGCCTCCCTCGGCCTCTTTACCTTTATGGGAGCCTGGAACGATTTTATGTGGCCACTGATTATTATCAATAAGGACTCCATGCGCACATTACAGGTCGGACTTTCTCTGATGCGATCAGACATCTATCCCGATTGGCCGATGATGATGGCTGCTTCGGTAATGGCCACCTTGCCCATTATGATTGCATTTCTGGCAGCGCAAAAGCAGTTTATCGAAAGCCTGACCTTTACCGGAGTCAAGTATTAAGGAGGGGTATGGATGCTATTTGGAGTAACCACTATGACGTTTTACCACAAGCCAATACTGGAAGCCCTAGAACTGATTAAAGATTGCGGTTTTGATTACGCGGAGATCTGGGCAGATCATGCCTGGGATGAAGTGAAGGGAGCTAGCGCCAAAGAGCTCCGGGAGACGTTGACAAGGCTCGATCTGCAATCCACCATCCACTGCCCCATCATGGATATTCGTATCACCAGTCCAAACCGTGGTATTCGCGAGGAGTCCCTACGCCAAACCTATCAGGCCATCGACTTGGCCCGCGATCTAGGTTCAAGGCTAATTGTGATTCATCCGGGGAGTAAGTTCTCGGTTCTGGAACGTTCCGACACCCACTGGAATCTTCAAGTAGAATCCATGGAAAAGATCTTAGATTATGCAGCGCAACAAGGGGTATTGGTCACTGTAGAAAATATGGATAGCGATAAAGAAGTCGTCTCCGTGAAATACTGGGACGACTTAAACCGACTTTTTGAAGACCTCGGTAAACAGGAGAAGTGGGTTACCCTAGACGTGACACATATCAGGGACACAGACCTCGTACTAGACTTCATCGCTCAGGGGGCACCCCACATTGCCCACGTCCATCTCTCCGATGGAACCGCTGGGCAAATGCATCTGAGGATCGGAGATGGCGATCTAGATTTACGACGCATCGTCAGATCACTACAAGAAAGCGGCTATCAGGGCGTTTGGTCATTGGAGTGTTTCATTGCTGATAATAACAAAGAAACGATGACGGAGGAACTCCGTAGGGCACGCGCGCTTTTTGAATAGGAATCTGTAAGAAAAATGCTTGACTTTGCAAAGGATCTCGGTATAGTTCCCTGTAGCATGGAGAGAAAGAAGGAATATACTGGGAGGTATTGACGAATGAAAGTCAACGAATCAACGAAGCATGAAAGCACAGTCATTCAGTTTGACGCGGATGATGTGCAGAAGAACAAGACCATGGCCGGTCTTGCCTATCTTCTCTTTTTCCTGCCCTTGATCACTTGCCCCGAGTCACAGTACGCCAAGTTCCACGCTAATCAGTCCTTGCTCCTTTGGATCACGGGAATAGCGGGGAGCATCATCTTGGGACTTATCCCCATTATTGGCTGGATCCTTCTGCCCTTCTTCTCTATCGCTGTCTTCGTGATAGGTATCATGGGACTAGTAAATGGATTGAACGGAAACGCCAAAAGATTGCCCATCATTGGAAAGTATACACTCTTAAGTTAGTGTCTTTCTAAGAAGACCCCGCTCTGGGTAGCGTGGTCTTTCATGTTCTAACTGGGTTCAGAGGGTGCGTTCGCTTTTCGGTAAGCCAGGGGCGAAATGCCCTCAACTTGCTTAAAGGTGGTGGAAAAGTGCGAGCTATTAACAAAACCACACTGGCGTGCCACTTCTTCCATGGATACCCTAGTCTTAACAAGCATTCCACGGGCTTTACGGTGACGACACTCCATAATATATTGATGGGGCGTTCGGCCTGCAATCTTTGGGAAGATCTTCTGCAGATATGAGGGGCTCACATAGATAGCATCACTAATGTCCTTCACAGTAATGTTGCTCGTATAATACGTCTCAATATACCTACAAGCCTTCTGGACAATCGCCTCGATACAAGGATTCGCCCCTTCACTCCAGCTTGCTGCAGGTTTGCCATCTCGAATGAGCTGAATCGCAATGCGGTTCTCCAAACTGGTTAGCATAAGAGGACTCGCATCACCATGGTGCGAGACTTCATGGATGAGGGCATCTACGGCCTCGAGGAGAAAGTTACTGAACTTGCTTTCCAGTGAGCTAAATTGTAGAGGTTCTGGATCACCTTGTTCCCCATAGACTCTGTCCATAAACCCTGGGAGCACACAAATGCTCATGTACTGCGCCGTCGTCTTGCTAGCATCTGTGTGAACAAAAATCCTGTCTCCTGGGGCCAGACAGATGAGACTACCCTTCTTGAACTGGTAGCTACCACCATTAATCGTGGCAAGGGGAGGCGTCTCAAAACAGATCACAAAGTGATATTCTTCCACCTCTAATGTTTTTTCAACTACATAGGAATCCGGCAGAAAAACTGCCATGTGCTTAGACAGAATCGATCTAGTTCGACCATAAATACTCGGGGGGATCTTTTTGACGAAGTAGTCAAAATCTCGCATGGCTGTACACCCCTTTATGTCTCGCTCCGATGACCTCGGTCTAAGGAATATTTCTGCGTTGGGGGTAGAATTCCTGTCGCCCAAGATTGATGAAAGACACCAAATGGTGTCTTTCAGGGTTCCTAGAGCAGATTATTTGCCAGTGACAGCCATAAAGGTTTTGCAGCATGTGGCTGTACAAGAATCGACGGATGTTTCGCCAAACTGCTGGACAATGCTTTGGGTCTCTTGATAATCGTAACGATCAGGCAGGGCTTCTCCCACCTCGTCACTGGTTATCAAAATACCCTCCGCCGCGCAATAATTATCATCCCACCAGTGGCAATTCTTCACAGTACAGTGAACTTCCATTCCTAACCTCCTCCAAGCGTTTCTCCACTTATGTTGCCAAGAATACGACTTGGATATACATGCCAAAGGTGGTTCGGGAGCTTATATGTCTACCCCTACAGCCTGGAGCCAAGCCCGGGCTATTAGGGCATGACCAGCCGGAGAAGGATGCACCCCATCAGGAGCCCAGAAGCCTGGTTCTCGCCTGGTACAGGCCGCGGCAAAGAGGCCGTCAAGGGGTACATAGAGCGCTCCATACTCCCTAGCAAGCTCCCGAACTGCTTGAATCTTCGGATCTAGATCTTCACGCCAGGCCTTTTGCTCAGGTAGGGCTGGAACCAAGAAGGGTTCCATGAGAATAAGCTTGGTCGTACTAGAATGCTCTTGGAGCCTCTCTAAGAGATTCTGGTAGCTTTGCAGATAACTTTCCGTTGTGGTGTGTAAACCCCTGCTATACCGTCTCCAGCAATCGTTAATGCCAATCAAAATAGAAAGAACGTCGGGTCGTAGATTAAGGCAATCCTCATCCCAGCGGGCTTCTAGATCTGCCACTTGATTACCGCTGATCCCGCGATTGATGAACTGCACCTGCTTTTCTGGATATAGGGAAGAAAATATGCTAGATGCAATGTACACATAGCCTGTCCCGAGCGTATCGGTCTCCCGATCCCGGTGAGTATCGGTGATGCTATCACCTTGAAACAATACGACATCTCCTTGTTGAATGAACATCTGATCCATCTCCTTGTATTATTAGTGAGTGTCAATCACCGCAGGGAAATCCTGGATTCCCATGAGTTTCCCTATGCGAACTGGAATTTCTGTAATATCCAAAGTGCCGGTAAACTGTTCGGCGCCCGTTCCAAAGGCGTAGATGGGAACCATCGCTGCAGTGTGCCCGGTAGAGAGCCAACCATAGTTTACCCTTTCCCCCTCTGGAGTTCCGCTTGTCACCCCAAAGCCACCTGTTTCATGATCTGCAGTCACTACAACCAATGTCCCAGGATGCTCCTTCGCGTATTCTAGGGCAAGTCCTACTGCGTTGTCAAAGGCGATTAGGTCTGCCATCATCTCCTCTACACTATTGCTATGTCCCGCTGTGTCGATGCGAGCTCCTTCCACCAGCAGGAAGAATCCCTGGGGGTTCTGGGCCACAATCTCAAGGGCCCGGGATGTCATCTCGGTGATCGTAGGTTCGGTGGGAAAACGGGTCACTTCAAAGCTCATGCCCCCACCCATAAAAAGACCAATTAACTTAAGATCGGAGCTCACCTTCAAGTCGAGAAGCCCTTCCCGATCATAGACATAGGTATAACCATCCTCTAGAGCCTGGGTCATTACCGAGCGGGATTTGGGCTCTCTGGTAAAGGGATTAATGCCAAATGCATCTCCGCCTCCACCGAGAAGTACGTCAGGCTCCGCATTTAGCATATCCTCGGCAATCTGCTTCTCTACAGAACGCAGATCGGCGTTTACCAAGAATGCCGCTGGGGTAGCGTCAACAACCTTTGCCGTTGTTACAATCCCTATACTCAAACCCTCTTCTTTCGCCTTCCGCATCAGACTGATGACTGGAGTGCCGTCAGGGAGTGTAGCCAAACGTCCGTTATCGGTGCGATAGCCGGTGGCCAGTGCAGTTGCAGCTGCCGCCGAGTCAGTCACTAAGTTGTCATGGGAAAAGTTGATCGAAAGACCTGTATAGGGCATCGTGTCAAGAAATAGTCTAGAGTAGGCACCATTCTCTAAACTGACCCTGGCGGCTGTAATTTGATTCAGACCCATGCCATCACCGACAAGGAGAATTACATTCTTAACTAAGCCCTCGGCGCCACTCACGCCTGGACATTGCGTCCACAACCCTAATAGCAAGAAAACGAATAACAGTGGGATCCAAGCCTTCCTCCCCAGGAGCCTGATCATTTTCATTCCTCCCTTGTTAGTTCATCGGTGTATCTTTAGGGATATGGATCAAATTCCCTGCTCCAGACTGATAATTTGGCTTAGGGAGGAATTCACAGGAACTTCCAGAAATTAACGTATACCAGGAAAAGGCCTATGTCCTGCCGGACTTGGGCAGAAGGAGGTTAAAATGTATAGCTTTCCCCGTGATTTGTATGTTGATGTCCGCGTAGAAGAATCCTTCGATACGCAAATCCGCTTCAAGCAGCTTGATCTGCAAAGTCAAAAGGTTCGCAAGGAAAAGGGCGCTTTTATCCGTGTTTTCGATGGGCAGCGCTGGTATTACAGCTCTACCACCAATACGGACGATGTTCAAGCACAAATCGATACCTTAGCGGCCATGGCCAACCCGAATCCTGAAATCCTGTCACATCCTATCGTGACAGCCTTTGAGGTAAACCAAGAGACTGTCTTACAGTACGAAAAAAGCTCTGTAACCGATGTTCCAATCCAAGAGAAGCAAGATCTCCTGCATGAGATCATTAGGCAGATCAAAGACGAGACCATCGTCAACCACTCCTCCTATTATGTGGATAACAAGACGATCAAGTCCTTCTACTCCTCCAAAGGCGCTGCCATCACCTATGATCAGCAGACGTGCGGCATTCGAGTTACACTAGATGTAGTGGCTGGGGAGAATAAAGATCAGGTTTCCATTTCCAAAGGGGCTACGAGCGTGTCTGAACTTCGAGGATATGCCGATTATCTCCAACAAGAGATTGCCAAGAGCGTGGCTTTTGTCCGCTATGCCCAGCCTGTTGTACCAGGTGAATATGCCGTCCTACTCAGCCCTGAAGCAACAGGTGTCTTTACCCATGAGAGCTTTGGGCATAAGAGTGAGTCTGACTTCATGGTCGGTGATGAAACCATGCGGGCCGAATGGGCTTTGGGTAAACAGGTGGGCCGTGATCTTTTGAATATCATTGATGATGGAACGATTACAGGCAATGGATACGTCCCCTTTGATGATGAAGGAACGCGGGGAAGAAAGACGGAAATCATCTCTGGTGGTCTTCTAACTGGCCGTTTGCATAGTACCGCCACGAGTGTAGCCTTAGAAGAAGGCTTGACTGGAAATGCAAGAGCAGTAGACTTTCAATTTGAGCCTATTGTACGCATGACCACGACGTATATCGATAAAGGTACTAGACCCCTTCAGGATATTCTGGCAGAGATGGACCAGGGAATTTATCTCGAGACGCTCAAGCACGGTTCTGGTATGTCCACCTTTACCCTCGCCCCAGCCCGGGCGTACAAAATTGAAGGCGGGAAAATCACGGATCCTGTGAAGATCTCTGTCGTAACTGGCGATGTCTTTAGTACACTCCTAGAAGTGGATGCAGTTAGCGAAGAGTTTGAACTGACTAGTTTTGTTGGCGGAGGATGCGGGAAAATGGAGCAATTCCCACTACCCGTAGGTTTTGGCGGTCCCTATACTAGGGTCAGAAAATTACAGGTACAATAGGGGGGGAACAAGGGTGAACTTGAAGCAAGAGTTTATTACCATTCAAGAAAAAGAGACGACTGCTCGAGTCCAACAAAGCCGTGTTCAGGCCGTTCGCCTGAAGGATATTACAAAAAAAGGTGTCAGGGTCTATAGTGAAGGTAAGATCGGCATTTCAGGTGCTGTGGGTGAGGCTTCCGATGCGCTACTACTTGAACAGGCTGAGCAAAACCTCAGCGCTGGCATTGCGTACCCCTATCCCCTTACGAAGGATTACAAGGATCATCGCAATTACAATGAAGCTCCCTTGAGTTCCAAGGAAGTCCTCGAGTATGCCGAGGAGGTATTAGCTGTTCTGAGGAACGAGTATCCTGACTTTAGCTTCAGCGAGTTTGTCGCGTCAAATGAGATTAACGTGCAAATTCGTAACAGCGAAGGCTTGGATCTTGTATACCAAGATGCCTTTTTCAATATCCAATTGATTCTCAAAGAGAAGGCTACAGCCAATCTCTTTGATGGTGGTCTCTCGTATCTAAGCCGCCAAGTGGATATCGAACGCTTTTTGAACTTCAACCGCGGTTTCCTGGAAGCCTATCGTAACAAGGTGGACCTTCCCAAAGACCGTCGCTTGCCTGTTTTTACGATTGGTACATCCAGCATTAACGGTTTCTTGGGCCGCGCTTTGCACGGTGAACGTTTTGCCAAGGGTAGTTCCCTGTTCAGCGGTAAGTTAGGCGAGAAACTCTTTTCAGAGAGAGTGACCCTTGATCTGATGCGGGATCCGCAGTGTTCCCTACGGCCCTTCTTTGATGCAGAAGGCGTAGTGTTACCAAACGATACCCTCAGCCTAATCGAAAACGGCAAACTCGTCAGAGTGCTAACTGACAAAAAAACCGCTCAACTGTATGATCTTGAGCACACCGGTGCAGCCACGGGGGCGTATGATGATCCGCCCACAATCGATGGTGCCCACGGACAATCCCTGGCCTTTAGAACGGATAGCCAAGACGTCAAAGGGGTGTTAGCTGGTCAACCAGGGATTTTCGCCTTTATCTTCTCTGGAGGAGACTTCACCGCTGACGGAAGTTACGCTACTCCAGTCCAGATCAGTTTCCTGTTTGATGGCGAGCGCTTGATTGGGAAACTGCCCGAGTTTACGATGCGGTCACACATCAACAAGATGCTTGGCGAGGATTACATCGGAACCTTTGATAATAACAGTCTGTACCTTGGTGACATTCCAAGCCAGCTACAGGGCTATTTCATGGATATTGTGAAGTAACATATAGTAGCCGGGTGTTGATCAAAAAACAGCGCCGGACCACCTTTGTGGTTCAGCGCTGTTTTGCCTTAGATTCTCTACGTCATTCTTGCAGATATCGACGCTTCTTACTTACCATTCACCAGGTCCATGGGAACCTTAACGGGAAAGCCTACAGGCAGTCGTCTCGGATCTGTAATCTCATTGTATTCAACGACGGCATTCACCAAAGTAGGACGTGGAGATGGTCTGAAGCGAGCTACAATTCCCCACACACTATCTCCTGGTAGGAGCCGGACTTCAACGATAGGGCAGGTGTGCTCTTCTGCTTCGATCAAGTTCTCTTGGTATGTAGCTTCTGCTAGAGGAGCCATTACCTGAATCGTACGGTCAGTCTCGGTCTCAAGCTCTAGAAGGCTGGCGGAACCTTGTACTTGCGCATCTTCGTTCCGTTCTACAGCCTCTTTAGCTTCCTGGACCTCGACCTTAATTTCATCCAGCATGACCTTAATGGCGGCGAGTTCTTCCCCAATCTGCTGATTGGCTGTCGCCCAGGATTCTCTATCTATCCAGTTTGGTTCGGCAGCGGGCGTCGCGCCCTCTTCTGCTTGCCTGGTCTCAACCAGCGTCAGTGTTTCTATGACCGATTGCAGCGATTTGTCTTGTGCACCTTGCCGAGCCTCTAGGTCAGCTAGTGTTTTTGTGATGGATGCAAGGGAGTCTTGCATTTGTGTATTGGCATCAACCCAAGAGTCTCTGTCTAGCCAATTCGGCTCGACCGCAGGCTTTGCAGCTTCTTCTGCTTGCCTGGTCTCAACCAGCGTCAGCGTTTCTATGACCGATTGTAGCGATTTGTCTTGTGCTCCTTGCCGAGCCTCTAGGTCAGCTAGGGTTTTTGTGATGGATGCCATGAAGTCTTGCATTTGCGCATTTGCATCAGCCCAAGAGTCTTTGTCCAGCCAATTGGGCTCTACAGCCGGTCTTGCGGCCTCCTCTGCTTGCCTGGTCTCAACGATCGTCAGTGTTTCTAGGACCGATTGGATCGATTCGTCTTGCGCCCCTTGCCGAGCCTCTAGGTCAGCTAGTGTTTTTGTGATGGATGTGAGCTCTTGATGAATCTCTCTGTTCGCATCAGCCCAAGTTGTCATCACTTCCACTCCATCATCTTGCTCGGCGTAGTAACGAAAGAGATACACGTTAAGTAC
>Ga0265293_10012309_pt1 | contig 11378 bp, 10 predicted proteins | sample Munlanlewell138R_FD_192505 | JGI IMG/M metagenome (GOLD analysis project Ga0265293, IMG submission 192505) | Leachate microbial communities from a municipal landfill in Southern Ontario, Canada - Leachate well 138R | ecosystem: Engineered > Solid waste > Landfill > Unclassified | place: Canada... | reverse complement strand
TATGAAAGAAAATAAAATTTGATTTATAATTTGATTTATAATTTAATTTATTTTATTATAATTTGTCACGACCTATAGCCATCCACATAATCATTGTATCGACACCTGAACCATTCGCTGCTGTCGCCCTAAATGTTGCTCCTGTATATGACCTATCAACGACATGAACTACTCGCTGGTTGTTTGTCGTTGTATCAAAAGCTGTTGCTGTAATGACAGGGGCTAATGTTGATAAGAACGGCGCGTAAAACGTTATACTGTGTGTCGCTGAATCGCCTGCTTCATAATTGAATGACCCATACAAAATACGCTCTTTCTTATGCACTCCACCTAAACTGTTATTTCTAAATTTCACGATTTCGTTTAACTCAGTTTGTAAGCCTGTTATATTATTGATACTATGCGTATGTCCTGTATTTGATTTTGAATTTATTTGTGTTTGAACATTTGAACTAACACCACTCAAATAATCTAATTCTGTATCTGTAATAGTTGATGTTGTAATAGCTCCGCTTCCATTTGATATTAAAGCCCTATTTACTGTTAATCCTGATGTTGAACCTGTAATATTATTAATTTGTGTTTGTATATTACTTGTAGCTCCACTTAAATAACCCAATTCTGTATTTGTAATGGTTGAACTTACAATATTTTTATTTGTATCACCTACTAATACTGTATTTGTTGTTAAATTATCACTTCTTATATTGCCTCCAACGTGTAATTTCTCTTGCGGTGTTGTTGTCCCAATTCCTAACCGTCCTCCCGCATTCAAAAACATTGCATCTGTTAGATTAGAACTAACCCCAAATTGAATACCACCTCCTCCACGCGGTCCTACAATTCTCAATTTATCATTTGAACCTTCTTCACCACTTGTCCTAATATATCCTACTTCATTACTTCCTGTATTAAAATTTGTTTTGCCACTTGTAAATGTCTTTGTTCCTGAAATGCTTTGACTGCCCGATAGCTTGACGACATCACTATCATTAGCTTTAGAATCCAGTTGTGTTTGTAAGTTTGTAATATCTGAAATTGAATGTGTATGTCCTGTATTTGATTTATTGTTTAGTTGAGTTTGAATAGAACTTGTTGCATCTAAAAATCCTAATGTTGTATATGATACACTTGAACTTACAATATTTTTATTTGAATCACTTACTAATACTGTATTTTTAGTTAAATTATTACACCTTATATTTCCATTAACATGTAATTTTTCTTGCGGAGTTGTTGTATTGATTCCAATATTTCCATTAGTATCTACTCTCATCTTTTCACTATTATTTGACACAGTTCCATTGAAAAATTGTATAGCTCCAATACTACCAATACCACCTGACGCGTGCGCTGTCCTTATTTCTAAATTGTTATTCACACGTTGTAAAATTGCATGATTTTCATTACCAAAATATAAAGAACCACCATAACCTCCAGTATTATTTCTTATTGTTAAAACTGGATTAGATGATTCTATTATGACATTTCCTGTAATAGTTCCCCCTGATAAATTTAATTTATTATTTAGTTGTGTTTGAACATTTCCTGTTAATCCTGTTAGATTATTAGCATTTACTCCAGATGCTACTAATTTAGTATCAGTTGCGTTCCATTTAGGTAGTTCGTGATTAGGTAATGTATCATCACGAGTTGCTACTGCTTGTAATTCATCTTCAACTCCAACCTTGAATAAATCAGTTTCTTCTTCAAATACAAAATTATAACTTGGTTCATCTCCTCTCACTACTTCAACTCCACTAAGTAAATGTTCTGGGGGAATTCCTGTTTGATTAACATTTAATCTAATTTTATTATCTTCTAAGTTCATCGTTTCTACATTGACGACGGTTTGTGTTCCATCTACGGTTAAATTTCCATTAACCAATACATTATTTGTGAAAGTTTTATTTCCTGATACAGTTTCATTTCCTGTTTTACTTACTTTATTTTCTAATTGTGTATTTACACTTGATAATTCACTTGTTAAATCATGGTTAATAATATAGTCAATATCCTCGTCATGAATTAAATTTGTATTATTTGTGTTTCTTGCTGTTCTAATCATTTCTATATATTAAATTTTTATTTTTTATTTTTTATTTTTTATTTTACCGACCTCGCCTAAATGGTGAGGTCGGTCCTTGTAAAGGTGGAAATTTGCGCCATCCTTTTTTTCCACCACCAGCTTTTTCAAAGGCGTCTGCTAAAATATCCGCCGCTTGTTTTTGTGGTGTATCAGGGGTTAATGGTATATCTGTGGCTGTTTCTTGTTGTGGTGTTTGAGGTGGTGATTTAAGGTTCTGCAATTTATTTTTAATACTATTCATTTCTCTTTCATTCAACATTTTCTTTGAGTGGTATGTCAATAATCGTATATTTACTTTTTTGTTCAATTTGTTAGTGATAGTATCAGGTAATCCAATCTCATTCAAGGCATCTTTTACTTGTGACGCGGTAAAAACATTTGAAGAAGGCGTGAGCTCAGAATATGCTTTTAGTTGTTCATCAGATACGACGTTTTTATCCCGAATCGGATATTGTGAATATTCATGAAACAGTTGTTCGTTTTTTTTTCTCATTTCTATTTCATATTGTATTTTGTTTTGCTTGTCCACGTGGCTCTTTATCATTTCTAATAAATCCGTCCTTTTTAATTTTGAGTAATTCGATAAACCGAGCTCTTTTGCTTTTGTTTTTAATTCAATAACATTCATGTCATCAATTGCTTTACTTTGTGCTTTTTGTTTTTCAGGTGTTTTTTCTTGTTGTGCTTTTTGTTTTTCAGGTGTTTTTTCTTGTTGTTCATGTTCGTCAATATCCGTGATTTGATATGTGTCTCCTTCTATCATATCGTTCAATTGATGTATATTTTCTTGCCCACTTAAAATTAAATCGTCTACTTCTTTATTCCAATCATCATCCATTTGAATTAGATTCAATTGATAATTGGGGTCATCATAGACATGACTACTATCATAAGCGTCATCATGACTACTATCATAAGCGTCATAATGTGCAGGTGTTCCTTTATGCAAATCATCAGTGTAAATGTATTTGTCTTTATCCATTAATTCTGGTCGAAGTATTGATTGTGCTTTTTGTGATAATTTTTTTTGTGGTTGTGCTTGTTGTCCTTTACTATACATTCCTGCGTAATCGTCTTTATCTCTAAATTGTGGTTGTGTTTTTTGTATTTGCTTTTTTTCATTTATCTTTTGAGATAAGTCAACGTCCTCTTTTTCAAATGCGTCTGTCAGTTTTTTCACGGCTTCATCGACAAATGTATCAGCTTGTTTTATTGTATCTAAAACAACTGCTCTCTCAAACAATTTGGATGGTGTGAGAGTTTTGAACATGTGCCCATTGATGTTAAACTTTTGCGATTGAAAACCGCTTTGTCCTGCAACCGGGACAAATTTTAAATTGCTTGAAAAATCTTTTATTTGAACTGGTGGTAGCTTTATAAGTGTAATTGCTTCCGATACGTGTGTCATTATATAATATACAAGGATAAATTATATAATTAATATAAGTGAAAAAAATTAACTAATTTCGAGATTAATTACCGCCTAATTTCATGTCGGCTTGTCTCTGTGCGTTTCCTAATACTGAATAAAGCTGGTTTTTATTCATAATTCTATCAACAACTAACGTCCCGAGGGTTTGTCTCATATTATCAACAATTGACATTGCAATATTATTGGCTTCTCTTTTTGGTATTGACGGTTTAAAAGGATTGCCAAGATTTTTACGCATCTCATTGGTAATTGCTTCTCCTCCAGCTGATAATGTTAAACCAGAAATTATACTGGTTCCCTTCACCGTTCCTTCAGTCATCGCTTCAAACACCAATTTGTTAATGTCTTTAACAACTTCTTTAATCAGTGTTGCAAAAATTTTGTGTCGTATTTTTATGTAATCGCCCGGGGACGTGTAAGCTAATTGTTCGATATATGAATTAAACTCCTCATTGTCGACCCCTAACGCATCCATCGGGTCATCGCGGTGTTTTGAAAAATCATCTGCCATATTTCTTCTATATATTATAATAATAAATAAAAAATTACGAATTAATTATTCGCCTTAATTAATTTGTAAGAACAAATACCCTTTGTTTGTTTAATTACAAGAAAATTATAATCTTTTATTTTCATTAACATATTTCGAAATTCTTCTTTCGTTTTATTTGTGTTAAATTCTTCATTCAAGACATTAAACGATTGAGCATTAACTTGTCCAACTAATAAATAATCCGCGTTATTTCTGACAACGGGTGGGATTTCCTTAATATATTGAGTTGTAAAAAGTAATGATATACCGTAATGACGTCCTGCAATTATAATCTTTTTCAAATTCGGGCATTTTTTCGGGTTGATATCTGAGACACAGTCATCTAATATTAAAAGTAATCTTACAAAATCTTTGTCCTTTTGAACTTTTCCTGTATTCTTTTTCGCCATTTTGTCGATAATTTGTTTTAAATATTCGTCATTAAATTCTTGAATTGTGTTATTTTCGCCGATTAATTCTTGATATCCGCCGTTAAAATCAGTCGGACAAATTGCTATTATTTTATTAAATTCATGAGCATGTTTTTTGAGTAATGATTTTAATAACACTGATTTACCACATCCTCTTTTACCAACAAATAAAACAACACTATCTTTAATATCAATTATCATCTATATTAATCGATTATATTTAAATACTAACTGATACAGCATTTGTTGTGATAATCGATAATACACATACATTTTGAATTTATACTTTCTATATATTTTTGAACAATTTATAAAAAACCAATCATTAAAATTTTGCATATCTATATTATATAAATGGAAGAAATCAAAACTTTCGTGAAAGCCCCCGCGTGTTTAAAACAAGCAAAAAAGATTAAAACTTTCGTAGAATTTGTTAAAAAAGATTTAGAAGGTTTAACGCCCGCACAAAGAAAAGAGAGAAAGTTAGACCTTATAACTTATGTGGCAAGTCTGGCTGAGTTCTGGTTTGATACCCCTAAAAGCGGCCCTTTGAAAAGAAAAGCTGTATTTGAAGCTTGTAATGGAGTAGATGAATTACACGTGTTAGAAGAATATTTAAATCTTGTATTAGACACAGGAAAGATTGTTAAAAAGACCATGTTAAAGAGAGCTTTTATATTTTTGAAAAAGCTATTAAAAAAAACGCTAACAAAGAATTAATTATCAAAATCATTGCAGATTATGTAAAATCTAAAATTGATTATCGGATTATTGTAGCAATTACAATCGGTTTAATTTTATAACTTATTTAATATAATGAGTAAAATCCAAAATATTTTAAACGAATTAAAAATTGATGAAACATACACAAAACCTGTTAAACAACCAAAGGTTTATACTCATGTGAAAGATGTTATCACATTACGACGTGGGTTAAACTATCAAGCGGATTTATTATTTTTACCAACAACAAAAAATGGTTTTAAGTATCTTTTTGTCATTGTTGATATCGCCTCAAGAGATTTTGATATTGAACCTTTAAAACAAAAAGATGCAAGTGATGTCAGAGATGCTTTTAAAAGAGTATTAAAACGTAAATATATTGTCCCACCCTCTGTAGGCTCATATTTAGGAACAGATAGTGGCAGTGAATTTAAAGGTGAGTTTAGTAAGTTTTTACAAGAAAATGGAATATTTCATAAAGTAGGTGTTGCTGGTCGGCACTCACAACAGAGTGTGGTTGAAGCATTGAATAAACAATTAGGTCGAATATTGAATGGATATATGAATATGCAAGAAACAAGAACTAAACGAACTTATAGAAACTGGGATGATATTGTTGATAAAACTAGAAGTTTATTAAATAAAGCAAATAAAATATCAGATAAACAATTACGAACGATGGAGTTTTCAAAACCATTATTCTTCCCAACAAAACAAACAAAAAAAGGATTTGTTTTAAATAAACCGACTTTCAATAAAGGTGATGAAGTTTATTATTTATTAGATAGTCCGACTGATGTGTTAGGAAGAAAACAAGCTGATAACCGTTTTCGTGTTGGTGATAGGCGATGGAGTTTTGAACCATTAAAAATAACTGATGTAATTATGTATGATGGAAATCATATGTATCGTTATTTATTACAAGGACGCCCGAATGTCAGTTATACAGAAAGTCAGTTAAAATTACACAAAAAAACTGACAAAAATGAAGAAGAACAAGAACAAACATATATTGTCGAAAAACTGTTAAGTAAGTTTAAAAAAAATGGAATAACTTATTATCGTGTAAAGTGGAAAGGTTATAGTTTAAAAGAAACAACAAATGAACCAGAGGATAAATTACGAGAGGATGGGCTCGGTGAAATGATTGATAGATTTAATAACAAGAAATAAAATTATCCTCTTTTTCAAATGCGATTTCAGATTTTTCTAATTGACGGAGTAGGTCATTGTCATAAATAGTCATTTTGATGAACTCACTAATATTAAAATATGTCTGTGAATTACGCCATATGATAAAACCTGTTGTTTTATCTTCGTCTTTATAATTCTCATTGATAAATATATTTTTATTTAATGTTATATTATCACTGTATATTCTTATTACATTATCTAGTAAATTATTTTTCATAATGTCATTTGCTATGACATATCTTACATACGCTGATAAATATTGAATACGAATATTATAATTATAAAAGCATCCATCTGTTCTAACAAGTTCAACAGCTTTATTATCATGAAATATTGACACGATATTATCAATCATGTATTTTTTATCAACCCCGATATCATTACGTTTGTTTGCTTCTTCCATTGATATTGTGTATCGTTCTTTTTGTGCAATAAATCCATGTGCTTGAGACATTACAATTTTCATTAATTTATTATCTGGATATTTTTGACTTATTTTAAATAGTACATCAAACCATTGACCAAACATTTCACGACCTGTTATTAAATCCTTGTTCTTGTAAATGTATGCATTACAAAGACCATCATCAACCATTTTCATTTCAATACCAAAGTCGTCTTTATATTTCAAACATGTTAATATATCATAATATGAATACCATTTATTTTCATCATATTTTTTATCTTTTTGTGCAAATATTTTATAAAACCTTTTATCCTTACAAGTTATATCCATTCTGTATTTACCAAATTTCAAATCTTCTTTTTGTTGTGGTGTATTTAATATTATCTTTTGTTGTCCTGACGTTTTCGGGATTTTAAACTCTTCTGACGCCATTAATCGTGGATATGCTCTAATCATGTCCTTCCCATAACATTCATAATATCCTTTCTTACAATAACTTAATCCTCCATTGTGTCCTAACTCAGATAATACAAACGCTTCAATATCATCAATCCTTTCTGTTTCTAATTGTTTAAACAAAGGGCATAAACGTTTTAACGTATTAACAATAAACCATTTCAAAGTGTAATATTTCTTTACACGAATGCTTAGTATTCCATTATATGCTAATTCATCACATTCTTTATTAAATCTATCTAATAATTCTATAAATCTTTTACATTCACCATTTTCATTTACATACACTGTATATACTCTTGATATATCATATTTGTAATCACATTTAATTTCTTTTATGCATTCAACCTTTTTATATTCTCTTGTTTTTGAATTCAGTGTATGAAATAATCCTTTACCATCATTGTAATATAATATGAATTCATCACCTATTTCCTTATCTTCTCTTTTTCCTTTATAATAATACTTTTGTATTAATTCTTTCACATTATGTTCAATCCAATCATCACGGTTTTTTGCATCTCCATTATCCTTTAATAATTTAATAATGCCACCTTTCATTTTGTTTCTTATCTCTAAAAACTTCTTCGTAAATTTAGAATATATCCGTCCATCCTTGTATAATAAATAATTATTATGATTTCTTATTTCCATTATATATAATTATAATAGAAATTATATTTTTAAATAATTATTTATATTTTTTATTTTTTATTTAAATTATAAAATGCGTTTTTCACTTTTCGTTTATTATGATTAACCGGGGTTTCAACAACAATTACTTCAATGCTATCAAATTGTTTAAAATGCTTACTCTTTAAACTTGCTCCACTAATTCCACCATTTATGTATGCTTCCCATCTTTCAATAAAAACACTATCACTAAATTTACTATCTAATCCTTTTGCATAAACAGGCATGTGTCCATTATGACATCTAAATGCGAGTAAATATTGTTTATCTTTTGATTTTTTATTTAATTCATCATAATCATCTTGAACCGTATTAAATATATCAATCACTGTCTGTAATGCCATTACGTCATTCTCAGTTTTTGCTTTCATTCTCATTGAGGTTATCACACTTCCATCTGCTACATTTTGTTTCCCGCTTTCTTTCACATAAGTCTTTCCTTTTATCTTAACTTCTTTCATTTCATAATCATATAGTTTGTCATATTGTATGACACCCCTTGTTTTGTCTTCATGTTTTCTTTTCTTTGCTTTTTCCTTTTCTTCCTTTCCAGCACGTCGCATCATAATTTCTACAAATTCATCTGCGGCATTTTTTCCTTTCATATATTTTTTATTCTATATATTATAATAATATATTTTATTTCTTTAAATATGATTTAAAAAGTTATATTTGAAACTGGTTGTGATTTAATTATTTCATCTGGTTTTAAATTTATTATATTAAATTCATTTGAAAATTCTCTAATTTTTTCTTGATAATCTTCCTTTTTCAATTCATCTACTTTTGAAATAATATTATCTTTCGTCCGGGTTTTTTGAGATACATATCTGATTAAGCTTTTGTATTTATCTGAGGATAATTCAATATCACGATGTTTCATATATTTTAATGCTTGTTTTGTTTGTGTGTCAGCAAAATCATTATCTTCCTTTTTATTTTGTTTTTGTTGCATTTCATTTAGTCTATCTAATACTTTATCAAGTGGTTCAATTTCTGCAAATTCATAATATGCCAATTGAGCGGGTTGTTTGATTAATTGTTCTAATTCTTTTATTCTCGCTTCCAATTCTTTAATTCGTTCATCTTTTGTTATATTCATTTCTTCTAATTTATCAACATATTCATCGTGTTCTTCTCCTTCTGCTTTACTTTGTTTTTTCTTTTCTTTTCTTAAGATTGCATTCTCTTTATCAACATCCGTTATCCATTGTTCTTTATCTGAGATTTCTTTTAATTTCATTAAATCTAAACCACTAACATATATAAGGTTTCCTGTCGAGCTTTTAACTTCAAAACCAATGTTGCGTAATAATGTATAAAACTTTTTGTTCATAACTGGATTTCCATATTTCATTAATTCTACGTAATTCATATATTGTTCATATAACTCTGACCCGCGTATTCTTCCAAATTCCTTGTCTCTTAAAATATAATCATCTCTTATGAATTTTCTAACCGTGTCTAAATTTTCAGAGATTGCATCGCTTTTTTGTTGTGTTCTCGGGATACATGACTGTGCGTTATATTCAACATATTCAATTTCATCGTTATCATTTCTTTTCGGATATGCATCTAAATCAATCTCATTAAAATAATAAAATAATGCTTCACCAACCTTATCATTGAAAATTGTATCACGTAATTTTTTCCAATATGAATAATCGTTCTTTCTTATTGTTGATAAATCTGGACTAAAAACACGTCGCCCGTTTCTGTCTTTCACTGCTGTCTCATTGTTTGTTGAAATAAATATGTTATTGATATTTTGAACTGTCATCGGGTCTTTATTTTTTGCATTATATGAAAACTCTGGGCATGTTGCAAGAGCTTTCAATTTCTCACTGTGAGATATCCATGCTGATTTATCACCCGCCGGCAGCTCTTCAAAAACAACTAATGCCTTACCCATTAATTCTTTATCGAACGGTGTTGATAATGGCGTCGATCCTGTTATTATACTTACATCCTTACCTAAGATATACAAATAGAGCATATCTAATTTTGTTGATTTTCCTGTTCCTTGTTCTCCTATCATTAAATATATACTGTCATTCTTTCTTCCTTGACATATTGCTGCTGTGTGATATGTATCATAAATAAACTGGTCTTCGTTTCCTCCACATATTACATCTTTGATAAAACTAAAATATAATTCACATGCTTCTTTTGTTTTATCTGAAAAATCATTAAACGATTTATCTGGATTGTAAGTGTGTTTAAATTTGCTTGACATATTAAGATACTTAATGCCGTTTCTTTCAAATAAAAACGGTTCATTTAATTCAACTGCTATCCGATATAATTTGCATCGACTTTTAAACCATTTTTTTAGCTTTTTATTTATATCAATATATTGACCTGTTAATTTATCAAAATAATTCATTATTGTTGTCGTATCCTCTTTTCTTCTCATCTCTTTCCATGTTGCTTCTCGTTCATAAACATGAACACGTTTTATTCCTTCCTTGGATTGTTTTGGCATTGTCTTTTGTCTATCAACAACGTCATACATTATATATCCTCCATCATGTAATTCATATATGTATTTATCTATGTAATCTTTGATTTTCTTGGTCGTTGTTAATAATTCTGTTTCGTCGTCGTGATTTGTTTGTTTTAACCATGAATAACATAGGTCAGGATCAAATGGTTTCACGGGCATATCATATTCGTCTCTTAACATTTTTAATGATGATGATAAAACATATTTCTCAGTTCTTTCAACTTTTTGATTTTGTCGTTTCTTGATTAATTCCATTTTATATAATAGATATATATAAAATTATTCTTTAAATAATTATAATTTTATAATTATAATTATAATTATATTTATATTAATAAATAATTAATCCGCATATAAATCGTCTAAATTATCAACGAAATTATTCCATGCTGCCCTTAAATTTATTTTCTGTTCAAGTATTAAACATGATTTGATAAACTCGATAAATAAATTACAATATTTACGCACGTCTTTTTCTTTATAGTTTTCGAATTCATAAATAGGCAATATGCGATTATACTCATACTTAACGCCTGTTATTTTTGTTTTATCTTTATTGTATTGAAACTTAAAACCGTTTGGTAATTTAGGGGCATTATCAGCGTCGTATTCATGTAATAATGGTGTTATCTTATTTGATACTCTCGGCATTTTCTTTATATATTATATATATATAATTATTTTTTATATCTTTAAATGTGTTTAAAGATATTTTTTATTTTATTTATTTGTTCAACAACTTTTGTAATGTATTAACAATGATGATGATGATTTATTTATCTCTCGATTTTATTATACAATTTATTTATTGATGATGAGGATTATTTATTCTAGAATTTATTTATTTATTTATTGATGAGGAGGATGATTTATTTATTGAGGATGAGGATTATTTATTTATTGAGGACGAGGATTA
>Ga0265293_10012306_pt1 | contig 11380 bp, 5 predicted proteins | sample Munlanlewell138R_FD_192505 | JGI IMG/M metagenome (GOLD analysis project Ga0265293, IMG submission 192505) | Leachate microbial communities from a municipal landfill in Southern Ontario, Canada - Leachate well 138R | ecosystem: Engineered > Solid waste > Landfill > Unclassified | place: Canada... | reverse complement strand
ATTAGAAGTGAAAGAAGAGGAATTAATATGAATTATCCAATAATCGATTGTCATGCAGACACTTTTTCAAAAATCTTGTTAAACAAAAAGAGAACAAAGCAATTCACGTCTTTTGGTATCACCAAGCCAGACTATTTGAAATACCAAGAAATAAACATAGAGCGAACACGTAAATCTAACTTGCGTATCCAAACTCAGTCTCTATATATAGGCGATTCTATGCTGGATAAACCACTCTGCCATGCTCTTGAAATCATCGCAATAATGCTGGAACATGTCAAAGAAAAAGATGATCTTTATATAGTAAAGACTTTTGATGAAGATGACTGGCAAAGCAAGTATGGCATTCTGATTTCAATTGAAGGATTGGAAGTAATTGAGAACAATCTCGATTTACTCGATGTATTTTATGAATTAGGTGTGCGTATGATAGCACCAACATGGAATAGGATAACTCGATGGTTCACGCCTATCACCGAAAAAGGAGGCATGCTATCAAAAGGAAAAGAGCTGATAGATAAGTTAAACTCAATAAACACCCTGCTTGATATCTCTCATTTATCTGATCAGTCAGTATATGATCTGGAAAAGCTATATCAAGGCACTATCATAGCCTCACACTCAAATATCCGTAATATAAATGCCTCTCCACGCAATCTTACTGATGACGAAATCACGATTATAAAAGAGAGAAATGGCTTGATTGGAGTTAATTTCTTTTACGACTTTCTTCACTCTGATGCACAAGCAATGAAAGATAAATACAACAGATTTGAGTTTTCTGAGCAAGTCAATTATAATAGAGAATATGAAAATTCAGATATGGACCTCTACCCCATTGGCTATCTGTGGATTGTTGAAATACTCGAGTATCTGGACAAGATGAACGCTTTGGACTGCGTATGCTTTGGCAGTGACTTTGATGGTATTCATAAGTTTTGTCCAGGCTTAGAAAACCCGACTGGCTTGATTTCTCTGCAGCAGTTTTTACGTAAGGCAAAAATCAGTGAAGATATCATCGCCAAACTATTTTATCAAAACGCATTAAGAGTGTTTAAGACAGTTCTTTAGCTGGACTTGGTAGAGATTGAGCGTAGATAAACAAAATCTTTTCAGGCTTGTGATTCAAAGATTATATTTTTAAACCACAAGCCCATTATTATCAAACAATAACTATTCTTTTTTTTCGTATATCTTTCTAAGTGCAACAATAAGCAAGTAAAAGACCAGCATAAAGATAAATACGCCAAACATACCCTTGAGCATCACATCAAGTGCTTGCATTGTCGTTTCAAGAGCTTCTGGCGAAAATGGTGCATTAGTTAATTGCATATTCTTCTCCTATTTAATCAAGGCTAATATCAAGCCACCAGCTATCACAGAGCCTATTTGCCCTGCAACATTTGCACTTGTTGCTGCCATTAATAAAAAGTTTTGAGGGTCTTCTTTTTGACCCATTTTTTGTATAACACGTGCTGACATTGGAAATGCTGAAATGCCCGCAGCACCGACCATAGGATTGATTTTATTCTTTAAAAACAGATTTAAAATCTTGGCAAAAATAACGCCTCCTGCTGTATCAAAAACAAATGCTATCAAGCCCAAGCCTAAAATCAAGAGGGTTTGTGGCTGTAAAAACTTATCTGCTGTCATGGTTGAGGCAATACTCAAGCCAAGCAGAATAGTTACCAGGTTTGCCAACTCATTCTGTGCTGATTTGGATAGTCTTTCTAATACCCCACATTCACGCAACAAATTGCCAAACATCAAAAAGCCCACCAATGCAACAGCACTTGGTGCAACAAGACCAGCAATAATAGTGATTAAGATCGGAAATAATATCTTCACTGTTTGTGAAATCTCTTTATTGCCCGATTTAATCCTAATTTTACGCTCTTCTTTGGAGGTTAAAAACCTAATCACAGGTGGCTGGATAATTGGTACCAAAGCCATATAAGAGTATGCTGCAACAGAAATAGGACCCAAGAGATCTGGGGCAAAGTGGTTTGCCACATAGATTGAGGTAGGACCATCTGCAGCACCGATTATGCCTATAGAAGCAGCTTGCTTTAAACTAAAACCAAATAATGAAGCTGATGCCATTGTAAAGAAAATACCAAACTGAGCAGCAGCACCAAATAAAAGCATAAATGGATTCTTTAGCAAAACAGAAAAGTCGATCATCGCTCCTATAGCAATGAAGATCAGTAAAGGAAAAAGCTCGTTGGCAATACCAAAATTAAACAAAATGCTCAAGACGCCATGTTCGCCAATCGCTGAAGACATGGGAATATTTGCCAAGATTGTACCAAATCCTATTGGTAAGAGAAGTGCAGGCTCATAATCTTTTTTAATTGCCAAATATATTAGTATGCCAGCTATAATCAACATTACAATCTGACCGATACTAATATTAGTAAAACCAACTATTAAGTCTTCCATAAAACCTCTTTTATTTATAATTAGATTCAACAATAAAACATTGAGTTTTTTTGTAAAGACTTTTTTTTGTTCTATAAAAAATAATATGAGAAGAAAAAAGAATTGACAAATAGCATGTTTTTGTATAAAAGTACTCAATGACTATATAAGGAGGTATTTTGCTAAAGAAAACAATTATTATATTATTGTTTATTTTGTTCTTAGTCTCATGCGAAAAAGACAACGTATTTGACCCATATAGCGATCCAAAGCTATGGGCACCACAAGATCTCAGCATATCTGCAATTGCTTATGATAATATCAAACTAAGTTGGACAAAGTCAAATTTTGCCGTTGATGGATACAAAATCTCCAGAAAGCTCGCAGACAATACTTGGGAAGAAGAAATAGCAGTATTATCCGAAGACACTAATAGCTGGATAGACATAAACGCAAAGCTCGGCATAATCTACACTTACAAAGTATGTGCTTATCGCAAAGACAAGATTTCCTCATACATAGTCCAAGAAAAAGACTTTCGCTTTTTAACACCCTCAAATTTATCTATTACACCAAATACAGCTAACTCAATAAAACTAACATGGTTTGATGCAAACCAATATGTGCAAGGATATAAAATATCTCGCAAAATCGCTGATGAACAGTGGCATGATAATATTGCAACTGTTGATGCCAACATGTTTTCATATCTTGATGAAAATGCAGACTATGGCAATACTTATACTTATCGCATAGTGGCTTTTGCAGGAGAAAATCAGTCTAATCCTTTGGAAAACACAGTAAATTTTGTGTTAGCCCCTCCAATAAATTTCTATATACGCCCACAGTCTGCAAGTGCATTAAAACTAAGCTGGACCGACACTAATCACTTTGAACAAGGCTACAAGATATCTCGTAAAACAGAAGATGATAAATGGGAACAAGTCGCTATTTTAGAAACAGATTCATGCGAATGGATAGATGAAGACGCCTATTTTGGCACAAATTACACCTATAGAATAGCAGCTTTTGCTGGAGAAAACTACTCGTACCCTGCTGAAAACTCAGCAAGTTTTACTCTATCCACACCAACTAATTTAAGCATTATACCATATTCAGCTTCATCAATGCAAATCAACTGGGAATACCCAAATCAATTTGCAGAAGGATTCAAAATCTCACGTAAGATTGCTGCTGGAGAATGGCAAGACAATATTGCTACTGTGCCCATAGATAGCCTCTCATGGATAGACAATAATGCCCCTTTTGGCACCGCCTATACCTATAAAGTTCACGCCTATGCTGGTGAAAACTTATCTGACCCTATTGAGTGTACTGACGAGTTTTTATTATCAAGTCCTCAAAATCTTATTGCAACAATTAATTCTCCAAGCTCTTTAAAACTAATATGGGAGGATGCAAACACCTACAATGAGGGCTTTATTATCTCCAGAAAATATGATGATAATGACTGGGAAGAGAGCTTTGCAAAAGTCGCTGCAAATACTAAAGAATGGATAGATGACGCATTTGAAAGCTCAAAAATCTATCAATACAAAGTAAAAGCATTTAATCAGAACTATTATTCTGACTTTTCAAATACAACAACAGTTGATCTATCTCAATATGCTTTTGTTGAGGGTGGCAGATTTGAAATGGGCTCTTTATATGGTGAAGAAAACGAAGTGCCAGTACATACAGTCAGCGTCTCATCTTTTTTTATAAGTAAATTTGCTGTTAGTCAAGCATTATGGCAATCAGTAATGCAGGGTAATTATAATTTTATCTCAGCATATCCATCGTATTTTGCAGGCAATCCAGACTCGCCAGTAGAGCGAATTAGCTGGTATGAAGCAATAGTATTTTGTAATAGAAAATCAATACAGGAAGGCTTGACTCCATGTTATTCTTTAAATGGCAATACAGACACTGATTCTTGGGGTATTGCACCGAATAGCACAGATATTGAATGGAATTCTATAGCTTGCAATTGGAGTGCAAATGGGTATCGTTTGCCAACAGAGTCAGAATGGGAATATGCAGCAAAAGGTGGAATTTATTCAAAAGAATTCGAATACTCAGGCTCAAATGATATCGATGAGGTGGCATGGTATTCTGAGAATTCAGATGCACATACTCACGATAATGGTAAGAAAAAATCGAATGAGCTGGATATATACGACATGAGTGGCAATATTAGAGAATGGGTCTGGGATTGGTATAGCCCTTATACCAAAGGAGATCAGGTTAATCCAACAGGTCCAAATAATGGAACAATACATATACATCGCGGTGGCTGCTGGTATCTAAATGAAAATAGCTGCAGAACAGCTCGTCGCAATGGCAGCACTCCTGCATATCGCGATAGTGGACTGGGCTTGAGACTTGTAAAACCTATACGATAAGATACTTATTGTGTTAGCCTTCATACATTTATCACGTTAACAAACTTTTATAGATAAATAAATAAAAAACATCTTGACTTGCTATAAATATTTTGTTAGAATGAAAATAAAAAAGGAGGATGAACATGTTTAATAATATCAGTATTAAAAACAGAATAAGTATTGTTTCACTGATTAGTTTATTTTTAGTATCGACTGGGCTGGGCTTAATTTCCTATTTTATAACCTCTTCAATAATAGAAAACAATTTAGAAAATTCAATTGTTTCTCTTTCTGAAGAAGGAGGCAAATTAGTCTCGCAAAAACTACAGTATTACGAAACTGTACTTGAAGGCATAGCAAATAGGGCTATGGTCAAATCGATGGATTGGGAAAATCTCCAAAAGCCTGCACTTGCTAATGAAATTGAAAGAACAGATTTCATTGGCATGGGCATTGCCGATGAATCTGGCTTTACAATTTACCCTGATGGAACGACCGCAGAATTAAGAGATAGGGATTATTTTAAAAAAGCTTGGGCTGGCAAAACAAATGTTAGCAATGTCATCATCAGCAGAGTTACCAATTCAGCTGTGATGATGGTAGCAACACCAATTTTTAACGAACACAACGAAGTTGTCCAAGTCTTAGTTGGTAGATTACCTGGTGATGTTTTGACAGATATCACAGACAACTTAAAATATGGAGAACAAGGTTATTCATATATTATTGACGAAAATGGCACTCTATTAGCACATAATAACCGCGAATATGTGATGGAGCAAACGAATTTTATACAAAAAGCAGATAATGAGCCAGAGTTTGAAGCTGTAGCAAGAATACTCAAACAAATGATAACAGGCGCTACAGGTTTTGACCAATATTTGTTTTATGGCGAGATTCGCTATATGGGCTTTACAAATATCAAAGGAACAGATTGGTCGATAGCGGTAGGCTCCTTGAAATCAGAAATTTTTGCACCTCTTTATAGGATGCGTTGGATTTTTATCATACTAATTGCAGTATTTATTGTTTTTGGTTATATTATCTCAGTCTTCTTATCAAGATCAATTTCAAAGCCACTTGGCTTGCTCAATGACAAACTCAAAGACATATCAGAAGGTGATGGCGACTTGACCAAGAGGCTTGAGATCACCAGCACAGACGAAATCGGTGAAGTATCTCAAAGCTTTAATGTTTTTATAAATAAAATCTACTCAATTATTTATAATATTTCCAAAGGTATAGAATCTCTCAATGAAAAAAGCAAATCCCTTGAAACAACAGCCAATAGCCTTGTGAATCAAGCTGGTGCTATGAATTCTCAATCACAGCTTGTTTCAGCATCATCCGAACAAATCAGCTCAAATGCAAACATAATAGCCTCCTCTGCTGAGCAAGCAAGCGTCTCTGTGTCAACAGTTGCAACAGCAACTGAACAAATGTCTGCAAATATTGCACAAGTCGCTATTGTCTCCAAAAATACAACACAAAATGTCAATGCCACTGTCGAAGATATTTATAAACTTAGCAACAATATTGAAGTAGCTGGCAAGTCTATCGACGAATTAGTGAATGAAATAAATGGCGTGGTATCGGCAATTGAAGAAATGAACGCAACCTTGACAGAGATTGCCAAAAATACTCAACAAGCCTCAAATATCTCATTAAATGCCGCTAAAGAAGCAGAAAACACCAATACAGTAATGAAAGAAATGCAAAAAAGCTCAAGTGAAATAGGCAAAATTGTCATGCTGATTAATGATATTGCCGATCAAACTAATATGCTTGCACTCAATGCGACCATAGAAGCTGCCTCTGCTGGTGATGCTGGAAAGGGTTTTGCCGTTGTGGCAAATGAAGTAAAATCTTTGGCTCAACAAACCGCAGATGCCACCTCAAGAATAGCTGAACAAATAGAAGAAATGCAGAAGTCTGTTGATAATTCATCTGCAAGCATCAGTATTATCACAAATATTATCAATGAGCTAAATGATATAAATACTGTGATTGCTTCAAGCGTTGAAGAGCAAAATATCACAACAAGTGAAATAGCACATTCATCGGGCAGAATGTCTGGCTCAGCAAATGAAATACAAGGGCAAATCAGCAACGTGATCAGATATGCTGGCAGAATTCAGACCAATGCAAGCGAAGCAGGAAAAGCCGTTGGTGCTATTTCTCAAAATGCAAGCGAGTTAGCTCAAGCATCAAATGAAATAGCAAATAATAGCGAACAAGCAAATATTGGCGTGCAAGAAATCACACGAAATACAGTAGAAATTAGTCAAGGAATACAAGAAGTAACACGTAATATCAGTGAAATGTTGCATGGCATAGAAATGACAGCAAAGAATGCTGACGAAACTCAAAAAGCATCTGACGATTTAGCAAAATTGTCTGTTGAACTTAAAAAGGAAGTTGATCAGTTTAAACTATAGACAAATAAAAACATAATATCATAGGCGAGTCAAATGGCTCGCCTTTTTTTATACATATTATTTGCTCGCATTAAACTGCAAAATTTATAGCAATTTAAAATGCTCTTGACATATTTTTAGATAATTAATAATTTGTTTTTTTTATAATTATGTATCATATTCTATTAGCTTTGATTATTGTTTTAAATATTTGTTAATTATTACAATAATCAAGTTTTTATCAATATTAAAAGGAGAGACTATGAATATTAAAGAAATTTATTCAAAAAGCCTAAGCAGACAATTCCTCATTCCTATCTCTTTAGCAATTATTGTTATTTTCACTTTGTTGATTGTTATTACAAGCCATTTTGCTAAAAATTATGTGTTTAGAATGGAAACCTCATCTGCATTAGAAAGAACAAAAGAAGTCAATGAAGTTATAACACAGCTAATCGAACAAACACAGATTCTTGCCGCTATGGCAAGTAAAAACATTGATGTGTTAAATGGGATCAAGAGAAACGATCCAAACCAGGTACAGTTTTTTGTCGACTCACAAATGGAGTATGAAGATTATTATGAGACAATATTTGTAGCAAGCTCTGAAGGAATACTATTAGCAAATACAGATAAAAGTGTATTGGGAATGAGCATTACATCATATGATGCTTGGAAAGAAATTGTTGAAAATGGTAAAAACAGTCATATAGACAAGTTGCCCTCGATATCACCAACTACAAACAACCCAATCATCTTAATCAGCCATAGACTACAAGATGAGGAGAAAAATTTTCTTGGTATAGTATGCTATGTTATTGACTTATTCAAATTTGCTGAAGAATTTGTTAATCATTACTCTATTGCTGGAAATGGCTATTTTTACGTAGTTGACTCATCAGTAACAGTTGTTATGCACCCTCGTAAAGAAATAATTATGAACGATAAATATGCCAACATGGATTATAATAGAAATGCATTAGAACATAAAGACGACTTTGGTATTATCAGCTATGAGTTTGAAGGATTTGAAAAAACTATGGCTTTTGCTAAAATAAAAGACCTCGATTGGGTCTTGATAGCATCAATGTTTGACAAAGATTTGTACCAAGTTGGTACACAAATCGGTAATATCATATTTTATAATTTTTTAACAATTCTTATTATATTAATACTTTTAATTGCATTCCTCTTGAAAAATAGAATAAAAAACCCTATAACAAGAATATTGATAGGACTTGAAAAGATTGCAAACAATGATTATACCGACAAGGCAAGAAACGATCTCACTGATAGAATTGACGAAATTGGTGCACTTGCCAAAGCTTACGAAAAAATCAGAATAGACGTCGCTGCTACTATTAGGGAAATTGTACAAGGCGTCGTTATATTAAGAGATAAGAGCAACGAATTAGATAAAACTGCTGAGGATTTGGTTAATAATTCTACAAGCATGAATACGCAATCTCAGCTCGTATCTGCCTCATCCGAACAAATCAGCTCAAATGCAAACATAATAGCCTCCTCTGCTGAGCAAGCAAGCGTCTCTGTGTCAACAGTTGCAACAGCAACTGAACAAATGTCTGCAAATATTGCACAAGTCGCTATTGTCTCCAAAAATACAACACAAAATGTCAATGCCACTGTCGAAGATATTTATAAACTTAGCAACAATATTGAAGTAGCTGGCAAGTCTATCGACGAATTAGTGAATGAAATAAATGGCGTGGTATCGGCAATTGAAGAAATGAACGCAACCTTGACAGAGATTGCCAAAAATACTCAACAAGCCTCAAATATCTCATTAAATGCCGCTAAAGAAGCAGAAAACACCAATACAGTAATGAAAGAAATGCAAAAAAGCTCAAGTGAAATAGGCAAAATTGTCATGCTGATTAATGATATTGCCGATCAAACTAATATGCTTGCACTCAATGCGACCATAGAAGCTGCCTCTGCTGGTGATGCTGGAAAGGGTTTTGCCGTTGTGGCAAATGAAGTAAAATCTTTGGCTCAACAAACCGCAGATGCCACCTCAAGAATAGCTGAACAAATAGAAGAAATGCAGAAGTCTGTTGATAATTCATCTGCAAGCATCAGTATTATCACAAATATTATCAATGAGCTAAATGATATAAATACTGTGATTGCTTCAAGCGTTGAAGAGCAAAATATCACAACAAGTGAAATAGCACATTCATCGGGCAGAATGTCTGGCTCAGCAAATGAAATACAAGGGCAAATCAGCAACGTGATCAGATATGCTGGCAGAATTCAGACCAATGCAAGCGAAGCAGGAAAAGCCGTTGGTGCTATTTCTCAAAATGCAAGCGAGTTAGCTCAAGCATCAAATGAAATAGCAAATAATAGCGAACAAGCAAATATTGGCGTGCAAGAAATCACACGAAATACAGTAGAAATTAGTCAAGGAATACAAGAAGTAACACGTAATATCAGTGAAATGTTGCATGGCATAGAAATGACAGCAAAGAATGCTGACGAAACTCAAAAAGCATCTGACGATTTAGCAAAATTGTCTGTTGAACTTAAAAAGGAAGTTGATCAGTTTAAACTATAGACAAATAAAAACATAATATCATAGGCGAGTCAAATGGCTCGCCTTTTTTTATACATATTATTTGCTCGCATTAAACTGCAAAATTTATAGCAATTTAAAATGCTCTTGACATATTTTTAGATAATTAATAATTTGTTTTTTTTATAATTATGTATCATATTCTATTAGCTTTGATTATTGTTTTAAATATTTGTTAATTATTACAATAATCAAGTTTTTATCAATATTAAAAGGAGAGACTATGAATATTAAAGAAATTTATTCAAAAAGCCTAAGCAGACAATTCCTCATTCCTATCTCTTTAGCAATTATTGTTATTTTCACTTTGTTGATTGTTATTACAAGCCATTTTGCTAAAAATTATGTGTTTAGAATGGAAACCTCATCTGCATTAGAAAGAACAAAAGAAGTCAATGAAGTTATAACACAGCTAATCGAACAAACACAGATTCTTGCCGCTATGGCAAGTAAAAACATTGATGTGTTAAATGGGATCAAGAGAAACGATCCAAACCAGGTACAGTTTTTTGTCGACTCACAAATGGAGTATGAAGATTATTATGAGACAATATTTGTAGCAAGCTCTGAAGGAATACTATTAGCAAATACAGATAAAAGTGTATTGGGAATGAGCATTACATCATATGATGCTTGGAAAGAAATTGTTGAAAATGGTAAAAACAGTCATATAGACAAGTTGCCCTCGATATCACCAACTACAAACAACCCAATCATCTTAATCAGCCATAGACTACAAGATGAGGAGAAAAATTTTCTTGGTATAGTATGCTATGTTATTGACTTATTCAAATTTGCTGAAGAATTTGTTAATCATTACTCTATTGCTGGAAATGGCTATTTTTACGTAGTTGACTCATCAGTAACAGTTGTTATGCACCCTCGTAAAGAAATAATTATGAACGATAAATATGCCAACATGGATTATAATAGAAATGCATTAGAACATAAAGACGACTTTGGTATTATCAGCTATGAGTTTGAAGGATTTGAAAAAACTATGGCTTTTGCTAAAATAAAAGACCTCGATTGGGTCTTGATAGCATCAATGTTTGACAAAGATTTGTACCAAGTTGGTACACAAATCGGTAATATCATATTTTATAATTTTTTAACAATTCTTATTATATTAATACTTTTAATTGCATTCCTCTTGAAAAATAGAATAAAAAACCCTATAACAAGAATATTGATAGGACTTGAAAAGATTGCAAACAATGATTATACCGACAAGGCAAGAAACGATCTCACTGATAGAATTGACGAAATTGGTGCACTTGCCAAAGCTTACGAAAAAATCAGAATAGACGTCGCTGCTACTATTAGGGAAATTGTACAAGGCGTCGTTATATTAAGAGATAAGAGCAACGAATTAGATAAAACTGCTGAGGATTTGGTTAATAATTCTACAAGCATGAATACGCAATCTCAGCTCGTATCTGCCTCTTCCGAACAAATCAGCTCTAATGCAAATGTGATTGCCTCTGCTGCCGAACAATCAAGCGTATCTGTCTCGACTGTAGCTGCTGCCTCTGAAGAAATGGCAACCAGTATTGCTC
>Ga0265293_10012305_pt1 | contig 11381 bp, 10 predicted proteins | sample Munlanlewell138R_FD_192505 | JGI IMG/M metagenome (GOLD analysis project Ga0265293, IMG submission 192505) | Leachate microbial communities from a municipal landfill in Southern Ontario, Canada - Leachate well 138R | ecosystem: Engineered > Solid waste > Landfill > Unclassified | place: Canada... | reverse complement strand
AGGCCGCCACGTCCTGCGCAAGCCCCATCGATCGCGGGTGCCCGATGCCGATGCGCAGGCGCCAGAACTGCGGGCCGCCGCATGCCTTTTGGATGTCTCTCAAGCCGTTGTGCCCCGCGTGCCCGCCCCCTTGCTTGAGCTTGGCCTGGCCCGGCGGCAGGTCCAGCTCGTCGTGCAGGACCAGTATTTGCTCCGGCGCCAGCTTATAGAATCGCATCAATGCGCCCGCCGCCTGGCCTGATCGATTCATGAAAGTAATGGGCTTGGCCAGGATGACCTGCTCGCCGCCGACGCGCGCCTTGGCGACCTGGGCGAAGAAAGCCTTCTCCAGCGTAAAGGACGCGCGCAGGTCGTCCGCGATGTGATCGGCCAGCCAGAAGCCCGCATTATGCCGCGTGGCTTCGTATTCCGGTCCGGGATTACCCAGGCCGATGATCAAACGTATGGGCGAGCTCATTGGATCTCCTGCGTTGGACGCAGCATAGCAGAGGACGACGGCGTGAAAACAAGAAGCCCCCGCCGGCTGACGCCGAACAGGGGCTCATGCAGAATTTTGCCGCGGCGCAACGGCCGGGAGCACCAAGCGACGCAGGCAAAAAACCGCGGGCGTTAAGCCGGAAGGCCGTCTTACTCCGCCGCGTCTTCCGCGCCGGCGGCTTCGTCGTCGTCACCGCCGCCGATGCCGCCCTTGACGATCGCCGAGGCGATGACGGGGTTCACGTCGCCGCCGTGCGCGACGTACGTCACGCCCTTGGGCAAGGTGATGTCGGCCAGGTGCACGATGCCGCCGGCTTCCAGCTTGCCCAGGTCGACTTCGATGAACTGGGGCAGGTCGGCGGGCAGGCAGGCGATTTCCAGCTCGGTCAGCACATGGCTGATGATGGCGCTGTGCAGCTTGACGGCCGGCGAGGTTTCTCCATTGACGAAATGCAGGGGAACCTTGGTGGTCAAGCTTTGCGACGCGTCGACGCGCTGAAAGTCGACGTGCAGGACCTGGAGCTTGAAGGGGTGCCATTGCACGGCGCGCAACAGGACCTTCTGGCTCTTGCCTTCCAGGCTCATGTCCAGGATCGATGCATGGAACTCTTCTTTACGCAGTGCGTGATAGATTTCGTTGTGATCGAGCTCGATGCTGACTGGATCGGCGTTTGCGCCATAAACGATGGCGGGAACACGACCAGCATTGCGCAGGCGGCGGCTCGCACTCGTACCCTTGATGCTGCGTGGCGTAGCGTTGAATTTCATGGAAAACTCCAAATGTGGGACATGCCGTCCCGATAAACCAGCGCGGCACATGCCGCGCCAAAACAGTTGCCCGCCGCGACCAGCGGACAACCAGAAAACCTATACGGACATCAATCGGCAAACAGGGAGCTGACCGACTCCGCATTCGAAATGCGAAGTATCGTTTCCCCCAGGAGCGACGCGCAGGACAGCTGGCGAATCTTGTCACAGTCGCGCGCGGCGTCGGACAGCGGGATGGTGTCGGTGACGACCAGCTCGTCCAGCTCGGACTCGGAAATGCGCTGCACCGCCCCGCCCGACAGGACCGGGTGCGTGCAGTACGCGTAGACCTTGCCCGCGCCGCGCTCTTTCAGCGCCTGCGCCGCCTTGCACAAGGTGCCCGCCGTGTCGACCATGTCGTCCATGATGATGCAGGTGCGGCCGTCGACTTCGCCGATGATGTTCATGACCTCGGACACGTTGGCGCGAGGACGGCGTTTGTCGATGATGGCCAGGTCGACTTCCAGTTGCTTGGCCAGCGCGCGGGCGCGGACCACGCCGCCGATGTCGGGCGAGACGACGACCAGATCCTGGTAATTGCGGCGCCATATGTCGCCCAGCAACAGCGGGCCGGCATAAATGTTGTCGACGGGAATATCGAAAAAGCCCTGGATCTGGTCGGCGTGCAGATCCATGGTCATGACGCGATCCACGCCCACGACCTGAAGCATGTTGGCCACGACTTTCGCCGAAATCGAAACGCGCGCCGAACGCGGACGGCGGTCTTGGCGCGCATAGCCGAAATAAGGAATGGCGGCGGTGATCTTGCCTGCCGAAGCACGGCGCAAGGCATCGACCATGACCATGATTTCCATCAGATTGTCATTGGTCGGCGCGCACGTGGGCTGCAGGACGAACACGTCTTTGCCCCGGACGTTTTCGTTGATTTCCACCATGACTTCGCCGTCGGAGAAGCGGCCGACGGTCATCTTGCCCAAGGACATATCCAAGTGATTAGCCACGTCGACAGCCAAGCGCGTGTTGGCGGTGCCGGTAAAAATCATGAATCTGTCTTGTGCCATGATGATAGGTCGAGTTTGCGTTGCGTCAAACAACAAAGCTGTTGACCGACGCCTTGCAGGGTCGTTTCAACAGCTTTTTGTCGACGGCAAGCCGAAGCCGGCTTGCGAAATAGTGGCTGGGGAAGAAGGATTCGAACCTTCGCATGCTGGAATCAAAATCCAGTGCCTTAACCAGCTTGGCGATTCCCCAATAAATCAACTGCGTATCCAGTGCCGTAGCGGATGATCATGCAAGCCGGCGCATGCCCAGCTGTTCCTGATCGAATGATCGCTACTTTCACAACTCGTTATTTTAACGTCAATTCGCTTCTGCCACATCAAAGCGGACTTCAATGTTGCAAACTCGGCAAAAAAACAGCAGCCCGACCCCGTCATTCTTGCGTTCAATCCCTGCCGCGCGAGCCACATGCCGGCCTGCCGCACGCGAGGATGATTCGCCATGACCACGGGTTCCAGGTCATTACGGCCAAAATAACCGGCTTGCCCGCCATCGGCGCAATCCGCGACCGACTCGTTACTTGGCGTACTGTTTCTTTGCCAATCAGCAAAGAACGACATTTTGACGCATTGTGAATTTCTTGTCAAATCAGGAGAGGCAAATACCGCGCCGGTCGAGACGCTGTCGTCGGGCTGCACGATCACGTAGGCGCGATCGGGTAGATCCAGCGGCGACAAGTCCTCGCCCACGCCCTCGGCGAACGCGGCCTGGCCAAAGACGAAGACGGGAACATCCGCCCCCAGCGCCAGGCCAAGGCGCATCAGCTCGTCGCGCGCAAGCCCGGTCCGCCACAGGCGGTTCAGCGCGATCAACGTCGTCGCCGCATTGCTGGACCCGCCCCCCAGCCCGCCGCCCGACGGAATCCGCTTGCGATAGTTGATCTGGGCGCCGAGCGAGGTGCCGGTCGCCCGCTGCAAAGCCTTGGCGGCCCTGACGACCAGGTCCTGCTCCGGCTCGAGCCCCGCCGGCGCGGGGCCTTCCCGCCGTATTTGGCCGTCCCGGCGCAGATCGAAGTTCAGGTAATCGCACAGGTCGACGAAGCGAAAGGCCGTCTGCAGCCGGTGATAGCCGTCGTCGCGGCGCCCCGTCACATGCAGGAACAAATTGATCTTGGCCGGAGCCGGAACGTCATATAGCGCCACGACGGCTCCTAGCGCGCATCGACCGCCAGCCGAATCCGAATATTGCGGCTGCCGTCCCGGCGGCTGAGCTGCAGCAGCGTCGGGCCTTGATCGTCGTAGCGGGACAAGCCGACGCGCCAGCCATCCTGTTCGAAGCTGGACACGACGCTCTGCGCATTCTCGACCACGGCGGTCGCGCGCTCGCGATCCACCCGTCCGCGCAGCCAGTGGCGCAAGCCCGCCACTGGCACGGGGCTGTGCAGGACCTGGGCCACGAGGTCGTCCGGGTGCTCGGCATAGTCGCGCGAGCCGTCGCCGCGGATCAGCTCGGCCCGGCCGGGACCGACCCGGACTTCGGCCAGGGTGCTGCCAAACGGATTCACCAGCTGCAAAGTGAGCAGATTCGCGGCATCGCGCCAGACGAAACCGCCCTGCACCGACTCGCGATGTTCGGGCGCGTCTTCGACATTGACCGCGAAACGGCCCGTGCGCTCGTAGACGCCCCGCGCCGTCCCCGCGCCGTCCTTGAGGGGCACGGCGCACGCCGCCAGCATCAGGACCGCCGCGGCCGCGGCGGCCCGCCTAACGCCATTCCAGGAACGCAACGTCATTTCAGCTCCACGTTGAAGCGCTTCAACGTTTTCAGCAGCGTCGCGTTGTCCGGCTCCTTGGCCAGGCCCCCCCGCCAGATCTTGCGCGCTTGGTCGCGGCGGCCCATCGTCCAATACACTTCGCCCAAGTGGGCCGCGACGTCCGCCGCGGGCAATTGCCGATACGAGCGCTCCAGGTACTCCGCGGCGCCTTCGTTGTCGCCGATGCGATAAAGGTACCAGCCCACGCTATCCAGGATGTAGGGATTGTTGGGGTCCAGGTCCAGGGCGCGCTCCAGCAGGCCCTGCGCCTCGTCCAGGCGCCGGTTCTGGTCGGCGTAGGTATACCCCAACGCATTCAAGGCATTCGCATTATTGGGATCCAGCTCGATGACCCGCTCCATCAAGGCCTCGAATTGCTCGAACTTGCCCTGCGATTCATACAGCATGGCCAGGTCGTACTTGATTTCAGGCGAATCCCGCAAGGTCTGGTCGGCCTCGACCAGCAATTCGATCGCCATGTCGGTGCGGCCCGCCTCGCGGTATATGGACGCCAGGGTCAGCACGGCGATGGCCCGCTCCTGGTCATCCTGGGGCTGCAGGCCGTCTATCGTTTTGCGCGCGACGTCGATATTGCCTTGCCGGGCCTGCAGCACGGCCTTGTGAACCTGGGCCTGGAAACGCACCGCCGGTTCGTCGATCAGGTCGAGCTGGGCGATCGCCTCGCCGAGCTTGCCTTCCTTTTCGGCGATCTGCACCAGCATCAGGCGGGCGTCGGACGCGTCGGCGGCCGCATTGGTGGCCTTGTCGTTCAAGCTGCGCCGACGCTGCCCCTGGATGTCGATGTATTCATTGAGCAGGGTCTTGGCCGCATCGTAGCGCTGGGCGCGCGTGTTGATATCGGCCTGCACGAAAAGCAGGTCGAAGTTCTCGGGGGTGCGCCGGCGCATATCGCGCACCTGCGCCAAGGCGCCGTCGTAATCGCGCCGCTCGGTCAGCCGGTTGACCAGCAGCATTTGCAGCTTGCCGCTGTCCGGATAATCCGCCAAGAACGCCTTGGCGTCGGCGACAGCCTGATCGGCATTGACCTTGAGCCCGTATTCCAGAATGCGCTGAGCGGCGGCTTCCGAATCCGGATCCAGCGCCAGCGCCTGCCTGGCCTCCTGCAGCGCGCGCACCGGCTCCAGCGCTTCCCAGGCCGCATCGGCCAATGCCAGATGCGCGACGGGCAAATCGCGCGCCGCGGGGGTGAGCGCTCTTTCCAGCACGTCCAGCGCCACGCGCTTGTCGGCCATTTTGCTGATGATGGCCGATGCCTGCACGATCGCCTGTTCCTTGTCTTGCGCTTTCTCGATACGACCGCGCAAGGCGCCGGCAAGGCCCGCGGTTTGCCCGCTGGATGCCGTCAACGCCAGCGACGCCGCCACGGCCTCGGGGCTGTCCGGCTCCAGCAAGGACCACATTCGCGCCGACCGCAGCGCCTGGGGCGTGTCGCGGTTGGCCATGGCGAACTGAAACGAACGCTGCGCCAGGCGCGGATCGCTCGTTTCCCGGGCCAGGTCGAGCAGGACCTGGCTGCCCAATTCATAATTGCCCTCGCGCGCCGCGATTTCAGACGCCAGGATGCGGTACAGGATGTCCCCGGTCAGGCTCACCGAAGGCAACGCGCCCGGCCGCAAGCGTATCTGCTCCACGACGGCAGCCGGTTCGAGGGTCTCCTGCGCGGCAACGGCGGGTGAACAACACAGGAACGCAGCCATGGGTATGCCCCAGGCATAGCGCAGGGAAAAGGAATATTTCATTCAGAGGGGGCAAAAGCCGGTTAACTGCCCGATTACCAATGGCAGAATTACACTATCAACATTAATGTTAGCACCCTGACATGCCTGAACTACCAGAAGTCGAAACGACGCGTCGTGGAATTGCGACGATTATGCCCGGCAGGATTCTGCACCGCTTCATCGTCCACGAGCCGCGGATGCGCTGGCCCGTGCCGGCGGAATTGGCCGGCCTGATCAGCGGCCGGCAGGTGCTCGCCTGCGAGCGGCGGGGAAAATACCTGCTGATACGATTCGAGCACGGCGTGCAGATCGTCCACCTGGGCATGTCCGGCTCGTTGCGCCGCGTAGCCATGGACGAGCCCTTGCGCAAGCATGATCATAGCGAATGGGTGTTCGACGACGCCCGGTTCCTGCTGCATGACCCGCGCCGCTTCGGCGCCGTGCTCTGGCACCCGAACGCCGAGGGGCCGCTGGAGAACCATCCTTTGCTCACGACCCTGGGCGTGGAACCGTTCGATCCGGCCTTCGACGCCGCCTACCTGCACGCCAAGCTGCGCAACAAAACGATGTCCGTCAAGCAGGCCCTGCTGGCCGGCCACATCGTGGTGGGCGTGGGCAATATCTACGCCTCCGAGGCCCTGTTCCTGGCTCGCATCCACCCGGCCTGCCGGGCGGGACGCCTATCCCCGGCCCGCTGCGCGCGCCTGGTCGACGCCATCCGCAAAACGCTGGGCGACGCCCTGACGGCCGGCGGCAGCACGCTGCGCGACTACGTGAACGCCACCGGCGAACCGGGAGCCTATTTCGAGCTGCACGCCGCCGTCTATGAAAGAGCGGGCAAGCCCTGCCGGGTGTGCGGCACGCCCATACGGCGCATCGTGCAGGGCCAGCGCGCAACCTATTATTGCCCGGCGTGCCAGCGGGCGTAGCAAACAAATTCGATATAGACAAATACATTGCATATAAACAAACAATAAGCTATATTTCCAACACCAACCGGAGACTGACCATGAGCAAGCAATTTGCGTCCCATGCCGACCTGGACGACAAAGCCGTATCCTTTGAAAAGCTCTCGGACAACGCCTATGCCTACACGGCCGAGGGCGATCCGAACACCGGCGTCATCATCGGCGACGACGCCGTCATGGTGATCGACACCCAGGCCACCCCCGTGATGGCGCAAGACGTCATACGCCGCGTCAGGGAAGTCACCGACAAGCCGATCAAATACATCCTGCTGTCGCACTACCACGCCGTGCGCGTGCTGGGCGCATCGGCCTACGACGCCCAGGAAATCATCGCCAGCCGCGACACCTACGACCTGATCGTCGAGCGCGGCGAGCAGGACAAGGCCAGCGAAATCGGCCGCTTCCCGCGCCTGTTCCGCAACGTCGAATCGGTTCCCGACGGGCTGACCTGGCCGACCATCACATTCGACGGCGAAATGACGGTGAACCTGGGCAACCTCGAAGTGCACATCATGCAGATCGGACGCGGACACACCAAGGGCGACACCATCGCCTGGCTGCCCGAACAGCGCATCCTGTTCGCGGGCGACTTGGTGGAATACCAGTCCACGCCGTACGCGGGCGATTGCTATTTCCGCGAATGGCCGCACACGCTGGACACCCTGGCGGAATTCCAGGCCGAGAAAATGGTGCCCGGCCGCGGCCCCGCGCTCAAGTCCCCCGAAGAAGTCCGCAAAGGGCTGGCGGGCACGCGCGCCTTCCTGACGGATTTGTATTCCAGCGTCAACAACGGCGTCGCCCAAGGCAAGGACTTGAAGACCATCTATCGCGAAACCTACGACTTCATGAAGCCGCGCTATTCGGACTGGGTGATCTTCGATCATTGCATGCCGTTCGACGTCTCGCGCGCGTACGACGAAGCCACGGGCTACGACGATCCCCGCATCTGGACCGCCGAGCGGGACATCGAAATGTGGAAACAGCTGGAAGGCGGCTGAATCCACAACGAAGACGCATCGCGCAATGCGGCGGATGCGCCCTGATCCATGGTGCCAAACAGGAGCGTCGGGGTGAAAGACATCGATTACCAAAAACTGGAGTTCGCGCAGAGTCCCATGCCGACCACGGCGGGTGGACGGCATGGCGTGGTGGTGGTCGGCGCCGGCCCCGTGGGGTTGAGCATGGCGCTGGACATGGCGCAGCGCGGCCATCGCGTCATCCTGCTCGACGACGATTGCCGCCTGTCCGCCGGATCGCGCGCCATCTGTTTCGCCAAGCGCACGCTGGACATCTGGGACCGCCTGGGCGTGGGGCAGGCCATGGTCGACAAGGGCGTGTCCTGGAACGTCGGCAAGGTTTTCTTCAAGAACGACCCGGTCTGGAGCTTCGACCTTCTCCCGGAAACCGGCCATCGCCGCCCGGCCTTCATCAATCTGCAGCAGTACTACTGCGAAGGCTATCTTTACGAAGCCGCCGCGCGCGAAGACAACATCGACCTGCGCTGGAGACACAAAGTCATCGGCGTCACCCGGGAAAGCACCCACGTCGTCATCACGGTGGAAACGCCGGACGGCTGCTACACCCTGAGCGCCGATTGGCTCATCGCCTGCGACGGCGCGCGCTCGCCCCTGCGCAAGATGCTGGGGCTGGAAAACCAGGGCCGCGTGTTCCGTGACCGCTTCCTGATCGCCGACGTCAAAATGCAGGCCGACTTTCCGTCCGAACGCTGGTTCTGGTTCGACCCGCCCTTCCACCCCAACCAGTCGGTGCTGCTGCATCGCCAGCCCGACAACGTATGGCGCATTGATTTCCAGCTGGGCTGGGACGCCGATCCGCTCGAAGAGGTCAAGCCGGAAAAGGTCATGCCGCGCATACAAACCCTGCTGGGACCAGACGCCCGGTTCGAGCTGGAATGGGTCAGCGTCTATACCTTCGCGTGCGAGCGCATGCATACCTTTCGCCATGACCGCATCCTGTTCGCCGGCGACGCCGCGCACCGGGTCTCTCCTTTCGGCGCGCGCGGCGCCAACAGCGGCGTGCAGGACGCCGACAACCTGGCATGGAAGCTCGACCTGGTCATGCGCGGCTTGGCGCCGACGTCGCTCATCGACACCTATTGCCAGGAGCGCGAATTCGCCGCCGAGGAAAACATCCGCCACTCCTCGCGCTCGACGGATTTCATCACCCCCAAAAGCGAGATCAGCCTGCTGTTCCGCAATATGACGCTCAGGCTGGCCAAGGACTACGAGTTCGCGCGCAAGCTGGTCAATAGCGGGCGCCTTTCCACGGCCACGTCCTACGCGCAATCGGCGTTGAACACGCCGGACGGCGACGCTTTTTCGCCCGCCTTGCCCGTGGGCGCGCCCGCTCCGGATGCGCCCATCTCCGTCCAAGGCGACAGGCGGTGGTGGCTGGGGCAATTGGGCGCGGGCTTCGTCATCGCCGTCTTCTGTCCGCGGCATCCGCCCGGCGCGCAGGCGCTGCGGGATCTGGCCCGCCTGCAAGAAGACCCCCTGGCGCCCAAGGCCTTATTGGTACTGGGCAAGACGCTGGATCCCGACGGCATCGACACCCATGGCCTGGCCCGGGTCCACGACGTCGACGGCGTCGCGCATGTCCGCTACGACGCGCGGGACCACACGACCTACCTGGTGCGCCCCGATCAGCACATCGCCGCGCGCTGGCGCGGCATCGATCCCGATGCCATCCTGGCGGCGCTGCGGCGCGCGACCCGGGCCGCCGATGAGGGCAATTGACATGAAAACACTGAACACGAGCGCCAATTTCGACGCGCCGGACGATTTCTACGAGGCGCTCATCGACGCCCATCGCGATCTCGATACGGCGCAAAGCCATGCCTTGAATGCGGCCCTGGTGCTGCTTCTGGCCAACCACATCGGCGACCACGACGTCGTCGCCGATGCCTTGTCCAAGGCTCGACAAACCGTGTTGCGCAGTTGAAGGCCTTCACTGCGGCAACCTTTACTTTCCGATGGTGATTATCATGAGCACACTGAAATACCAAGCAGGTTTCGGCAATAGCCACGCAACGGAAGCTTTGCCCGGCGCGCTGCCCCAGGGCCGCAACTCGCCGCAAGTTTGTCCCTACGGCCTGTACGCCGAGCAGCTCTCGGGCACCGCCTTTACCGTCAGCCGCGCCGAAAGCCGCCGATCCTGGCTATACCGCATACGCCCGACCGCCTTGCAAGACACCTTCGAGCCGTTCGACGGCATCAAGAACTGGACCAATCAATTCAACAGCGGCCCCGTCACGCCCAATCGCTTGCGCTGGAGCCCGCTGGACATCCCTTCGGAGCCGGTGGACTTTCTCGAAGGCATGCACACCTGGGCCGGCAACGGGCATTGCGAGGATCAGTCGGGCGTCGGCATCAATCTGTACGTCGCCAACCAATCCATGAAGCGGCGCGTGTTCTATAACGCCGACGCGGAGATGCTGATCGTGCCGCAGCAAGGCCGGCTGCGCTTCGCGACCGAGCTGGGGTTGATGGACGTCGAGCCCTATGAAATCGCCGTCATCCCACGCGGCGTGCGTTTCCGCGTCGAACTGCTCGACGGCCCGGCGCGCGGCTACATGCTCGAAAACTTCGGCGCGGCCTTGCGCCCGCCCGAGCTCGGCCCCATCGGCTCCAACGGCCTGGCCAATGTGCGCGATTTCCAGGTCCCCGTGGCATGGTATGAGGACGTCGAAGAGTCCACCCAGCTGATCGCCAAGTTCACCGGAGGCTTCTGGCACACCCGGCTGGCGCATTCGCCGCTGGACGTGGTCGCCTGGCACGGCACGCATGCGCCGTACAAGTACGACCTGCGCCATTTCAACGCGGTCGGCTCCATCACCTACGATCACCCCGATCCGTGCATTTTCACGGTGCTCACATCGCCTTCCGACACCCCGGGGGCCGCCAACATGGACTTCGCCATTTTTCCGCCGCGGATCCTGGCCATGGAGAACACGTTCCGTCCTCCATGGTTCCACCGCAACATCGCCAGCGAATTCATGGGCCTGATACAAGGGGTCTACGACGCGAAAGCGGACGGCTTTCTGCCGGGCGGCGCCAGCCTGCACAACTGCATGAGCCCGCACGGCCCGGACGCCGCGACGTTCGAGAAGGCCAGCACGGTGGATTTGAGCAAGCCCGACTACATTCGCGACACCATGGCGTTCATGTTCGAAACCCGCAGAATCATCCGCCCCACCCCGGCGGCATTGAGTTCGTCTACACTTCAAGGTGACTACGATCAAGCCTGGTCGGGCCTGAAGAAACACTTCGATCCCGCCAAGCCCTGACTCACATAGGATAGACATGCCACAATTGAACGAAACCCATGACCCGGAACTGAGCAGTTGGGTTGCGTCGGCCAACGTCGCCGACAACGGCTTTCCCATCCAGAACCTGCCTTTCGGCGTTTTTCGGGCCAAAGGCGGCGACACCCCCTTTCAAGTGGGCGTCGCCATCGGCGACCGGGCCTTGAACCTGACGGCGCTGGCCGGTGACTCGCCATGGTCGGGCGCTGCCGACGAGGCGTTGCAAGCCTGCCGCGGCGAAAGCCTGAATGCGTTGATGGGCCTGGGCGCGGCGCACTGGCATGCGCTGCGGC
>Ga0265293_10012304_pt1 | contig 11381 bp, 10 predicted proteins | sample Munlanlewell138R_FD_192505 | JGI IMG/M metagenome (GOLD analysis project Ga0265293, IMG submission 192505) | Leachate microbial communities from a municipal landfill in Southern Ontario, Canada - Leachate well 138R | ecosystem: Engineered > Solid waste > Landfill > Unclassified | place: Canada... | reverse complement strand
CAGTCGCAAACATCTTTAAAATATGTTTCATACATTGATGATGCAAAAAAATATATGAAAATCATAGACGAAATTGCGCTTCACGAAAGCATCTCTGATGCAGATAAAGCAAAAATAAAAATGATTTGTGAGATTATGCTTAGTGCTTATGTTAAATTAGCACCAAGTGTTATTACAGATAATGAACTTATAAAGCTCTCAGCTGAGTATCATAAAAAATTTGAGAAGCTACTTGAAAAAATCAATCGAAGCTAAAAAGAGAGAGTTTCTGCTCTATCTTGAGGAGATAAGAGGCTACTCTGACTTGACTATTAAAAGTTATGATGAATCTTTGAGGGAGGCATTTTTATATATTGAGATAATTCAAGAGGATAAACATACTCTTTTAAACCTTATGTCATATCGCATAAAAATCTCCTCGCTTAATCCAAAAACAATCAGTAAAAAACTAAGTGCAATCCGCTCTTTTGCCGAGTATCTAAATGATAACGGCATGAGAGTTATTTTAAAAGCAGACGATAGCATTAAAGTTGCAAAAACTTTGCCAAAACCGATATCGCATGAGCATATAGTTGAAGCGTTGTCGCTCTGTGGATTAAAGGAGAAACTTGTTGTAACGCTCCTTTACACTCTTGGTCTTAGAATCTCTGAATTGACATCTTTAACTATAGATAACATCTCCAATAAATGGGTAAGAGTTATAGGAAAAGGTAATAAACAAAGAGATATTCCACTTTTGGCAAATACAAAAGAGTTGTTAGATGAGTATTTAGATATATCGGTACAAAAAAAGTTTGTTTTTGAGAAAAATGGCGAAAAATTAAGCCAAAACAGTCTAAGATATATAGTTATAAATGTCTTTAGCAGGGTAGGATTAAAAGTCACGCCTCATCAACTCAGGCACTCTTACGCATCGGGTCTTTTAAACGGCAGGGCTCCAATAGCTGACGTTAGCGAGTTGTTAGGACACTCATCTATGGCGACTACACAAATATATACAAAATTGGGCAGTGCATTGAAACAAGAAAACTACAATTTAGCACATCCGCTTTGCGGAGTTGATGAATTATGATTGGCAAGTTTTTAGAAACTTTATATACAAAAGTTTTTATAAATATTATTGTTGAAAATTCGCAGACAGTAGTGTATGTAGAGGAGTGCTCCAGAAATGAGGTGTTGCAGAGTACACATAAAGTTTTTGAAACTACTTCGATAAACTCGAAAATGCAAGATTTTATTCGTGCATTTTTTAAACAAACCCCTTTTTATTATGTATCAATTTTAGACAAGTCGTCAAATCAGGGGGCAATTCCTACCTGCACGGTTAGTGAAATGGGAAAATATTGCGATATTAACTCTTCTGAATATATATGTTTCTCAGAGCATTGGGCTTACTACACTTCAGAGTATGATTTAGAGGCTATAAAACATGAGTACAGAAGTATTGGACTTGATTTTATTTTCTCCCCCTTTGCGTTAATGGCAACTTTTTTTAAAGATAAAATAGGCAGTACATTAGCAATGTTCGTTTTGGTTGAAGACAGCTATATCTCTTTTAGCATTTTTGACAAATCTAGGTTACTGTACGGGGAATATCTAGATATGCAGCATCATAAAGATGATGAGGAGATGCTGATAGATTCATCACTTGAGTATGAAGATGATACTTCACTCGGTATCGATGGCATCGACTTAGAAGATATGAGTATAGAGGATGACGTTGTTAGTTTTGATGATTTTGCAGACATTGAAGATTTAGATAGCGATAACAGTATGGATGAATTTTCTGAGATACAAGAAATTCACGAGAATATAGAACATGAGGTAGATATCTCAACTGAGGGTTTTAATGAGGATTATCAAAGATTTTCATTAATACAGAGTGCTCTTAAGACTTTTTATAAAGATCCAAAATATGAGAGCCAATTTATAGAGACTATTTATATAGCTGATGGAGCACGGGTAAGTTCAGATTTAAAGAGTTATCTTGAGGAGGAGATGTTCTTAAATGTATATGTTAGAAAAATAGATTTAGGCGTTGTTCTATGTGAGATGGCAAAGGCAGAGGTAAATGAGATATAGTTACATAAAGCCTAGAGCAAAAACTATCTTTACAAAAGATATACAGCTGCTTTTTACTTTCTTTGGTGTTACTATCTTTATGCTTTTTAGTACGTATGCTTTTTTACTTTTTAGAGATTATAGATTTACGCAGGAGATGCAAGATATTAAAGAACAGAAAAATCAGCTTAGTATAAATATTTCAAAAATTAACAAGCAGATTGCAGTTGCACAGAAACAGAGCCTCTTAGCGGAGAAAATTTTTACAAAAAACAGTGTTTTAAAAGATAGCATAAATAATCTATTTGATTTAGTTCCAAGTAGAATAACACTCTCAGAGGCAAAAATAATGCAAAATGGACTTATCCTTTATGGCATTACACCAAATAAAGATGTTTACAATTTTATGCTCCAAGCACCGCTTAGATCAATATTTCATAGAACTTACAGTAGCTTTTATCCGGCTGATAATGGCTGGCTAAGATTTGTATCTACCAACTATATAGATGAGGAGGAGTTAAGTAGTGAAAATTAATTTCTCAAGACAAAATATCTATCTGCTCGTGATGACTATGTTTTTACTTGTGTTTGTTTTGGTATTTTCATTTGCCGTTTTGATTCCTAACGGTAAAGAGTACAGAGTAAAAAGGGTTGAATTAAAAAAAGAGAATATTGGGCTAAAACAGCTGAGCAATTTTTCTATTGAAAAAGAGGTTATACTTCAAAAACTTCAAAGCGATAATTTACATGTTATAAAAGCATTTGGAACTGAGTTTAATGCTCAAAGATTTGAGAAACAGCACAAATTATTTTTTAGCTCCCTTAGTATTATAAAAATGAATAAAGCTGAGGAGGAAGAGGGATTTAGCGTATATGAAGTAAACACTACCTCCGAGATTAGCTCGCCGAAAAGTTTTTACAACTTCCTAGATGCCGTGAACAAAAGCGACTGGATTATAGCGGTAAATTTTCCTATAAACTTCAAAAGAGACGGGGAGATGATTAGCTCATCTTTTACTATGAAGGTCTATAATAACAAAGAGTCAAACGCTACTGAGTAGCTCTTTTATCTTTAAAAAAGCATCAGAATTTTTATAGAGATAGGGTCGTAGTTTGGGGTTGATTTTTAAAATTCTGCAGACATCTTTAAACTTTTTATCCATCTTAGGCATCTCTTTTTCATAAGGCAGGATAAAAACTAAATCCCTTTCTTGATTTACAATAAAACGTCTTCCCACAATAGCAATAGAGTTATTTTTTAAAACTTCTCTCTCGCTTGCACTCAACATATAAAGTTTTGACTTGAGATATTTGTCAATCATAAAGATATCCGCCCTTTGATTCTGTGAGCTTTTAAAGTATGCAAAACTGCCAATACTCTTTAGTTCTATCTCTTCAATAAGTTCCGCTCTATCTTCATCTATATATGCGAAACTTTTTTTGATTCCACTTAGATATTTTTCTAAAAGAGGCAAAGAGTAGTTGTGTCTAAATGCATTTCTTTTGATATCCTCATCAAGATTGCTTTCATCTTCAAAGTATATTTTTTCATTCGCATGAAGGTAGGCTAAAAGCTCTTTTTTATCCAGATGAAGAAGAGGGCGCACGAGAGTGTAAAAATTTCTCTTATCAATACTCTGCATACCTGCTATTTCAGCACATCCAGCACCTTTGCAAAACTGCATAAGCATCCATTCAAATCTGTCTCCGAGATGATGCGCCGTGAGAAGATTTTCATACCCATGTTTAGTGATTAGCTCCTCAAAAAATTTGTATCTAATCTCTCTGGCTTTTGCCTCAAAGTTATTCTCAAACTTTAAAGCATTTAAGACGTGGCACGTGAGGTGATGCTCTTTGGATAACTCTCTTGCATACTCTACCTCTTGCTTACTCTGTTTCCTGATGCCATAATCTACTATTGCAATATCAAAAGGGATGTCGTTTTTTAAAAGGAGAAAAAACAGAGCGGTAGAGTCCGCCCCGCCGGAGAAGGCTAAGAGATTTTTTTTATCTTTTAGTTTTAGGAGTATTTTGTTTTCAAGCATTCTCTACGGTAGCAGTTAAAATATTGCCGACCATGCCCGTGATTTTGGCTCTGTATATTTTAGTAAACTCAAGCTCTTCATCTACAGTTCTATCATTTACGTAAATTTCGCCGTCAATTTCAGGTGCCCAGATAAGCTCCTTTGCACTTAGGAGATACTCATGCTCGTCACTCTCAGCATCTATGATTATTTCAACATTTTTGCCAATTCTGCTCTTGAGTGATTTTTCCATAGCTTCTGAAGCAATCTTGCCTAAAATCTCGGCTCTTTTGTTGATGGTTTTTGCAGGTATTTTCTCGCTCATCTCATGTGCGGGTGTAGTCTCTTCATCGGAGTATGCAAAGACATTGATACGGTCAAAGCCGAACGTAGATGCAAACTCACACATCTCCTCAAACATCTCCTGCGTCTCTCTTGGATGACCGACAATGAAGCTTGTGCGCAAAAACGACTCTGGAAGCGACTTCATGTACTCTAGTAGTTCAAGTGTTTGGCTCTTGCCAAATCCTCTTTTCATGATGCGCAACATCTCATCGTTTATATGCTGAATTGGCATATCAAAATAGTTATGAAAAATCTTGCTTTTTGCTATGTTTTTTAAAAGTGAAATAGTTGTAGTTGAGGGATACAGGTAAAGAATTCTTGCACTTTTTACACCTTCGATAAGCTCTATCCTCTGTATCAGCAAACTAAGCCCATCTTTGATGTTGTGATCTCTCAAAAAGGAGCTGCTGTCTTGTGAGACAAAAGAGAAGTCATAATACCCTTTAGCAACAAGTCCTTCAACCTCTTTTGCAATTGAGTCTAGGCTTCTGGAGTTTAACTTCCCTTTAAATGACGGAATAGCGCAGAAACTGCACATCTGGTTACACCCTTCTGAGAGTTTTATGTAGGCATGATAGGTTGATCCCGTTACAACACGCTCGGCACCGTCAATAAGATATACCGCTTCAGAGAATCTGCTTTTTTTCTCAATCAAAAGTTCATCAATTTTGTCATAATCGCCGACTCCGGTAAAGATGTCAACTTCGGGCATATCTTTAGCCAGTTCAGATTTATATCTCTCGCTTAAGCATCCTGCCATAACCAAAACAGAGTCCTCTTTTCGCGCGTTATGAAGATTTAAAACCGTGTTTATAGATTCTTGTTTTGCCGCATCAATGAAACCGCATGTATTTACAATGATTACATCTGCTTCACCTTGATTATCAGTGAGTTCAAAATTTTGAAGTTTACCCATCATAACTTCAGTGTCAACTAGGTTTTTTGTGCATCCAAGAGATACGATATGAAGTTTATTGCCCATTAATTCCACTTTTAAATATTTTTCGTATTATAACTAAAGGAGGCATAAAGTATAATTTTGTCATGAAAATATATGATGTTTTAATACTTGGAGCTGGTGCCAGCGGACTTATGTGCGCTTCAAATTTAAAAAGAAGACTTAGTGTTGCTCTGGTGGAGGGCAATAGCAAAATAGCCCAAAAACTAAAGATATCCGGTGGCGGAAAATGCAACATAACAAACGTGCACTTAAGTAGAGATAATTACGACGGCGACAAAGAGTTTATATTTAATGTGTTTGAGAGTTTCTCAAGAGATGATTTGCTTAATTATCTTCATGCAAATGGCGTTGAGCCAGTAATTCGTAAAAATCGTTACTACTTCTGCAAGGAGTCATCCGAGGAGATTATTAAGATTTTAAAGAAAGCTACCAAACATGTGGATATGCACTTAAATAACGATATTTTGTGGGTAAAAAAAGAGGGTAATATCTTTGAGATAAAAACCCAAACCGAACTCTTAAGAGCTAAAAGAGTAGTTGTTGCAACGGGCGGTAAAAGTTATAAAAATCTCGGTGCAAGCGATATTGGACTCGAAATCGCAAAGAGTTTTAACATAAAGACAAAAGAGTTTACTCCTGCTCTTGTGGGGCTTAGTCTTCAAAAAGAGCAGTTTTGGATGAAGGAGCTTAGCGGACTTAGCTGCTTTGTGAGTATAAAAGTTGGCGAGAGAGTTTTAAAAGAGGAGCTTCTTTTTGCACACAAAGGCATAAGCGGACCAGCTGTTTTGTCTGCATCCCTTTATTGGCAAAAGGGAAACATAGCGATAGATTTTTTACCAGATAACGATATTTTAAAGCTTATAAAAGGGAGTAAAAAACTTCTAAGTTCCGTAATTCCACTTCCAAAAAGACTCTCAAAAGCTCTTTTGGAAGCTTTGGATCTAGAAGATGTGGAGTGTAAAAAAATCTCTTCAGATATGAAGCAAAAGTTACAAAAGATACATAACTATGAGTTTGCACCTGCTGGAAATTTCGGTTTTAGTAAAGCCGAAGTGTGCCGTGGCGGAGTCTTGAGCGAAGAGTTAAACCCATACAGCATGGAAGTTTTGGACGTAAAAGATTTATACTTTATAGGCGAAGTAGTCGATGCAACGGGAGAACTTGGCGGGTATAACTTCCAGTGGGCTTTTAGCAGCGGCTATGTCTGCGCAAAAGGTATAAACGACGCTACTCTTTGAGTTTCTTTTCCATATACTCTTTAAGTATGGGTGCTTGAGAATGCTCTGTATCTTTTGCCCCATAGACGAGTGTGACTCTTTTATGTTGTTGTAGTAGGTTTATAAACTCTTCTACTATTTCAGGATTATTATCAAGCTCCTCTATATAACGCTCTTTAAATTTATCCCATTTTAAAGGGTCATGAGAGAACCATTTTCTTAGAAGTGTACTAGGCGAAATATCTTTGAACCAAAGATCTATATTTGCAGCCTCCTTGGTTACTCCTCTTGGCCAGATTCTATCAACAAGAATTCTAAACCCGTCATCTTTTTTTGAAGTTTCATAAGCGCGTTTAATCAAAATAGTCATCTCATTCTCCTTAATTATGTCTCACTTTTATTGTAGAAAAATAGGTCTCTGATAATTGTAACAAACAAAATATAAAAAAGAGAGAGATTGGAAAAGAAACTGTGTAAACCGACCTCTTATTTATAAATCACTTAGTGTCTTATAGTTAGTTTATGCTCCTTGATTTTGTTTATCAAGTTCGCTATAAATGATGTCTTTTTCTCTTCGTCTGCTATTGATTTTGTAGCTTTTAGATTAAAGAGTTCCATCTTTTTGTCAAGATAGCTAGTGTTTAGATTTCCTGCAATAAAATCCGCATCTTTTACGATTTCTCTATGAAGTGAGAGGTTTGTAATAACGCCGTCTATGTAAAACTCATCCAACGCTCTTGATGCTTTTTTGACCGCACCCTCCCAGTCAAGTGCCCAAACTATGAGTTTTCCTACCATCGAATCATAATTTGGCGGGATTGTGTAGCCGGTATAAACGCTTGAGTCGAGTCTTACCCCCGGACCTCCAGGAGTTATGTAGTTTGTAATTGTGCCTATTGAGGGCATAAAGTTGTTTTGAGGATTTTCTGCGTTTATTCTAAACTCTATCGCATAGCCTCTGAAATTTATCTCCTCTTGAAGATATTTGAGTTTATCGCCCTCTGCAATCTCTATCATTCGCTGGATAATATCAATCCCTGAGATAATTTCAGTCACGGGATGCTCAACTTGAACTCTTGTGTTCATCTCTATAAAGTATATGTTGTCGTTCTCATCAAGTAGATATTCCACTGTTCCGACACTCTCATAGCCTAGTTTTAGCATCGCTTTTGTAGAGATTCTATATAACTCTTTTCTTGCTTCGGGCTTCAGTCTAGGCGAGGGTGCAATTTCGATTACTTTTTGATGTCTTCTCTGGATAGAGCAGTCTCTCTCGCCCAAATGCACAACATTTCCATATTTGTCCGCTACTATTTGGATTTCAATGTGTCTTGGATTTTCAACATATTTTTCAATAAAAACATCGCCTTTGCCAAAATACTTTTTAGCCTCGTTTGTTGCAGAGTCAAACATCTCATCAAAGAGTTTTGCACTCTTTACTATTCTCATGCCTCGCCCACCTCCGCCAAATGCCGCTTTGATGATAATGGGAAAACCAATTTTTGCAGCGATTTTTCCGCCTTCTATTTTATCGACTATCGGCTCATCAGTTCCCTCTAAAACAGGAACGCCTATCTCTCTCATAGCGACTTTTGAAGCCATCTTATCGCCAAAGAGTGCAATGTGAGCAGGTTTTGGACCTATGAAAATAACTCCTCTATCTTCACATGATTGTGCAAACTCCGCATTTTCAGATAAAAATCCATACCCGGGATGAATAGCGTCACAACCCGCTTTAAGTGCTAAAGTTATAATTCTGTCATAGTCAAGATATGCTTGAAGCGCATCTCCTGTTATCGGGTAGCACTCATCTGCTTTTTTTACCCAAATACCCTCAACGTCAACCTCAGAAAAAATCGCCACACTTTTTATATCCAACTCTTTACAAGCCCTAATGATTCTTAGAGCTATTTCGCCTCTGTTTGCAACTAGTATTTTAGAGATTTTTTTCATCTTTTACACCTTGCGGATAATTTTGCTGAAATTTTATAGCTTTTTAAAAATTATTTCTTCACAATCTATGCGCAATAAACTATCTGTTTTTGCTTAAATACTATTTTATTTTTGCTACAATAATAACCATGAAAAAAGAAATACTTCAAAAAAGAGTCCAAATTGCAAACGATATTATGTACTATATCTACACACATATAGATACAAAAATAGAGATGCAGGAGCTGAGTGAAGATTTAAAGATAAGCAAATTTCATATGCATAGAGTGTTTAAAGATATATTTTCAAAAAATATCTATGAGAGCATAAAATCCATTAGACTTCAAAAAGCTTCAAATCTGCTTTTGACAAATAGGTACTCAACAATTACTCAAGTGGCAAATATCTGTGGTTACAGTTCACAAACATCATTTTTGCGTGTTTTTAAAGAGCGCTTTGGGATGACGCCAAAAGAGTGGAGGGTAGGCGGATATAAGAGCTATTCGCAGCAAATTATAGAGCAGTCGCCAAAAGCCAAAAAATCGACTGCAAAGTTTGACCATATAGAGCCGAGTATTGTAAAAATGCCCCTTATACAGAGCTACTATATAAGACACAGCGGATATAATGCAGAGATAAAACAAACTTGGCAAAAGCTTCAAACATGGGCTTTTAGCAATAATGTAACAGAGTTTAGACATATTGCACTTTTTCATGATAACCCGACTATCACCCCGCTTGATGAGTGTCAATATGTCGCCTGCATAGCTGTAGATGCTAAAGCAAAAGTAAAGAGCGACAGATTGCCAAAGTTTAATATTTCTGACGGGATTTATGCAAAGTTTGATTTAGTAGCAAAACAAGGAGATATGCTAAAATTTATGCAGTGGGCATACCATGAATGGCTTCCAAAGAGCGAGTATGAAACCACTACAAAACCACCTTATGTGATTTACAGAAAAAACAACTATCTATCCGATGACAATGAGTTTGATATAAGTTTTTATCTATCTATAAAGTTCTAAATAGCTAAGAAAATTGGCTAGTTAACTTTAGGTAAAATTGTACTTGGTATGAGAATTAATGTAGTAAGAAGTAGTGGTGCTCACAACTGGACTCGAACCAGTGACTTTTACCTTGTCGAGGTAACACTCTACCAACTGAGTTATGCGAGCAAGAGCGTAATTTTAGCAAAAAATTCTTAAAGTAAATTTTTTTATTTGACCCATTAAAAAAGTTGTTTAAAATATAATCGACACGAGAAATTTACTTTTAATTTATGTTTATTAAGTGTATAATTCGACTCATAATTAAAAAGTACCATAAGGCAAGTTATGAACTTAACTGAGTTAGAAGATATAGGTTTAAAGAGCGTTGGAAAAATTTATCATAATCTTAGTTATGATGAACTGATTCATCATGAATTAGAAAATAAAGAGAGTGTAGTTACAAAAAAAGGTGCAACAGCTGTAGATACAGGTATATTTACAGGTCGCAGTCCAAAAGACAAATATTTTGTAGATCGTTATCCCTCAAATCAATATATTGCATGGGGCGATGTAAATCAAAAAATAAGTGAAGAAATTTTTAATGAACTTTTAGATCTCTCAAGAGAGCAACTCTCAGGCAAAGACTTGTACGTAACAGACGTTTACAGCGGTGCTAGTGAAGCTTCAAAAAAATCAATACGCTTTATAACTGAGATAGCATGGCAATCTCACTTTGTAAAAAATATGTTTATTCGCCCAACTAAAGCTGAACTTGAAGTTTTTAAGCCGCAATTTACAGTGTTAAATGCATGTAAAGCAGTTAATGAAAAATGGAAAGAGCATGGTTTAAATTCAGAAGTTTTTGTACTTTTTGATATTGAAAATAATTTAGCAATAATCGGTGGAACATGGTATGGGGGAGAGTTGAAAAAAGGAATTTTTTCAATGATGAACTACTGGCTTCCTCTTGATGGAAAACTTTCTATGCATTGCTCTGCAAATGTCGGAGAACGTGGCGATACGGCACTTTTCTTTGGACTTAGTGGAACGGGGAAAACTACGCTCTCTACAGATCCTCATAGAAGACTTATAGGTGATGATGAGCATGGCTGGGATAACGACGGTGTATTTAACTTTGAAGGCGGCTGTTACGCCAAGGTTATAAATCTTGATGCCAAGAGTGAGCCGGAGATTTACAACGCCATTAGACCTGGTGCTCTGCTTGAAAACGTCGTCATGTACGGTGAGGGCGAAGTCAATTACGAAGATGCCAGTAAAACAGAAAACACCCGCGTCTCTTACCCGATAGAACACATTGAAAATCACGAACCTTCTCTAACTGCAGGACACCCTGAAAACATAATTTTCTTAACTGCAGACGCTTTTGGCGTTCTCCCTCCCGTCTCAAAACTTACTCGTGAACAAGCAATGTACTATTTTTTAAGCGGTTATACTGCTAAAGTTGCAGGAACTGAACGCGGTATTACTGAACCAGTTGCTACATTTAGCTCTTGTTTTGGGGAAGCATTCTTGCCACTTCATCCAACGGTTTATGCAAAACTTTTAGGCGAAAAAATAGACAAACATGATGTACATGTTTACCTTGTAAACACAGGTTGGACAGGTGGAGCTTACGGTGTAGGGCATAGAATGAGCATCAAAGATACTCGTGCATGTATCAATGCTATTTTAGACGGAAGCATCAAGAGTAGCAAGTTTGATGTTATAAAGACATTTGGATTACATGTTCCAAAGACTCTCGGTGATATAAACCCTGAGATATTAAACCCTCGTAATGCATGGGCTGATAAAGATGAGTTTGACAAGACAAGAGATATATTAGCTAAGATGT
>Ga0265293_10012303_pt1 | contig 11381 bp, 11 predicted proteins | sample Munlanlewell138R_FD_192505 | JGI IMG/M metagenome (GOLD analysis project Ga0265293, IMG submission 192505) | Leachate microbial communities from a municipal landfill in Southern Ontario, Canada - Leachate well 138R | ecosystem: Engineered > Solid waste > Landfill > Unclassified | place: Canada... | reverse complement strand
AAAATCCCAATAACAATCCAATTTAAATGTTCTTTAATGAAGATTAACATAAGTCAACTCACCAACTTCTATCTTTCGATAAGATACTTTAGCAGCATCAAGCATCTTAATCGCTGCTTGATGTTCTTTTGTATGTTGATATTTGTCACTTTCATAAATAATTTCAGTAATTCCACTTTGGATAATGAGTTTTGTACATTCATTACAAGGAAATAGAGTCACATATATTTTAGAGTCTTTTAATGATTGTGTCGCATTTAAGATTGCATTTGCTTCCGCATGTACAACGTATGGATACTTAGTTTCTAAGTAATCTCCTTCGCTACCCCACGGAAACGTTTTGTCATCTGCACCTTTTGGTAGCCCATTATATCCAATACCAACGATTCTTAGGTCGGTATTAATAATACAAGCACCAACTTGTGTCGATGGATCTTTAGAACGAAGCGCAGAAAGCTTTGCAACACCCATGAAATATTGATCCCAACTAATATATGATTTTCTCATGATTTTTTCTCATCTTGTTTAGCTAAACCTAGATTCACATGACAATATCCAAAAGGATTTTTCTTTAAGTATTTTTGATGATTTTGCTCAGCTAAATCATAATCAACATTTTCTTTAATTTTAACGGCTACCTTATCAAAGTTATCACCAAAATAAGATTTCATGTAGTTTAAAACACTTTCTTTGTCATTTAAATCATCTAGATAAATACCACTTCTGTATTGTGTTCCCACATCATTGCCTTGTTTATTAACGCTAAAAGGATTTATGATTCTAAAAAAATGTTCTAATACTTGTTCAATTGATATAACTTTTTCATCATAGACGATTTTACATGCTTCAGCATGTGTAGCTCTTCCATCGCATACTTCAGCGTATGTAGGATTTTTCTTATTACCATCTACATAACCAACATTAGTCTCTAAAATACCTTTTAATTGGTCAAAATAAGCTTCTACACCCCAAAAACATCCACCTGCTAATACTATACTTTTCATATTATTCACCCACAATCTTTAGATGTAATTCTTCTAACTGCACTTCGTCAACATCACTTGGCGCTTGCATCATTTGATCTTTTGCACTTTGTGTTTTAGGAAATGCGATAACGTCTTTAATATTTGCTGTATGCGTCATTAACATCACAATACGATCTAGACCTAAAGCTAATCCGCCATGAGGTGGTGTACCGTATTTTAATGCATCTACGAAGAATCCGAAACGATGTTTCACATCCTCATCTGTTAGTCCTAATGTTTTAAACATCAGTTGTTGAACATCTTGACGATAGATTCTTAATGAGCCTCCACCAATTTCATAACCATTTAAGACGATGTCATAAGCTTTTGCCATTGCTTCTTTAGGATTGTTTTTTAAGACATCAACATCTTTAGGTTGTGTAAATGGATGATGTTTAGCGTAATATCTTTTTTCTTCTTCGTCATATTCTAATAATGGCCAATCAGTGATCCAGACAAACTTATAATCATTTGGATTTGCAAGTTCAAATAAACTTGCAAGTTCAACTCTTAAAGCACCAAGTGCATTTAAGCAATCATCATTTTTTCCTGGTACGATAAATAAGATATCTTCGTTATTTAAATTAAATTGTTCATATGCATCTTCTGTCATAAATTTATGAATTGACCCGGAATAAGCATCATTTTGTTTTTTAATAAAGACTAAAGCATCACCATGGTTTTTCTTAACTAAATCAGTTAATTTATCGATTTGTTTACGTGTCAATGCAGCACCATTTGGTAAAACCAATCCTCTAATATAAGTTTTTTCGTTAAATAATGGAATTTCTACTTGACTAAAAACATCGATATAATCCTTAATTAATAAATCATAGCGCATATCTGGTTTATCTGTTCCATAAAAGTCCATTGCATCTCTATAACTCATCTTTTTAAATGGTGCTTTAATATCGACATCTAAGACTTTTTTAAATGTATGTACCATAATACGTTCGATGATTTGCTGAATATCTTCTTCATCAATAAACGATGCTTCTATATCTACTTGCGTAAATTCTGGTTGACGATCTGCTCTTAAATCCTCATCTCTAAAACATTTAGCGATTTGGAAGTATTTTTCAAATCCAGCAACCATAAAAAGTTGTTTATATATTTGTGGTGATTGAGGAAGTGCATAAAAATGTCCAGCATATAATCTTGATGGCACTAAATAATCTCTTGCACCTTCTGGTGTTGATTTACCTAAAATAGGTGTTTCTAGCTCATAAAATCCTTCATCCACTAAAACACTACGAATCGCTTGTGTGATTTTATGTCTTTGAATAAGAAAGTTTTGCATCACAGGTCTTCTTAGATCCAAATAACGATATTTCAATCTTGTTTCTTCTAGTGCATCACTTTCATTTGTTACAGCCATAGGTGGCGTTTCTGCATCACTTAAGATATCTAGGTAAGACACTTCGATTTCAATCTCGCCTGTAGGCATATTTAAATTTTTGCTTTCACGTTCAATAACTATACCTTTAACTTCGATAACAAACTCGCTTCTTAGTTTTAATGCTTTTTCATAACTATCATTATCTGGTTTTACCATCAGTTGGGTAATTCCAAAACGGTCACGTAAATCAACGAAGATAAGTCCACCTAGATTTCTAGATTTTTGAACCCAACCTTTTAGATAAACTTCTTCCCCTAAATGATTCATATTCAATTCATGGTTATAATGTGTATATTTCATGTTAACTCTCCAATTTATGTTTAAGATATAAAATAATATCTTCTAATTTAACTTCTTCTTGAACTTCTGTTTTTGTATCTTTAATACTAGCTACACCTTTTTTCGCTTCTTCTTCACCTAAAATAACAATGTATTTAGCACCTAGTCTTAAAGCTTGTTTAAATTGACCTTTAAACGCTTTATCCGTATAATTCATGTCTGCTACAAAATCTTGTGCTCTAAGATCATAAAGTAGCTTGGTTGCGATTTTTCTTAAATCCTTTGTCATTGTAATCACAAAGCAATCAAGCGCTAAATCCGATGAAAAATCAATATCTGATGCTTCAATAGCCATCAGTAATCTTTCCATACCAAACGCAAAACCAATGCCACCTAAATCTGGTCCACCAAGTTCTTTAACAAGGTTTTGGTATCTCCCACCACCACCTAAGACGTTTTGTGCACCAAAACCTTCGATATCAGCTTCTATTTCAAATACCGTATGACTATAATAATCAAGTCCTCTAACTAGTTTAGGTGCTATCTCATATGAGATGCCTGCAGCATCTAAATATCTAATGACTTCATCAAAATATGCTTTAGAAGTTTCATTTAATAAATCAAGTGGTGTTGGCGCATCAATCACAGCTTGATGTTTATGATCAATCTTACAATCTAAGATACGTAAAGGATTTTTGTCAATTCTCACCTTACAATCACTACAAAGTTCATCTTTATGTGGTGTAAAATGTTTAACTAAGGCCTCTTGATATGCACTTCTAGACGCTTCATCTCCAAGTGTATTCACTCTAACTTTAACACCTTTTAATCCAAGTCTTGTAATAAAATCATATGCAAGTATGACAATTTCAGCATCTAATGCAGGATCAACAGTACCAATGGCTTCAACTCCGAATTGATAAAACTGACGATATCTACCTTTTTGTGGTCTTTCATATCTAAAATTTGGCCCGATATAAAATACTTTTTCTAATTCTTGTGATGCATATAGCTTATTTTCCACATAAGCTCTAATCACACCAGCTGTACCTTCTGGTCTTAAGGTTAATGCTCTATTTGAACGATCCACAAAATCATATGTTTCTTTTGTAACCATATCAGATCCTTCAGAATCACGATGAAAAACATTAGAATATTCCATCATTGGTGTTCTCATTTCTCTCATATGATATAAAGATAGAATATCTCTAATTTTCTTTTCTAGCATAATCCATTTGTGTGATTCATTAGGTAACACATCATATGTGCCTTTAACTTTATTTATTCCCATCATATTGCTCCTTTGTGATCTCATAGGTTAACATATCATCTGAAATGACATGCGTCCTTTTTTCTAGGACATAAGGTTCTTTTTTTACGTATGTAAATCCACTTTTTAAAATAACTTTTTTACTTCCAATATTTTGTCCTAAATGCTTTACTATAATTTTATCATAGTTTAGGTATTCAAACCCGAGTTTTATAAGTTCCTTAACAGCTTTGGTCATGATGCCTTGATGCCAATAGTCTTTATGAAGTGCATAACCAAGCTCAACAATGTTTTGATTAAAGACTTTTGAATGAAAATCTACAGTACCAATCATCTTATTTAATTTCGTATCTATGATTGCATATCCCCTAGGTAGTGATAATTTATATCTAGGATAAAATATTTGTTTAATTGTTTTTTTAGCCTCAAGAGGACTTACAAGTGGTCCCCATGACAAAAACCTAACAACTTCATTATCTGTTCCATATGCATATAAATCTTTATAATCTTTAGTTTTAATAGTTCTTAACATGATGTCATCAAAGTAAATGATTGGCATATGTTTATACGGTTTTTTTCTTATCATTTGATAACCTCATCTATTTAAAAAAAATCGTCCTTAAAAACATCTAAGGACGAATGATCGCGGTACCACCTTAGTTCTAGAATACTTTTCTAGCCCTCTTTAACTTGTTATGCCTCCAAAGGTGTCACTATTTAATCACTTAAATACTCTTTTTCATAGGCGATTTAATTCTTTACTTTATTTTATCTTTTTTTGGCTTTGTTTGTCAATCAATTTCAATGATTATTGTCACTGGACCGTCATTTATAGAAGATATTTCCATATGTGCTTGAAAAATGCCAGTTTCAACTTTAAAATCTTTAGATAATAGACTAACAATCTCATCATATAATCGTTTTGCTTCTTCTGGTCTTTGAGCTTTAATAAAAGATGGTCTATTATTACCTTTGGTATCTCCATAAAGTGTGAATTGAGACACTGCTAAAATAGATCCATTAACTGCACTTAAGTTAAGATTCATTTTTTCTTGATCATCTTCAAAAATTCTTAAATTCTTAATTTTAGTTGCAACTTTATGAGCTATTTCTATTGTATCTGTATCAGATATACCAATATATAATAAATATCCTTTATCTATATGTGAAACCATTTCTTGATTTACAAAAACAGTTGCTTCTTTTACTCTTTGAACGACTACTCTCATTTGAAATCTCTTTCTACTGAATATATGTCACTAATTTTTCTTAAATTAACCATTAGAGATTGTAATGCATTTTGATTAGTAATAAGTATTTTTAATTTGATTACCATTTCCATATTTGAACCACTGGTTGCATTAACTTCTGCAATTGGAATTTGTTGTGCATTGACTGCAGTCACGATATCAGTTAAAAGCGTAGGTTTAGATGTACCAATGATTTTAACTCTTGTTGGATATTTTCTTGTGATTTCTTCAGACCAAAACGCTTCAATCAATCTATTTTCATCAAATTGATTACAATTTGGACAATAAGTTGAATGAATGACAATGCCACTTGTTTTACTCACAAATCCTATAATTGGATCTCCTGGAATCGGAAGACAACAGTTTGCAAGCTTTAATTGTGGACTTGATAAACCTTCAATGATTACACCTGTTTCACTATGTGTTGTTAATTGTCTTGCAGCTTTTTCCATTTGACGTTGCAATAAAACTTCTTTATCTATTTCTTTTCCTAAAAGTTTTGCGACAACAGTCTTTGGACTAATGATGCCTTTACCAATTTCTAAATAAAGGGATTCAACGTCAGAAATCATGTTCTTTTCAAAATGTTTTTTAACAAAATGATCATCAATAGGTAAATCTACTTTTTGTTGATGCAGCTCTCTATCTAACTGCTCTTTACCTAATTGGACTAAATTATCTTTATTTAATTTATTTAAAAAACTTTTAATTTTATGTTTCGCATGTGAAGATTTAGCAATTTTTAACCAATCCTCACTTGGACCATATGAATTTTTATTAGTTTTAACACTGACAATATCGCCGGTATTAAGTTCATAATCAAGGGTTACAATTCTTCCATTGACGATTGCTCCAACCATTTTATTACCAATATCTGTATGGATACGATAAGCAAAATCAATAGGTGTTGCTCCCTTAGGAAGCTCAATAACCTCACCTTTAGGTGTAAACACATAAACATTGGCATCTAAGATGTCACCTTTAACCGTGCCCACAAATTCTTCTGCACTACCATCAGTTTCATCTGAATCTTCGGTCATCTTCATGAGCTCGCCATACCATTTAAGTTTTTGAGCAATTTCAAATTGCTCTCTTTCTTTAGAGTATGTCTTATTTTCTTTATATGCCCAGTGTGCTGCAACCCCAAATTCAGCGACCTGATCCATTTCATCCGTTCTAATTTGAACTTCGAATAGTGTGCCATCATCTGCTAATACTGTCGTGTGCAGTGATTGGTACATATTTGGCTTAGGAACTGCAATATAGTCTTTAAATCTTCTTGGAATTGGCGTAAAATTCGCATGTATAATACCAAGTGCTTGATAACAGGTTTCTACTTTATCAACAATAATTCTAACTGCTAATAAATCATAAATATCTTCAAAAGAACGGTTATCTCTAACCATCTTTTTATAAATAGAATAAATATTTTTTATTCGACCTTTAATTTCATAACCAATAAGTTTGCTGCCTTTAAAAAGTCCTTCTATTTGTTCAATCACGTGATCAATGGATGCTTCACGTTCTGTCTTTTTAGCTTGAATCATATTGGATACACGATAATACATAGGTGGATCTGTATATCTTAATGATCTATCTTCTAATTCAGCTTTAATTCTAAAGATCCCTAGACGATGTGCAAGTGGTGCATAAATGTCTAATGTTTCACTTGCGATTTTATATTGTTTTTCAGGAGACATTGAATTAAGGGTTCTAACATTATGGAGTCTATCTGCGATCTTTATCAAAACGACTCTAATATCTTTTGCCATTGCTAAAAGCATCTTTTGATGATTTTCAGCTTGTGATGCAACTGTATTAAATGATAATTTACCAATTTTAGTTACACCATCTACAAGTGCTGCAATCTCAGCACCATATTCTTTTTCAACATCTTTTAATGTTAAATCTGTATCTTCTACAGTATCATGTAATAATGCAGCCACTATAGTCGCTGGCCCTGCAGTAAGTTCAGCTAAAATTTTACCAACCGCTACAGGATGAGTAATATAAGGTTCTCCACTTTTACGCATTTGACCTTCATGTTTTGATTTCGCCAAAAAATAAGCCTTTTCAATAAGCTCTATATCTTTTTCGTTATGAATATATGTATTAAAAGACTCAAATAATGACTGAAATAGTGGATCTGACATTTAGATACTCCTTTTTAGTAGTTTATTAATGTAAGTATATCATGCCCTGTTAGTTTGTCTCTGCCATTTAACTCGCTAAGCTCTATTAAAAATGCTAATCCAACAACTGTGCCGCCAAGTTTTTCAACAAGTTTAATGGTAGCTTCCATCGTCCCGCCAGTTGCAAGTAAATCATCAATAATTAAAACACGATCTCCTGGCTTAACAGCATCTTCGTGCATGCATAATTCATTGGTACCATATTCTAAGTCATAAGCTACTGAAATAGATTTTCTAGGTAATTTTCCTGGCTTTCTTACAGGCGCAAATCCAATACCCATATTATTAGCAACAGGACAACCAAAAATAAAACCTCTAGCTTCAGGTCCTACAATAACAGTTGCTTGTTTTTCTTTTGCAAATTTAGTAAATTCATCAGACGCAAACTGATATGCTTTACCATCTAACATGAGTGGTGTAATATCTCTAAATAGAATGCCTTCTTTAGGAAAATCAGCTACTTCTGCTATATAATCTTTTAAGTTCATTTTAAGCCTCCAGATAAATGTTTTTAACTTTTTGTATCACCTAATTATTTTAACTCATTTTATACTTTTTTACAAGTATGATATAATGTTCGTAGGTGATGAAATGAAGCCACTGGCATATCGAATGAGACCAAAAGAATTTAATGATGTTTTCGGACAAGACCATCTCGTTGCACGTGATGGTGTTTTAACTGTTATGATTGAAAAATCTAAGATTTTATCTTTCATTTTATATGGTCCTCCAGGCACTGGCAAAACGACAATTGCGAACATTTTCGCTGAAAAATGTGGATTAGAGTTTTATTTTTTTAACGCCTCAACAGATACCAAACAAAAATTAAAAGATATCTTAGATACAACCATTTATAAAGACATTTTAATTGTAATCGATGAGATTCACAGAATGAAAAAAGATATTCAAGATTATCTACTTCCATTTATGGAAAATGGAAAAGCGACAGTCATTGGACTTACAACTCTTAATCCTTATCAAAGTGTGAATCCAGCGATTCGTTCTAGATGTCATTTATATGAGGTAAAAAAATTAACTGATGAAGATATTAAAAAAGCGATTTTAAATGCGAGTCACTATCTTGATATAAATATAGGTATTGATGATCAAGCTTTAAACAAGATCGTAAGATATTCTAATCATGAAGTTAGAACTGCACTTAATCTTTTAGAAAGTGCGTCTCTATTAATAGATGATGGTGATATGCTACAAAGTGCTCATATAGATCGCATTAGTGGTAAAAAACATCTGGATTTAGACGACCATGAAGATCATTTTTATGATTTATTAAGTGCACTTCAAAAATCGATTAGAGGATCAGATGTCGATGCATCTATTCATTATTTAGCTAGATTATTAACATTAGAAGACTTGCAAGCCTTAATTAGAAGGTTGTTAGTCATTGCATATGAAGACATTGGTCTTGCTAATCCAAGTATAGGACAAAAGGTTTTGGCAGCTAGTGAAGCAGCATTAAAAGTAGGGATGCCTGAAGCTAGGATTATCTTAAGTGTTGTTGTTATTGAAATGGCTTTATCGCCAAAAAGTAATACTGCTATTTCTGCTATAGATCAAGCATTAGCTGATTTTGAAGATAAAGATTGTGGTGTGATTCCAGATCATGCAAGTAACAGAAAGATTAAGCAAAACCCTGAGATATACCACTATCCGCATCTAGATGAAAACTCTTTAAATGATCAGTCTTATTTACCTGATAAAATAAAAGATGTTACTTATTATCATCCAAAATCTGAAAGTTCTTATGAAAAAGCATTAGCTGACCGCTTAAAACTAATAGATAAAATAAAATTTAAAAAAAGAACATAAAAAAATATCCAATGTGTTATCTGATTAAGATACTTTTGGATATTTTTTTATTTTAAATCTTCTATTTAATTGTTTTATGTCTAATCTTATTAATCAGGTAAAATTTCAGTTCCCTTATGATGAACTATTGCATCATAAGCTTGATCAAGTGATGCAATAATTGCCTTATGCCCACTATGTTTCACAAAACTTATACATGCTTCAACTTTAGGTAACATCGATCCTTTTTTAAAATGATCATCTTTAATTAAAGCTTCTAATTCTTTAACATGTATTTTTTCTAATTTGATTTGATTTGGTTCATTAAAATGAAGATATACATGATCGACAGCTGTTAAAATTATTAAAGCATCAGCTTGAATAATTTCCGCAATCTTTGCGCTCGCAAAATCCTTATCAATGACCGCATCAACACCATGATAGCCATCTATATCACGTATGACTGGTATACCACCACCACCGCCACTTACAACAATATGATGCTTATCTAATAAAGCAAGCAAACTTTCTTTTTCAATAACATCTACAGGCAGTGGACTAGGAACGACTCTTCTATAACCTCTTCCAGCATCTTCAACCATATCATAACCTAACGTTTTATTTAGCTCTTCTGCTGTTTCTTTTGAATAAAAACTTCCAATAGGTTTTGATGGATGTTTAAATCTTGGATCATTTTTATCTACGACAACTTGAGTAACTAGTGTTACAACTTTTCTATTTAACTGTTCTTTTTCAATTAAATTAGTTAATGCATTTTGAATATGAAATCCAATATATCCTTGACTCATGGCACCACATTCTGCAAATGGCATCAAAGGTGTTGATGTTGATTCACTAAAAGCTAAGTTAATCATGCCTACTTGAGGACCATTACCATGGACTAAAACGATATCGTGACCTTCTTTAATTAACGGTAATATCGCATGACTAACGTGTTTTAATAATTCTTTTTGACTTGTTGCGTCTTTTCCTAATGCATTACCACCTAATGAGATAACATATTTACTCATAGTCATCACTTAAAGAGGCAAGCATGACTGCTTTAATCGTATGCATTCTGTTTTCTGCTTCTTCAAAGACAACACTTTGAGCTGATTCAATAACTTCATCAGTGACTTCTAATTCACCGTTTTTAACTGTTTCATAGTCTACTCCAAATTCTAATGCAATTTGTTGTCCTACTTCAGTATCTAGCCCATGAAAAGCTGGTAGGCAATGCATAAAAATCGCATGTTTGCTTGCTTCTTTCATAATCTTTGATGATACTTGATATGCATGAAGTTCTCTAATTCGTTTTAACCAAACATCTTTGGGCTCTCCCATAGATACCCAAACGTCTGTATAAATAACATCACTATCTTTAGCTCCTTTGATTGGATCTGTTTCAAAAGAAAGTGTTGCGCCAGTTTGTTTTGCAATAGCTTCACATTGTTCAATGAGTTCTTTTCTTGGCCATAAATTTTTAGGTGCGACAGCTTTAAAATGCATACCCATTTTTGCACAGCCAATCATCAAAGAATTGCCCATATTATTTCTAGCATCGCCAAAATATGTAAATTTGATATCTTTTAAATAACCAAACTTTTCTTGAATAGTTAAAAAGTCTGCAAGTATTTGTGTTGGGTGATATTGATCAGTTAATCCATTATAAACTGGAACACCTGAAAATTCTCTCAATGCTTCAACATCTGATTGAAGATAACCTCTAAATTCAATCCCATCAAACATTCCACCTAAAACTCTAGCTGTGTCTTTAACGCTTTCTTTTTTACCCATTTGTGAACCTGTTGGTCCTAAATAAGTCACATGACATCCAAGATCATAGGCACCTACTTCAAATGCACATCTTGTTCTTGTTGAGTCTTTTTGGAATAACAAGACGATATTTTTTCCTTCAAGATAACGATGAGGTATGCCTTGTTTTTTTTCTTCTTTCAAGCGTTTTGCTAAATTAATCAAATATTGAATTTCATCTGATGAATAATCTAGCAATGTTAATAAACTTCTTCCTTTTAAATTCATGTCTATTCTCCCTTAATATATATTCTTGGTACCCGATACGATATATTGGTACACACTTCATAAACAATTGTTTTTTGTTTTTTGGCGACATCATCAGTTTTAATAAGCCCACCAAAT
>Ga0265293_10012301_pt1 | contig 11383 bp, 11 predicted proteins | sample Munlanlewell138R_FD_192505 | JGI IMG/M metagenome (GOLD analysis project Ga0265293, IMG submission 192505) | Leachate microbial communities from a municipal landfill in Southern Ontario, Canada - Leachate well 138R | ecosystem: Engineered > Solid waste > Landfill > Unclassified | place: Canada... | reverse complement strand
ATAATATCCCATTTTATATGAGAGATGTTAAATTAAGGTTTTTTAACCATTGGCTTACACAAGACATTATAAACTTCATGATATTTGCCCAGGATACAAGCAATATGAATATATATGAAAATATTTATTATAAAAAAAGAGGATATATTTCAAAAAAACAAATCAACTATGCTAAAACTTTAAACTATGATCTATCAGTATTTGATAGAATAATGGACTTTCCTGGATTGTCTAATTTTTATAAGTCCACTTTAAGAGAACTAAAGTTGGACTTTAAAAGGCTGTCTAAAATGGAACCTTTGCAGGCTATAAACTTCATTGAATATGATTTAGAGTACGAAGGATACCTTAAAGAAAATTCTATGAAATTCGGATACACATATGATACCTTAAAGACATTTTTATATTATTTGAAATTAATAGCTGGCAACTTAAATAACTTAAAAGAGTTTATTAATCATCTAAAACATCTAGAGAATTTGTGCAAAAACCCAAGATATCATGATAATGCAGTAACTCTATCTACTGTCCATTCTGCCAAGGGGTTAGAGTTTGATAGAGTGTATATGATAGATTTAGTTGATGGTGACTTTCCATCTACTTCCAGTATTGAAGATGTTGAAAAGGGAAAGTATGAGCTTATGGAAGAGGAGAGAAGGCTTTTTTATGTTGGAATGAGTAGAGCAAGATATCATCTTTCTCTGATAACAATGGCTAATATTGGTGATAAAAAAGTGGACCCTTCCAGATTCTTGTCTGAATTAGAAATAGGGAAAAAATTTAAAGACTAAAATTTTATTTTTTTGCAATACTATATATGCAGGAATATTTTGCAAAGGAGGGAATTAGTAGTATGGCAAAAAATAAAATAAACAGTCAAAAGAAAAAAAGTGACAACAAACAAGACTCAAAAAGAGAAGACAATAAGAAAGACGACGACGAATAAAAAAAGGTCCTCATTATTAGAGGGCCTTTATCTTTCCTTAAATTCTTCAATGTTTCCAGTATCTACTTTAAAATATTCACCTATCCTTATGCCATAGTGACCAGATTCATAAGGAGTTCCTTCTATTGTCAAATATACCTTATCCACATCATAAAACTTTCCTAAAGTATTTACTATGGATTTTAATATTTCAGTTTCAAAGGTAGATCCAGCATTCATTTCTTCTAACAATTCCTTGGAAAAATCTGCCTCTAAGGTCCAAGAACTTCTATTTAAATGTATCTTATTTATTTTCGTATCACTGGATATAGGAGATAATAGTTTGTTTGTTGGAGGATTTTTCAATACACTTTCTATAATATCTTCAATACTATCGTTAGTCCCAAACTCTATACTTTGTACTACATAAGCTGTTCCTATATCCTTAGCTGTCGGATAGAAGGAGATTATCTCCATTTCCTGCTCTTTATTCTCAATAGACTTTAACAATGTTTTTATCTCAATTCCATCCTCAAAACTAAAAATAGATGCTACTAAGCCTATATCTTTTACATAATAATCCTTTATTTTGCTTTCATCAAATTCTGTAGTTACCTCTAGGGCTTCATAGATACCTAAAGGCGTTTCTATTCTTTGATTTAAACTGGTAATACTCCTTTTATGCCCATCCTTAGTAGACCAAAGGTTTCCGACTTCTAAAGGTTCCTTTAGTAAAATATCCTTTGTATTTGAGCTAGAGTTTAGCATATTTTCAATATGGTAAAACTCACCTTCTGAAAATATTTCTGCCATTTCTCCATCCTTATACTCTACGACTTTCACAAAAACAGTACCTGGATTCATGATTTTAATTTGAGCTTTGTTTCCTTCTACAAATTCTATAAAGGTCCTTCTCTCTGCATACTCATTTCCAATACCTTCATAATCCATAATCCTATTTTCTTTAAAAGGAAAGTAGTCTGCAATAGTCAATATCTCTCCAGTTGATATTTCCTCATCTCCTAAAGTATTAAACTTTTCTTTTGTGTTTGAAGATTTGCAACCAGTTAAAGAAATTGTCAATATTATTATTAACATCAAAGCCAAATATCTTTTCATATCATCACTCCTATAGAAAAATTAATTAATAACTACTATTATGAATTGTTTCCTCTTTTAACTTTATTATAATATATTTCTATAGAAAAGTCTTTACGATAAGATTACAATATGTTTTCAGTGATTGTTATATTTTACAAATTATAATCATGAATTATAGAATCTCTACATGGGGGTCTAATTTATAAATAATGTTTTTTCTCTCAACAATTAGGGTTATTTTTTCCGATAGTTCTTTGTCTTCTCTAATGGCTAAAAATAAATTCTTATTTGGGTTGATGGCTACAGGGTTTCCTACTCTTCTAAGCATAGATAGATCTCCTGTAGTGTCTCCATAGGCATAGCTGTTTTTCAAATCTACATTGTACTTTTCTATCAATTCATCTAATACTCTTTGCTTGCTTTCTGAATCCCACATTCTTATTATTTCTCCAGTGAAATGATTGTTTCCATCTACCTTGTAAATGGTTCCTTTGTACTCTGTGGCTCCATATTTTTCTGCCATTCTAGAAACTAAGAAGTCTGGACTACCAGAAATAAAAAACACCTTATGATTTTGTTTTTTATGCCACTCTATTTGATCTCTAGAGTATTTATATACCATATCTCCATTTACATTGATTACCTGACTAGCAATAAATTCAATGTATGATTTGTTTACACCCTTTAATTCTTCAATATAAACTTCTGCAAGGATTTCTAAATATTGTTCAAAATCTCCAAAACGCTTTTCCCATTCTTCATAGACTTTTTTTACCCTAGTATACCAAATTGCAGGATCTATTACTTCATATCTATTAAGCTTCTTAAAATGCTCAATCATTAAGGAATTTCTAAAAATAGTGCCATCTATATCGAAAAATGCAGCTATACTTTTCATATCCCTATCACCTCAACCTTTTTAATATTATATGAGTTATACCCATTTTTATATAAATAATTCTTTATATGAAAAAAAGGAGGTAATATTACCTCCTTTAATCTAATAGAACAAGAACCATACAATTAATGCGATTAGACCAAAGATACCAATAAGCACTGGTACAACATAAAAGCTAAGTGCAATAAATATGGCCAAAAAATCGCCCTTCTCAAGTTCTACATCCTTTTTGTCCTCGTCTAACTCTTTTTTTTCAAGGACATCTTTCATTTTCCTAAACATAAATACTTCCTTTCTTTCTGAGGAAATAAATGTGGTATTATATTTCACCAGCAAAATGACATGAAACAAAATGTTCAGGTCTTACTTCTCTATATTCTGGCACAACCTCTTTACATATATCCTTTGCATAAACACATCTAGTATGGAATTTACAACCAGATGGAATATTAACATTAGATGGGATTTCTCCAATAATTGGTTCCATCTTCTTGATTTTTGTTGGATCTGCTACTGGAATAGCAGATAGTAAGGCACGGGTATATGGATGTAAAGGTTCTGAATATAAAGTATGTTTATTTGCTAATTCAATGATAGAGCCTAAATACATTACTCCTATTCTATCAGAAATATGCTTAACTACAGATAGGTCATGAGAAATAAATAAATATGATAGGCCCATCTTTTCTTGTAAATCCATCATCAAGTTTAGTATTTGAGATTGGATTGATACATCAAGGGCTGATACAGGCTCATCTGCCACGATAAACTCTGGATTAAGTGCCAATGCTCTTGCAATACCAATTCTTTGTCTCTGTCCACCTGAAAACTGATGAGGATATCTATATATATGATAATCAGATAATCCGCAATTTTCTACAACTTGAATTACCCTCTCAGTATATTCTTTTCCTTTTCTTACTAAGCCATGGGCAAGCATTGCTTCACCAACGATGGTGCTCACATTCATCCTTGGGTTCAATGAACTGTAGGGGTCTTGGAAAATAATTTGCATTCTCTTTCTTAACTCTTTCAGTTCCTTTCCTTTTAGGCCTGCAATATCTACACCATCAAATATGATTTCACCCTCAGTAGGCTCATAAAGTCTTGCTATTGTTCTTCCCAAAGTTGATTTTCCACAGCCTGACTCTCCAACAAGACCTAAAGTCTCTCCTTTACGGATATAAAGAGATACATCGTCTACTGCTTTAACATTAGCTACTGTTTTTTGGAAGAAACCACCTTTAATAGGGAAATATTTTTTAATATTTTTAACTTCTAGTAATTTATCCATTATATATCTCCCTCCTCTTTAGAGTGAATAGACTCTTTTGAGTATAAGAAGCAAGCAGCTGTATGCTCACCATTTATATTATATATGCCTGGTTGCTCTTTATGGCATATATCCATAGCATGTTTACATCTTGGTGCAAAATAACATCCCTTTGGCAATTCAAATGGATTTGGTACAACACCTTCGATACTATTCAGCCTAGCTTTGTCTTCCTTTAGATCTGGAATTGAAGCTAGTAAGCCTTGAGTATATGGGTGTTTAGGATTTTTAAATAATTCTACTGCAGGAGCAGATTCTACAACCTTTCCTGAATACATTACTAATACATGATGTGCCATTTGAGCTACTACACCTAAGTCATGGGTAATAAGCATTATGGCAGTATTTGTTTCTTTTTGAAGATCATTCATCAACGATAATATTTGTGCTTGGATAGTAACATCCAATGCTGTAGTTGGCTCATCTGCTATTAGTATTTTAGGATTACATGCTAGAGCCATGGCAATCATAACCCTTTGTCTCATACCACCAGATAATTGGTGAGGATAATTGTCTACTATTTTTTCCGCCCTTGGAATACCTACTTGCTGTAATAACTCAATAGATCTTTTTCTAGCTTCTTCCTTTGTCATCTTTTGATGTAGTATCAAGGATTCGGAAATTTGTTGTCCTATTCTAAACACTGGGTTTAAAGAAGTCATAGGCTCTTGGAAAATCATGGATATTTCATTACCCCTATAATGTCTCATCTTAGCCACATCTATACCAACAAGTTCTTCACCGTTAAACTTTATTGAACCATTAACTATTTTACCAGGTTTTTCTATTAAGTTTAAAATGCTCATGGCATTTATACTTTTTCCACATCCAGACTCCCCTACAATACCTAGTGTTTGTCCTGCCTTCATTGAATAAGTAACTCTGTCTACAGCCTTTACTGTACCCTTATCAGTAAAGAAATATGTTTGTAAGTCCTTAACTTCTAATATATTTGTCATATCTTCTCTACCTACTTTCCTTAGGATCAAAGGCATCTCTCAGGCCTTCGCCCAATAAATTTATGCTAACAACAGTAAGCATTATCATTATTCCAGGTGGTAGCCATAACCAAGGCATAGTAGTAAATACCTTTGTATTTCTTGCTCTTTCAACCATATTTCCCCAAGTTGGAACGGGTGGTGTAACACCTAGACCCAAATATGATAATCCTGCCTCTGTTAATATAGCGCCTGCCATTCCTAAAGTTGCACTAACTATTATAAATGCAAGGGTATTTGGTAGTAAATGGCGAACTATTTTTGCCCTATCTGAAAGCCCTAAAACCTCAGTGGCTTGCATAAATTCTTGTTCTCTTAATGACAATATCTGCCCTCTTACAATACGGGCAAGACCAGGCCAACTCAATACACCAATAAGTGCCATAACTAAGAACATCTTTCTTTCAGAAGATACCCTAAACATCAAGGCAGCTGAAATGGATATAACCGTTGGAGTGAATGGAATAGAATAAACTATTTCTGCAATACGCATAAGTATATTATCTACCCTTCCACCATAGTATCCTGCTATTCCTCCAACTAAAGATCCTAAAAACACAGATACACCTGCAGCCATTAGACCTACAAGTATAGAGATTCTACCACCTAAAAATATCCTAAGTAAAACATCTCTACCTTGCTCATCTGTGCCTAGCCAATGGGCTCTAGATGGTGGCAAATTCTTGTTTTCTAGGACAAACTCAGACATCTTATAAGGTGATAACATGGGTCCAAAAATTACCATTAATACAATCAATAGAAAAATTGTACCACCTGCTACAGCAACTTTATTCTTCTTAAATCTTTCCCAAGCTAACTGCCAAGGTCCTACGGCTTTAGCCTTAGATACTATTTCATTATTATTTACTGTTTTATCTGTCATATTACCACCTCCTATTGAACTTTTACTCTTGGGTCTACCAAGGCATAGGATATGTCTGCAAGAAGATTTCCTGCTAACATAAGCACTGCATAAAAGACATTGGCAGCCATTAGCATAGAATAATCTCTATCTAAAATTGATGTATATAGTACATTTCCAATACCTGGCCAGATAAATACTGTCTCCAGTAGTATGGAACCTCCAAATAAACCAGGTATGTAAAGTCCTAATAGTGTAACTATAGGTAATAGCGCATTTCTAAATGCGTGTTTATAAATAACAACTTTTTCAGTAAGTCCCTTTGATCTAGCTGTTCTAATATAGTCCTGATTTATTACTTCTATAACTGAGTTTCTTACATATCTAGTTAAACTAGCTAAGCTTGATATAGTTAATACTGTAACTGGTAGTATCATATGTTTTAGTATGTCTAATATCTCTGCACCTTTAGTCGGATAACCTTTTGCTGCCATAATTACAGTCCTCATTCCATTTAATGGAAATGTAAATGCCCATTCTCTACTTGGAATTGCAATATAAAAGACTAATAAAAGTGCAAAGAAAAAGGATGGCATAGATACTCCTGTAAGTGAAAATACGGTCCAGAAGTTATCAAAAAATCCATACTTTTTTACAGCTGATTTAATACCTACTGGAATAGCTATAGCAAATGCCAATACCATTGAGACTACATTTAAGTAAAATGAGTTCCATATATAAGTACCAATAACATCTTTTACAGGCTTCCTATATTTTAGTGACCTTCCAAAATCACCTGTAACAGTTCTTCCTAACCACTTAAAATATCTAATATAACCTGGTTGATCTAGTCCCAGTTGAGCTCTTAATTGTTGTTGTTGCTCTACGCTAACTTCAGAACCTACTCCCAAATATGCATTTACAGGATCTCCAGGCATTTGTTCAATAATTGCAAATATAACTATTGTTATTATTATCATTACAGGAATTAAATGTAGTAATCTTCTTAATATATATTTTATCATGGTTTCACTCCTTCCTTAATATACTGATGTCAGAATGATTAGAGGCAGCTATATAGGCTGCCTCCTATCAACTCTAAAATTGTTAGATTATTCTACTATTTTAGCATCCTTCATAGCTGCTACCCAGTTGTATAATGAGGATGTTTTGAAGTTTTGTAGTTTTGGATCATATAGGTCGAAGTAAGTGTTAACATAAACTGGCATCATTACTGCTTCTTCGTTAAGGATCTTAACTACATCTTGATAAATTGGTTTAGCTTCATCAATATCCATGATAGTTTTACCTTTGTCAAGTAATTCATCTACTGCTGGATTTTTGTATCTTGATGTATTATCTTTTCCACTTCCTACATAGTCTGAATGGAATGAGCTATATAGCGTATGTGGGTCTGGAGTAGTTATTGTAACTGCTAAGAAGAATAAGCTCCATTTATCATAGTTTGCATCTGAATTATAGATTACATAGTCAAGAATAGTGTTGAACTCTAGGTATGCAATGTTAAGTTTTACACCTAATCCTTGTTGCCAGTCTCTTTCCCACATAGGAATAAGAGTAGCTAATATATCGTGATCTGGCATTGCAGCTATGTTTAACTCCATAACCTTACCATCTTTTTCACGTAATCCTTGAGCATTTAACTTCCATCCTGCTTCGTCTAGAAGTGCTTTTGCTTTTTCTAAATCAAAATCATAGTTGTTTAATTCACCTTTTATTTTATCATCTAAAGCCCATGAAATTTGTGAGAATGGGTGAGCTTGTGTACCAGCTATAATTTCGCCTGTTTCTTCATCTTTAAAGTAGGAGTTTACAAACTCGTCTCTATTAAATGCATAATATAATGCTTGACGAACCTTAGGATCTGCTGTTGGACCCCACTCACAGTTTAATTTAACATATCCATATCCTGATCTTGGATATGAGTTTACTTGTTTACCAGCTTTTCTAGCTTGAGCTATTTTGTCTGGCTCGATCATACCTGCTAATAAATCTACTCCACCAGTTGTTAATTCAACTATGTCTGTAGTTTGGTCAACGAATTTAAGAATAATATCTTTAACTAAATAGCCTTCTCCAACATAATTTTCGTTACGAGTTAGAGAAACGAATTCTTTTTCTTGGAATAATTCAACTAAATATGGACCTGAACCCATTGGTTCACCTGTGATAGCTTCAACACCTGCAGTGTTGTTGTATGCAAAATCTGCACCATAATAGTGTTTTGGCATTGCTGGATAACCACAGTTAGCAAAGTTAACTCTTAATGCTTCTTCAAAGTTAAATTCAACTGTATAATCATCAAGTGCAACTACGCCTTCAAAAGTTTCAGTTTTTCCTTCAAAATAATCTTTGAAACCTTTCATGTCTTTAACAGCTGAACCATATCTTCCTGTATAGGATGGGTCAGCAAGTACTTGATAAGCAAATACTATATCATGAGCTGTTACAGGAGTTCCATCAGAGAATTTTGCATCTTGTCTCATTTTGAAAGTAATAGTCTTGTCATCATTGGAATATTCCCATGATTCAGCTAATACGCCTTCATATTCGCCTTCGAAGTTTCTAGAGATTAATCCTTCAAATACTAAATCAACTACATATCCGTCATAAGCTGATGAATAGTATAATGGATTAAAGTTACCTGATGCTTCTGTAATACCTACAACTAAAGTTCCACTTGGCTCTTCTACTACTTCAACTGGCTCTGGAGTTGTTTGTCCAGTATCAGCTGGTGGTGTGTCAACTGGTTGTTCTTTTGGTTTACATCCAGCTAAGAAAGCTGATAATACCATTGTAAGAACTAATAAAAAGATAATACTTTTCTTCATCATTCTTTGTATTCCCCCTTAAATATTTTTTATTTTAAAAAGCAGATATGACTGATTTCATATCTCTTTTAAAAACTAAGGTGTGTTGTGCCTTAACATTTATTGAATTGATTTTTCATTAATAATATATTGTACAATATACTATTCTATGAATTAGAAATTAAGTATCTTTTTTTGTAGTTTTAATAACTACTTAAAAACAAGACCTTATCTACATTTTAATACAATTAATAAGAAATTTCAACCCAATTTTTGATGGAGCAAAACTAATGCCCCATTAGGCTAGTATTTACCTTGTTTTTATTATTAGTATAATTTTGTACTTCCTAATCTTTGCAAAGATAAAAGGTATATATATATTATATATATTTTTGCTGAATAGTCAATTAATTCTTGAATTATAGAATATTATTCAATAAATTGAAATAATACAAAAAGAACCTTGTTAAATGGAAGGTTCTTTTCTATCATTATTTTATTACACTGACAACTCCATAACTCAATACCATTATTATGGTTCCTGCTATGGCATTACCTACAAATATTGCAGGAAATGCCAACTTAAATCTCATATTTAATAAAGCTGCGATGAGACTACCACTCCATACTCCTGTTCCAGGTAAAGGTAAAGCTACAAATATTAATAATCCCCATACACCGTATTTTTCAATTTTACCACTTTTATTAAGAGATTTATCAGTAAGTCTATGTACTATTTTTTCAAATGTTTTTGTCTTCTTTAAATAGTTAAATATAGGTCTAATTGAGAACAAAATGAAAGGTACTGGTATCATACTGCCTATAAAAGATAAAATAGCTGCATGGACAGGAGATAGTCCCAAGGATATTCCTACAGGAATAGCTCCTCTAAGTTCTATAATTGGTAATACTGCTGTTAAAATTACAGTAAGTTCAATTGATATGAAATTTAGTATTTGTCTTGTTATGGCTCCCAATGATTTCACCTTTTTTTCTATTTTATATTTGCTTGGAAATGAATATTATATTTTCTACTTATTATAATCATATCATCTTCCATAGAACTTGCCAATTCTTATACACAATATTTACAGACTCCAAGTCAAAATCAAAAAAATGGCATAAAAAAAGACTTCTCAGAAATCTCTGTAAGCCCTTTGTATTACTCTGGTGCACCTTCAGGGACTCGAACCCTGGACCCACTGATTAAGAGAACTACGATGGGAGTATTTTCTATTGTTATCTAATTTTATCTATTCTCTTCTATATGTATTTTTCAATGGTTGTAAAGAATAGGTTTATTATATACTCCCTTCTAGGATCATCTAAAGTTATCGGTGTTGTCGTCATATTGTCGTCAGGAATCTAATCCTTTAGGTATTATTCAAATAACTTTATTTGTTACCAGCATTCTTGACTATCTCTAAATTAATGAATTAAGTAAAAGGTAGCTATACCTCAGACATTAGTTTTTACATATAAATAAACAATACCTTGGAGTCGACCATGGATCTCCATATAAAGCTTGAATTTTAGAATTTGGATAAACTTCATCAAAATAGTCTATTGTAAAACCAGTCTTTATTATTTCATTAATATAAGTTGAAATAGGTCTATGATAATAAGGTACATCATTTATTACATTTCTAATGTCCTTAGTTATTGTGAAAGAAATATTTTTATACATAGGCATCATGTATACATAGTTATCATCAAATATCTGTTTATAGTCATTATAAAAACAAGGATGAGGTATCGAAAATATCACTTTCCCTCCAGGTTTTAATAATCTTTTTATAGTGCTTAGAAAAAGATTTAGGTTTTCTACTACATGAGCTACCAAATGTGATATTACTAAATCAAATGAACTATTCTGACCCATCTCGAATACATCCAGATTTAATAACTTTACCGAACTATTTAATAACACATTCTGTGCAATGCCAAACATTCCTTCAGCTGGCTCTATAGCGGTAATACTATCCACATATCTTACTAACTCTTTGGCTATATGCCCCGTTCCAGCACCAACCTCAAGTATTGTATTAGGTTTAATTTCTTTAACTAAATCAATATACATAGGTAGAAATACCTTATTGAATGTTATATCCAATCCTGATTCTATTTGACTATATCTTATTTCTGCTATTTCAGACCATTTTTTCAACATTTGAAAGCTCCTTTGATTTTCTAATAATGTCTTTGGCCATAGCAATAATCTGTGGACCAGTGTTATAATCAAATACTGTTATTTCATGTTCTGGATGTACTCCTTTTGCTATTGCAAGTTTTTCAGCACCTGCTCTATCACCATTCACTAATGTAAATCTAGCCTCTGGTGCAACTGTATCATTTGTTTCGTAAAAATAGGCACCTTTTAACTTATCTTTTACATCTTGTGAAACAATTTCTTTAGTAATTATCTCAATTCTTAA
>Ga0265293_10012299_pt1 | contig 11386 bp, 4 predicted proteins | sample Munlanlewell138R_FD_192505 | JGI IMG/M metagenome (GOLD analysis project Ga0265293, IMG submission 192505) | Leachate microbial communities from a municipal landfill in Southern Ontario, Canada - Leachate well 138R | ecosystem: Engineered > Solid waste > Landfill > Unclassified | place: Canada... | reverse complement strand
CTAAAGAAGCTGGTCCAGTGGCTGCAGAAGCACATGAGCGATGCCTTCGAGGTCACCTACCAGGGCCGCGCCAAGTCCATGACCGAATGGGCCAAGGGCAAATCGATCCGCGATCTGTCCGGTCTGTCGCCCCACGAGACCATCAACTTCCGCGACCTGGTCAACACCATCGCCGGTGTCTGCCTGGCTCCGAACTTCGAGAACCAGGCCCCGGACTACCCGTTCTTCTCGGTCCTGATCACCGGCAACAACCGCGCCCAGGCCGCGCAGGATGCCCTGCGGGCCAGCGCCGGGCAGAACCGCACCAAGCAGGCCACCGCCGTGCTGGACGCCCTGGAGCTGCTCGACGGTGAGAAGATCGACCCCTACAAGTCGAAGTACACCAAGTTCATCCTCGATGCCGTCAAGGCCAAGGGGCACGGCCAGGTGGTCAACCGCAGCGAGATCATCCAGGACGACCACGGCCTTGAGTACATGAACCCGGGCGGTTCACGTCTGGAGCCGGAATGGGTGGGTGTCCTGGTGGCGGCGCTGGTCTACTCCGGCGACATTGTGCTCTCCATCCCGGGCAAGAAATTCGACGCCACCGGCCTGCAGCAGCTTGCCGCGACCGGCATGGACGAGCTGGTCCGCTTCAAACACCTGGAGCAGCCCAAGGAATGGAACCTGCCCGCGCTCAAGGCATTGTTCGAACTGCTCGGCATGACGCCGGGTATGGCCCAGCTCGTCACCCAGGGCAAGGACGAGCCGGTGCAGAACCTGCAGCAGGCGGTGGGCAAGATCGTCAAGCGCATCGTCATGACTCAGCAGACCCTGCGCGAAGGCCTTTCCTTCTGGGGCCTGGACCTGCTCGCGGGCACCGACCTGGCCAGCCAGGCCAGCGGACTGGACGAGGCCAAGGGCTTCTTTGAATCGCTCCAGGCCTATTCCTCGCCGGGCAAGTTGAAAAACTTCCGCTACAGCGCTCCCGAAGTACTGGCCCACGAAAAGGCCGTAAAGGCGCTGGATGAGTTGGACGCCCTGCGCGAGTTCATCATGGACCACAGCCCGACGGCATCCTGGCTCTCTACTGCCGAAGCGGTGTTGCCTGCCGAGCATGATTGGGTGGATCGCATGAAGACCACCCGGCAGGATGTGCTGGATGCCCTCAAGCAGGCCGACCTGACCGAGCTGGCCAACCAATCCCAGAGCGTCGGGGCCAAACTGCAGAGGCTGAAGAAGGATTACATCGTCGCCTATATCGGCCTGCACACCAAGGCCCGACTGGGCGTGAACGACGACAAGCGTAAGGCGGGCCTGCTCAACGATCAGCGGCTGCAAACCTTGCTCAAGCTGGCTGGCATCGACCTGATGCCACGGCAGCAGCTCACCGATTACCAGAACCGCCTGGCCGGACTGAAGAGCTGCTTCGCCCTGACCGAGCAAAATCTCGACGCCTCGCCCATCTGCCCGCATTGTGGGTTCCGGCCTTCGGTGGAAACCGGCGCGGCTGTGGGCTCGCAGATGATCGACCAGATGGATGCCCAGCTCGACGCCATGGTGGCTGCCTGGACCTCCACTATCCTCAGCAACCTGGAAGACCCGATCACCCAGACCAACATGGACCTGCTGAAGATCGACGACCGCGAACCGCTGGAGGCCTTCATCAAGTCGAAGGAACTGCCAGTGCCACTGGACAGCAACTTCGTTCACGCATTGAAGGAAGTGCTCTCCGGTCTGGTCAAGGTCACCGTCAAGGCGCAGGAGCTGCAACAGGCTCTGCAGGTCAACAACGGTCCCGCCACCCCGGCGGAGATGAAGAAACGCTTTGAGGAGTACATCGATCAGCTAACTAAGGGCAAGGATCCAGCGAAAGTAAGGATGGTGGTGGAATAATCATGGACATTGAAACCTCCGGTGCCATCAGGCTGTTTTTCCCCAATCCATCATTGACCTTGGTCTATTTCGAGGCCTTGGCTAATGCGCTAGATGCTGGCTCAACAGATATATCCATCGATGTTGACGTGCAGGCATTCGACAAGCCAGATACGCTGAGAATTACTATCGCGGATAACGGCGATGGTTTCACCGATGAGAACTTTGATCGCTTTAAAACACTGTTAAAACCTAGGGACAAATTTCATAAAGGCATAGGTCGCCTCGTATTTCTCAATTACTTCAAACGCGTTGATGTGTCCAGCGCTTGGGATAAGAAGCAAAGAAACTTCACGTTCAAGGAAGGGTTTGACGGCAATGCGCCAATCCAAAATCTACAAGTCGAGCAGAAATCCAGAACATCCTTGGTTTTCACCGACTTTGCGAAAGACCGGGTCAAGTCGTACGACGATCTAAAGCCAGACGCTATCAAGCCAAAGATCATCGAACAATTCTTGCCTACGTTGGATGCGCGTAAACGCGAAGACAAGCCGTTCAAAATTACTATTAATCTGAGGACCAGCGAAAGCAACGCACAAAAAGAATTTTTCCCGCACGAAACCACTGTAACGCAAGATGACTTGCCGTCGATGACCAAGGTCACGATCCAAGATGAGTCGCTGGATGCCATCTCGGACATTGATATGTACTACCACATCGAACCGGTGGCAGGGAAAGGCAGCTCTCTCATCGCCTTCAGTATCGACGGCCGGACGATACCAGCAAACTTGATTCCACCTTCATCATTCCCTCCAGGCTACCTGTGTGTATTTCTGTTCGAGTCGGAGATGTTCCACTCCAACGCTGATAGTTCGCGCCAGAAGCTCGTGCTGCCCGAAGGTATACAAGAAGCGCGTCTTTTCCGTGTATTGAGGCGTGAGCTCGGGAAGGTGCTGGCAGATCAGATCCCCCAGATCATCGAAAAAAACGAAAGAACTAAAGCCAAATTTGAAGAGCAATTTCCTCATTTGCTCGGTTATTTTGAGAACGATACTGTTGGATTGATTGAGAAAGATGATGCACTGGCAATTGCCCAACAGAGATTTTTTCGGGTCCAGAAAGAGATCTTGCAGTGCGAAACGCTTAGTGAAACTGCTTACGAAAAATCGCTGGAACTGTCGTCTCGCACCTTGACCGAATACATTCTGTATCGCGACAAAATTATCAGTCGCATGAAAGAGATGACTGCGGATAATGCCGAATCTGACATACACAACCTCATTGTCCCGAGGTTCAAGGAGTTCTCACAAGACAGCATGCCTTCCGAGATTTACCAGAACAATGCCTGGTTGCTGGACGACAAGTTCATGGTGTTCCGGACCATTCTTAGTGAGAAGCGGATGGATACCGTCATCAATGCCATACGTCTCGATGAAGAAGGCGTAGGCGATACGGGTAGGCCGGATATCGCCATGATCTTCTCGGCAGACCCCGCCGATGTAAAGGCTGCGGATGTGGTCGTCGTCGAGATCAAGAAAAAAACGGACGATGAAAAAGAAAATCAATACGCCATCAACCAATTGCTTGATCGTGCCGTAAAGTTGGTAGCGCACTGCCCCAACATCCAAAGAATCTGGTACTACGCCGTTATACAGATCAGCGACACCATGGCAATACGCCTACGCCAACAAAATTGGGCGCCCCTGTTTTCGATGGGGAAGGTGTACTACCAGGAGTTTAGAACTGAACGGCCAGATGGAAGTGTAGTCCCAACGCCGACGTATGTTATGTCGTTTGACGCCATCGTGGCAGATGCCGAATGTAGGAATCACACATTCCTCGAAATCCTACGAGATGGAATGAAGAAATACGCCGAAGATCGGGAAGCATCGGATGATTGGGGCAATGACTAATGGGGAGTGATACGAATATGGATGATCTTTTTACTGGCCAGCAGGAAGAACAAAATAATAAGTTGTCAGGTCCAGTGACATGTCTCGGCATAATGTTTGAACACGACAAGGCCCGCCATACCTATTTCACAGAGGAGCTGCGCAAGAAGCTGCAGGACCCGGAATTCCGCAAGATCGAAGGCTTTCCCATCGGCAGCGACGAGGACATTCTGAACCTGAGCGATCCGCCGTATTACACCGCCTGCCCGAACCCCTGGATCGCGGATTTTATCGCCGAGTGGGAGGCACAGAAGCCGGAGCAGCCTGAAGGTTATCACTATCACCGCGAACCCTTCGCGGCCGACGTGAGCGAGGGCAAGAATGACCCGATCTACAACGCGCACTCCTACCACACCAAAGTGCCGCATAAGGCCATCATGCGTTACATCCTTCATTACACGCAGCCGGGGGATATTGTGTTCGACGGCTTCTGTGGAACCGGCATGACAGGTGTGGCCGCGCAGATATGTGGTGACCGCGAAGTGGTCATGTCTCTTGGCTACCAGGTGAAACCGGATGGAACCATTTTGCAGGAAGAGACAGGTGAAGAAGGCAAGAAAGTTTGGCGGCCATTTTCAAAGCTTGGCGTTCGTAGAGCCGTACTGAACGACCTTTCGCCAGCGGCTACATTTATTGCCTATAACTACAACACGCCGGTCGATGTTGCAGCCTTTGAAAAAGAGGCTAGGCGCATTCTTAAAGAGGTCGAGAAGGAATGTGGATGGATGTATGAAACGCTCCATACGGATGGAAAGACAAAAGGAAAGATTAATTACACAGTTTGGTCGGATGTTTTCACGTGTTCAGAATGTGCTGGAAGTATTGTATTTTGGGATGTAGCTGTCGATATTGAAAACGGAAAAGTACTTGATAGCTTTGCTTGCCCCCACTGTAATGCAGAACTAACTAAACGTAATCTCGAACGAAGTTGGGACAACCGACTTGACCCAGTCACAGGGATGTCAGTCAAGCAAGCTCGACAGGTGCCAGTTCTCCTTAATTACAGCGTATCCGGTCTAAGTGGTCGATTGGAAAAGAAGTTCGATGCTGACGACCAGCGGTTGTTGAGCATAATTGATTCAAAAAAAATGACTGATTGGTACCCATCGAAGGATATTCCCATTGGTGATAAAACAGGGGAGCCTCTTCGGCTGGGAATTACGAAGATTCACCACTTTTATACTCGGCGAAACCTAACGGTTTTGGCGCGTTTTCGAAGCTTTGGTCTTTCTACATGGTTGCCGTTTAATGCCCTAACCCCTCGCGCCACAAAAATGCATCGTATAGCAGCGTCCAGAATTGGCGGACCTAAGAAAGGAGTCGGTGGTGCGACGGTTGGTGTAATAAATGGGACTTTGTATGTGCCTGCGATATCTGTTGAAATGAACGTTATTGATCAGGCGCGAGATAGAGTTAACTCAATATCTAAGAGCTTGTCTTGTTTGTCGTCACCCTCGATTACGCAAACAGCATCAATGACTGCTGATTCGATAAAGGCAGAGAATACATTTGACTACATATTCATTGATCCGCCATTTGGTATGAATCTAAGCTACTCGGACTTGAATATTTTATGGGAAGGATGGCTTAACGTTGGCACGAATAATAAGCATGAGGCCATAGAAAGTAGAGCGCAAAACAAAGGTGGATCGGAATACAGGGAGCTGATGGTTAAATGCTTCCTCCAGGCTTACCGAAACTTGAAGCCTGGCAGGTGGATGACAGTTGAGTTTTCGAATACAAATTCTGCAGTATGGAATGGTATTCAGAGTGCCATCTCTGAAGCTGGTTTTATCGTGGCCAACGTATCCGCTCTGGATAAAAAACAGGGAAGCTTCAACGCTGTCACTAACACCACATCCGTTAAACAAGACCTCGTCATCTCGGCATACAAGCCCAATGGTGGTTTTGAAGAGCGTTTCCAGAAGGAGGCGCAAACCGAAGAAGGCGTGTGGGATTTTGTCCGCACCCATCTGAAGTATCTGCCGATCACCAAGCAGCAGGGAGCCTTGCTACAATTTGTACCAGAGCGCGATCCGCGCATCCTGTTCGACCAGATGGTGGCCTACTACGTTCGTAAAGGTTATCCCGTGCCGATCTCCAGTCAAGAGTTTCAGGCTGGCTTGTCCTCGGTCGCGTTTGAACGTGACGGCATGTATTTCCTGCCGGATCAAGTAGCCGAGTACGACCGCAAGAAGATGACAGCCGGCGGGCTGACGACCACGACGGAGATGTTCGTTAAAGACGAAGCTTCTATGATCGATTGGTTACGCTTTTTAATAAAACAAAAGCCGCAGACCTTCTCCGACATCAACCCACAATTCATGCAGCAACTTGGCGGCTGGAGCAAAAATGAGGCGCAGTTAGACCTACGTGAACTCCTGAATCAAAACTTCCTCTGTTACGACGGCAAAGGACTCGTTCCCGATCAAATTCACTCTTACCTCTCTACCAACTGGAAGGAACTACGAAACCTAGCCAAGGATGCCCCGACCCTGATCGCCAAGGCCACAGACCGCTGGTACGTACCCGATCCCAACAAGGCGGGCGACCTGGAGAAACTGCGGGAGAAGGCGCTGCTCAAGGAGTTCGAGGAGTACAAAGAGGTCAAAAAGAAACTCAAGGTCTTCCGCCTGGAAGCTGTCCGCGCCGGATTCAAAAAAGCCTGGCAAGAACGCGACTACGCCGTCATCGTCGCCGTGGCCGACAAGATCCCCAACAACGTCCTGGAAGAAGACCCCAAACTGCTCATGTGGTTCGATCAGGCAGTAACAAGAATGGGAGGCGAATAATGGCAAGAGCGGATTTACTAATTCGCCTTGTCCAATCCGGCATACGGGGCGACAAGGCCAGCTTTAGAAAGGTCGTCGAGGCGATCATCGCCGAAGAACGAACCAAGCAGCACAAGGTGCTGGCCGAGAAACTCGAGGAGTTACTCAACGCCGCGCCGGTTGAACGCCCCGTTACCAATGGCGGTGGTCCTATGCTGGATCAGCGCATGGGCAACCTGTTCCATGAGGTTATGCCCCAGCGAAAGCTATCCGATCTCATCCTGCCGGATGAGGTGCAGCAGATTTGCCAGAGCCTGATTCAGGAACAGCACCGGACCGACCTGCTCAGATCATACAACCTAGAGCCCCGCAACCGCGTGCTTCTCATCGGGCCTCCTGGTAATGGCAAAACATCCTTGGCCGAAGCCATTGCAGAAGCACTGGTAGTTCCACTGCTTGTGGTTCGCTATGAGAGCGTCGTCGGTACCTACCTGGGCGAGACCGCTGTCCGCCTGAAAAAGCTGTTCGAGTACGCTTCCACTCGGAAATGCGTCCTCTTTTTCGACGAGTTTGAAACCCTCGGCAAGGAGCGTGGTGATTTGCACGAGACCGGTGAGATCAAGCGCGTGGTGAGTTCGCTGCTCATGCAGATCGACAACCTGCCGAGCCATGTCATGGTCATCGGGGCAACCAATCATGCGGAACTACTGGATCGTGCAGTATGGCGGCGCTTCCAGGTCCGCATGACACTACCCGGCCCGACCCGTGCTCGCCTGACAGAGTGGTTCGAAAAATTCGAGCGCCGGATCAAGATCTCTTTGGGATACGCGCCTGGCACTTTGGCAAAACGTCTCCAGGGGTCGAACTTTGCCGAAGTCGAAGAGTTTGGCACGACCGTGTTCCGCCAGTATGTGCTCGAACAACCGAACGCCGACATGAAGGATATCGTATCCAAAACCCTCCAGAGCTGGTCCGCCAGATCAGTCACCGTAGCGCAACAGGACGGACCGGAGGTGAAGGATGCCTGAACGCCCACTGCTCCTTTTTCCGACGCCTGAGGTTACTTCCAAGTCGAATCTTGGCGGCGGAGGTGGTCGTCCGCATCTGCCGACACATTTTCGGCAAGGGGAAAGGCTGGCTCCAAAATTTACTCAGCTACAAGAAGCTGTTCGCGCCCGAAGCATCGAGATCCAGCAAGCTGTGACAGGCATAGATCCTGAACAGGTCCTTGTGATGGAAACCATCGGGAGCGTGGAAGATTTCGCCAACGCTGTGAAGCGTATAGATGGCTTTGAGTGGATGGGTGAATTTGAGATCGACGAAATAGGTCCTGATCAGGACTTCTTCGATGAAAAACATCCGGAGAAGGAGCTGAGTGGCCGCCTGTACATGATTATGACCAATCAGAGAGCTCTGGATGAGATGCTCTCCATGTGGCGTCGATATACGGACCAGGAAGACCCAAAACAGAAATTCGATGGCGGGCTCACAAAGTTTCGTGATGTTTTTCTGCGCTTGAAGGACATTCGCCGGTGGGACGTCAAAGATAGGCTTCTGGAAACCGGTGTGATTGAAGCCTGGCGAGAAGATCTGGAGCATGACGGCGGCAGGCTCATCCGGTTTGAAGTCGAGCTTTGGTTTCGAAACAGCGAAGAGAAGAGACGGCAAAGCTCGACAATCGTTACAAGCCTGATTCAGCAGCTAGGCGGGCATGTTCTGGCTGAGTCACTGCATGAGGGCATTGCTTATCACGGTATGTTGGCCGAGTTGCCAGCCAATGCCATCCAGGCCGTTGTCGAAAATCCGAATACGGAACTGGTGAAATGTGACAGCGTCATGTTCTTTCGACCTGTCGGGCAGATGCTTGCTGGCGATGGCCTTCTCGAAGACGAGGCAGTCTATTCCGATCTTGAAGAACATTCGCTGCCGGGTGGAGATCCCATAATTGCGGTCTTGGATGGGCTCCCATTGGCAAATCATCGACTTCTGAATGGAAGACTAATCGTCGACGACCCTGACGATGTAGAAAACAGCTATAACGCCAATGAGCGCGTGCATGGCACATCGATGGCGTCTCTGATCGTCCACGGCGACCTTAACGATGGGCTGCGGCCATTAGGGCGGCCAGTGTATGTGCGTCCGATTATGCAGCCGATTTCAAATGATTTTCGGACACCTCGCCGTGAACACATTCCGGATGACGTCCTACTTGTGGACCTCATTCACCGATCCGTGAAAAGGCTATTTGAAGGTGATGGTACAGAAGGCCCGGTAGCCCCTTCTGTAAGGGTGATCAATTTATCGATTGGTGATCCCTACAGACAGTTCCTGCAGTCCATGAGCCCTGTAGCAAGGCTACTGGATTGGCTCAGCCTCACCTATGGTGTGCTTTTTATTGTAAGTGCTGGGAATCAGTCAGACGCTATACAACTCGGGATTTCGCGGACCGAATTTGAATCTTCAGATCCACAAGAACAAGAAGTCGCTGTTGTTAAAGCACTTTTTTCAGATGCCAGGAATCGCAAGCTTCTTTCTCCAGCCGAGAGTATCAACGGACTGACGGTTGGTTCAGTTCAATACGATTCATCTCACTTTGGGGTGGTCAATAACAGATTCAACCCGTTTCTGCAGTTTTTGCCGAGCCCAGTTTCAGCGTTCGGTAGTGGTTATCGAAGGGCGATTAAGCCAGATATCGTCTTTCCGGGAGGCAGGGTCCTGTACCAGGAAGATCTCCGGTCTTCACGGCGGGATAACTACGTCATAAAGCCGGTCGAACCATCAATTCGTAATACTCCGCCAGGAAACAAAACCGCTATTCCTGCCCGGCAATCTGGGAGCCTCGAAGGTATTGCCTATTCATGTGGAACAAGCAATGCCGCTGCTTTGATGAGTCGTGCTGCTGGTATTTGTTACGACTCGCTTCAGCAAATATTTGCTGAGCAGGCTACAGATGTCGATGCGCGAGCCTGTGAAGCGCCGCTGTTGAAGGCCATGCTCGTTCATGGATGCGCGTGGGGAGATATTGGCACTCAAATCGGAGACCTACTGCGCACGCCAGAGAATAATCGACAGATCAGTGGACTTGTTAGCAGGTGGATGGGCTATGGCGTTCCCCAAGTAGATCGCGTTCTGGATTGTACGGAGCAGCGAGCCTCCTTGTTGGGCTTTGGGCAACTTTTAGATGGCGAAGCCCATGTTTTCAGATTGCCGCTGCCGCCTTCTTTGGGCTCTCGGCCTGAATGGCGACGCCTGACCGTAACCATGGCATGGCTTTCACCAATTTCTGCAGGAACGCAAAAGTACAGAACAGCAAGCCTATGGTTCGAGGTCGGCGGAGTTGTGCCTGCCAAAGATAGGAAAGAAAGCTGCAGCGGGACCGACGGCTGGCGTGCGGTACGGCGAGGAACAGTCCAGCACGAAGTTTTCGAAGGCCAGAGAGCGGTGCCGTTCATCGACGGAGAGGGTATCGAAATCAAAGTGAACTGCCGTGAGGACGCTGGGAAATTCCAGAGCCATGTCGCGTATGGTTTGGCCGTGTCACTGGAGGTAGCCGAGGGCCTCGACATCGCTGTTTACAACGAAATCCGAACTCGAATTGCACCTGCGATTCAGATTCAGCAAGCAACAGATCAAGGTAGAGGGTAATTAGCGAATGGAGTCGCTTTGGCAATACAGCACCGTTCATAACAGCGCCTGCAAGGTGATCGAAGAACAGACCTTGTGGGGGCAGGCGGTGTGCCGTGTCTGGTTGCCGAACCAGGACGCGGTGGTGCTCGTGCCTCGCTCCGCGTTGCGGCCGCTGAATGCCGACTTGCAACCGGAGATCGAGGCTGGACGAATTGCGTATGTGGCCGCCGCAGCCAAGGTGGCCGAGGTGCTTGAAGGCTCCACCAGCGCCACAGAGGGCCATGTATTGCTGGCTCCCATGGAGTCCAACGTCATTCCGCTGCCGCACCAGATCCACGCCTTGTCCCGGGCTATCTCCGGCGACCGCGTGCGCTACCTCCTGGCCGACGAGGTGGGTCTCGGCAAGACCATCGAGGCCGGGCTGGTCATGCGCGAGCTCAAGCTGCGCGGACTGGTGCGTCGGACATTGGTCGTCTCGCCGAAGGGAATCGCTACCCAGTGGGTGGCGGAAATGCAGACCCATTTCAATGAACAGTTCCAGCTCGTGCTGGGCGACGACATCGGCACCTTGCAACGCCTGGCCCCAGGGGCGGACCACCGGAGCTCAGCCTGGTCGATGTTCGATCAGGTCATCGTCTCCCTGGATTCGGTCAAACCCATGGACAAGCGGCGCGGCTGGACCGCCGAGCGCGTCGCCGAATACAACCGCAGCCGGTTCGAGGATCTGATTACCGCTGGTTGGGATCTGGTGATTGTGGACGAAGCGCATCGGCTGGGCGGCAGCACCGACCAGGTCGCTCGCTACAAACTCGGTAAAGGACTGGCGGAGGCCGCGCCCTATGTTCTGCTGCTTTCGGCTACGCCCCACCAGGGGAAGACCGATGCCTTCCATCGCCTGATGAACCTGCTGGATGACGACGCCTTTCCGGATATGGACAGCGTCTCCCGCGACCGGGTGGCTCCGTATGTCATCCGTACCGAGAAGCGCAAGGCCATTGATGCCGACGGCAAGCCGCTCTTTAAACCCCGGCGCACGCAGATGGCCCCGGTGGCCTGGGAGAGCCGCCACCACTTGCAGCAGCTTCTCTACGAGGCGGTGACCGACTATGTGCGCGAGGGCTACAACCAGGCCCTGCGCGAGAAGAAGCGCCACATCGGCTTTCTGATGATCCTGATGCAGCG
>Ga0265293_10012298_pt1 | contig 11386 bp, 6 predicted proteins | sample Munlanlewell138R_FD_192505 | JGI IMG/M metagenome (GOLD analysis project Ga0265293, IMG submission 192505) | Leachate microbial communities from a municipal landfill in Southern Ontario, Canada - Leachate well 138R | ecosystem: Engineered > Solid waste > Landfill > Unclassified | place: Canada... | reverse complement strand
TGGAGAAACTCCGCCACCTTGTGGCCCACCACCCGTTCCACCGGGTGGCCGAGGATGTCCGTCCAGTTGGGTGACACATAGGTCAACACCCCCTCCGGCGAGACGGTAAAGATCAGATCGCTGGCCCGCTCCACGAACATGCGGAACTTCGCCTCGCTGTGGCGCAGGGCCTCCTCCAGGGCCACCACCTCGGTGACGTCGTTGGCGTAGCCGGTCCACAGTATGCCGCCGTCGGCATGGGTCACCGGGGTGTCCCGGGCCTCCAGCCAGAGGGTGCGACCATCCCCCAGCACCATGCGGAAGCGGCTGTGCCAGGGCACGCCCCGGGCGGCGGTGTCGAGGCTCTCGGCCATCACCCGCTCGATGTCGTCGGGGTGAATCAGGCCCAGCAGGCTGTCGGCATCCGCCACCACCACCTCCGCGCTGACGCCGAAGATGGCGCCGGCGTTCTCGCTGGCGAAGACATAGCGAAATTCCCCGGCGGGGCTGCGGTAGAGCTGGTAGACGAACCCCGGGAGGTTGTCGGTGATGCTCCTGAGCTTCGCGGTGAAGCTGGCCTGCTCGGTGGTATCCCGGGACACCCCGACAATCAGCCGCACTTGGCCCCCCTCGATGATGGGCTCCAGGGTGGTGAGCCAGGTGCGGCGGCCCGCGGGCAGGTCGAGCTCATCCTCGCTGGTCAGCCGCTGTTTGCTGGCGATGCAGGCGCGGTAGCGCTCGGTGAACAGCGCCGCCTGATCCCGCCCCCACACCTCCTCCGGGGTGCGGCCCACCATCTCGGCGGCGGAGAGGCCCGCGCCCCGCTCGCAGGCGGGGTTCACAGCCAGGAAGCGAAACACCCCCCCACTATCCTCCACCGCCACCGGGTAGATGGTATCGGACACACCGTCAAGCAGGCTCTGGTAAAGGGCCTGGGCGCGGCGCTCGCTGTTGAAGGTACGGGCCAGCCGCCGGGCGAATATCAGACCCACCGCGCCGGTCAACAGCCACAGTACCGCCAGGATGGACAGGGCGCGCCAACCCGCCGCCCGGGCCTCGTCGAGGGTGGAGGTGGCGCTCACCAGCAGGGGCAGGTCGGGCAGGGGCAGGAGGGTGGCCAGCCGCCGCTGGCCATCGAGCCCGGCGGGCACATCCAGCTGCAGGCGCTCGCGAACGGGGAAGGCGAGGCCCTGGGTCACGCCGAGATCCATGCCCGGCGCCACGCCCATGCGCGGCACCCGCAGCACCAGTCGACCACCCTGGTGAACCAGCGCCACCGAGCGCCCGGGCCGCCGCACCCGGCTGGCGAACTCCGCCTCCAGGGCCGCCAGATCGATGAGCCCGACAGCGATGCCCTGCAGGCGGCCGTCGTCGCCCCGCACCGCCCGGGACAGGGCCATGAACCAGCGCCCCGGATGCACCCGCGACAGGGTGGGCACGCCGACATACAGTGTGCTTTGGGGGTTGTCGAGGTGGCGGCGGATGTAATCCCGGTCAGCGATGGCGGGGGGCTGGCCCGCGCCGGTCCACACCGCGATGGCGCCGTCGGCATCCGTCACCAGCAGATCCATGATCTGGGGGTTGGTGGCCTTGCGCTCCCGGAGAATCTGCTCGATAAGCCAGCGGTTCTCGGCGCCGGGATGGTCGAGGTACTGGCTGCCGGCGCGCTGGAGGAGAGCGTCGAGGCTGTCGAGCACCCCGAGGGTGACGATCTGGTAGGTGTCGGCGGTGCGCTCGTTGGACTCGCGGATCTTGCCCACTTCGGCCCGATACAACTGGTAGGCCCCCGCCGCGGCGGCCAGGGCGAGCAGGCCCATGAGCCCCGCCCACAGCAGCAACGGGTGCTGATAGGACAATCCTGATCGCCGCCTGTTCACGTCGTGTCCGCGCCCCCTTCGCCGCGCCCGCCGGCGCTTCTGATCGGATTATGCACAGCATCGCCGGCAACCAGAACCTGCGGGCGTTAAAAAGCGCCGCGCGGTGGCAGGCACCTTACCGATGGTAACAATCCCCGGGCGGCGGACTTTTCCGAGACAAAAAAACGGGGCCCGAAGGCCCCGTTTGGTGCATCCCCGGAGGGATGCGGACAACGCGTCGCGCTTACAGAGCGACGATGTTCTCCGCCTGGGGGCCTTTCTGGCCCTGGGTGACGGTGAACTGAACGCGCTGACCTTCGGCCAGGGTCTTGAAGCCAGAGCCGGAGATGGCGCTGAAGTGTGCGAACACATCAGGGCCGGATTCCTGCTGGATGAAGCCAAAGCCTTTTGCTTCGTTGAACCATTTAACGACGCCAGTGGTGGTAGACATATTCATATCCTGATAATCAAGTGTTGGTATGGCCCGATAAAAGGCCGTTGGTGCTGGAAGTGTTCTGGGTACTTATGAAAACAGGACGAGGTACTGACTACTGCGAGGGACTTCGAAATGGTGTGCATAAGGCTGAACGTTCAAGCTGAGGCCACTATACAGGTGGGGGGTGCATTGTCAAAGGCTTATTTTCAGCCCTCATCCGGACGATGATCCGGCGGAAAGCACTCGCTGAGTCGCGCGCCGCTCCCGCGCAACCACCTTGCGCCACCAGATGATCACGCCGGTGATGCTCAGCATGGCGATGACGATCCCCATCACCGAGATCAGGATGCGCCCCGGCAGGCCGAGAATGCGCCCGGAGTGAAGGGGAAACTGGGCCTGCACGAAGAGGTCCGCGGCGGTGCCCTCCCAGGGGATGAAGTCCCCCAGGTAACGGCCATCCCCCGCGTCGAAGTACAGCGCCTTGTGGCCGACACCCCCGGCACCGTGACCCTCTTCGGCGGTGAAGAATTCCGCCCGGTAGATGCCGAATTCCCGGGCATACCACAAAGACCCGAGCGGCTCGGACCAGCCGAGGCTCCCGGCCTTTTGCCCGGCGAGTTCGGCAATGTCGGCGAATGTCAGGGTCGCGGCGATGGGGGCGTGGTGATCGTTGGGCGTGCGCTGATCCAGGGGCGAGGGCGTGACGTCGGACACCAGGGACATGACGGGAAAGAAGACCTCCCGGTACAGGTTGAGGGAAAACGCCGTGAAGGCGATGACGAACAACAGCATCCAGGTCCACAGCCCCACCGCCCGGTGGAGATCGAAATTGAGGCGGTCGGCGCCGGCGGCACGGCGAATCTGCCACGCCGGCTTCCAGCGCCGCAGCCAGGCGCGGCGCTCCTCTCCGGCCTTGCCCCGGGGCAGGGTGAGGTAAAAGCCGATGAAACTGTCGAAGGTCCACAGCAGGGCGACGATGCCCAACATCCAGATACCCCAGTGGTCGATACCGTCGATCTCGGGGATATGCAAGCTGAAATGCAGCTTGTAGAGAAATGACATGACGGTTTCGCTGGTGATGGGCCATACCGCGCCCCATTCCCGCTTGCCCTGAACATCACCGCTGACCGGGTCCAGGTACACCTGGTTGAAGCCGGGGCGGTAAAGGTCGCCGGTGGTGGGATCGACCCTCGGCTCCACCCAGAAATACCGCGCATGGCCCGGCTCGTCATGGAGTTCGAAGTAGGTCACCTCCACCTGCGGGAATGTCGCCTCCACCTGGGCGGCAAGCGCGAGGGCGGGCTGCGGGGTGCCGGGGGTGCTCGCCTCGAACAGGTGGGGGTTGAGCCACTCGTCCAGCTCGTGGTCCCAGGAAACCACCGCCCCCGTCAGTCCGGTGATCACCAGGAACAGGGCGACGCCGAGGCCGAGGTAGCGGTGCAGTTTGAGCATGATGGTGCGCATGGTGTTTCCCATCCCTTTTCCGGGCGTTGTTCGACGCCGTCAGGCCCCGTGACGAACGCCCTGAGCCGGCGTCAGTATTTCCAGGTGATCGACGCCTCGACATTGCGGGGCGCGCCGTAATAGGCCTGATCCCAGTAGAGGCTGTTGAGGTACTTCTCGTCGGTGACGTTTTCCAGATTCAGCGCCAGGCTGAGCTTGGGGCTCATCTCATAGTGGAGCGCCAGGTCCAGCAGGGTGTAGGCATCCTGCTCCACCCGGCCATCGGCGGTGGTGATGTCGTCCTGCCATTTGAGCACGCCGCCGATCCTCAGGGCGGGCAGCGCGGGCACCCGGTAGGAGGCGGACATCTTCACCAGCTCGGAGGGCACGTAGGGCCGCGCCTGGTCGCCGTTGCCGTCCTCCAGGTTCACCTTGGTGAAGCCCGCGCCGAGATTCAGCCCGTCGATCACCTCGCCGGAAAATTCGATTTCGTAACCGTCGCTCTCGAAGGCGCGGGGCTCGTAGAACGCGGTACCGGTCACCGCATCGCGGCCGACGAATTCGCCAAGGTTGGCGTGTTCCGCCTGGAACAGCGCGAGGCTGAGGATGGCGCGCTCATCGTTGAAGGATTTCTTGACACCGATTTCCCGGTTATCCCCCTCGGTGGCGCCCAGGGGCTGGAACTGGTCGTTGACCCAGGTCTGCTGCTTGAACACTTCACTGTAGCTGGCGTAGGCCATCAGGTCGTCGCTGAACTGGTAGGTGACGCCGTAGTAGGGAACGGTTTTGGCCGCATCGGTATCGGAGGAGCCGCCGTAGCTGAAACCCCGCTGGATCACTTCCGCCCGCCGCGCCCCCAACAAGACCGACAGCCGATCCGTCAGGTTGAGGCGGGACGACAGGTACAGGGACTTCTGGGTTTGCTCGATGTCGCTGGCGCTGTTGAAGGGGTCGCCAGTGACAAGATTGGGCCTTGGGGTATTGCCCGCCGCCCAGTCGCTGCCCAGCACGGGAAAGCCGTTCTCGAAGTCCGAATAGGACGCCTCGACATTGCGGATATCCGCGTGGCTGTAGCCGAGAGCCACCTGGTGCTCCCGGCCCGCGAAGGGAATGGCGCCGGACAGGAAAATATCGTAGACGTCCTGCTCGTCGGTGCTGTCGTAGCCGCTGGCGTGGCCGAACAGGCCAACCTCGTCCACCGGGTCCGGTGTGCCGTAGACGTAAAACAGTTCCGAGTCGAAGTCATTTTTGCTGCGGGTGAAGATGGCGTTGGCGGTCCAGTAGTCACCCAATTGTTGCTTGAGTTCCACAAAGGTCTGATTCTGCACCGTGTCGGCATAGGTCCAGTCCGGCGCGGTGCTGGTGGAAACGTCGTAGTCGGTGCGCGCACCGTTGGTGTAGAGCAACGGCAAGGCGCCCCACAGCACGCCGTCGGAGGCGCTCTTGTTGTAGCTGTGACCGACGGTGAGCTGGGTACTGCCCGTGAGGTCCACCTCGACGATGCCGTAAAACAGCTGGGTGCTGTCCTCGTGGCGATCCAGGTAGGAATCGGTGTCCTCCGTCGCCACCACCAGGCGGCCGCGAACGGTGGACGTCAGCGCGCCGGAGACGTCGCCATCGAGGCGCACACCGTTCCATTCATTGAAGGCGGCGCCGCTGGCGATTTGCAGCTCGTCGGTGGGCCGCTTGCGCACATAGTTGATGGTGGCGGAGGGATTGGCGAGGCCGGTGATCAGTCCCGCGGCGCCCTTCACCACCTCGACCTTTTCGTAGATCGCGGTGTCCTGCTGCCCCAGGTTTATCCCATAGGTGAAGGGCACGCCCACCCCATCGTATTGGAAATTGGCGATATCGAAGCCCCGCGCCGTGTAGTAGGCGCGGTCGGTCTCCACTTCCTCGACGGTAACACCCGGGGTGTAGTTGAGCACATCACCGACACTGTCGAGGGCGAAGTCGTCCATTTGCGCCCGGGAAATGGCGGTGACGGTCTGGGGTGTTTCGAACAGGCTCAGGTTGAGCTTGGTGGCAGTATCGGTTTTACCCTGCTCACCGTAGACGTAGATGGTTTCGATGGTGTCGCCACCCCGCTCCACCCCTTTTCCGCTCCTGTCGGACTGTGCCGACAGGGGCGGGCTGGCAACCAGCACCGCCACCGCGGTGGCGGACAGGCAGTATGTTCTTGCCCTGGAAAAATCGGATTTGTTCATGGCTCGCCCCTCGCTGCGCTCCCTCCGCCCCTGGCGGTGGAGGGTGGTGAAATTCTGGGGAGGATGGTAGTGAACAAAATCTCAAATGTAAATAGTTCTCATTTGCGCCTGATTAATGTTACCAATTGGCGCTGCCCTGGTCGCCTCCTGGGTCGGCAGTGGGAAACTGCGGACAGCTAGCGACTGCCCGGCCACAGCGGTGGCGGGAGTGCGTCGGGGGAGGTCGAGGAGGCGGGGCCCTGGGGCCACCTGGAAGCAGTGGCCCGGGGAAACTGGCGCAAGTGCGTGGCGGGGATGCCGGTGGCCGAGATGGCCCACCGGCACTCGCCGACAGCCGTCAGCGGTTGTGATTCACCGCCCGGTTGCCGTCCCGGCGACCGCCATTGCCGCCATTGCCACCCTGGCGCTGGCCCTGGCCGCGACCGCCGCCGGCGCCCCGGGCGTTGCCCTCGCGACCCTGGCCGGAGCGGCCACCGCCGCCCTGGCGGGGGGCGCGGTTGTTGCGGCCGTTGGGAATGGGCTCGGCCTTGATGCTGGGATCGGGGGCGAAGCCGTCGATCACCACCTTGGGCACTTCGCGCTTGATGAGCCGCTCGATGTCCCGCATCAGCTTGATCTCGTCGACGCACACCAGGGACACCGCTTCGCCCTCATTGCCCGCGCGGCCGGTGCGGCCGATGCGGTGGACATAGTCCTCCGGCACGTTGGGCAGCTCGAAGTTGACCACGTGGGGCAGCTGGTCGATGTCGAGGCCGCGGGCGGCGATATCCGTCGCCACCAGGACACGAATCTTGCCGGATTTGAAATCGGCGAGGGCCTTGGTGCGGGCGCCCTGGCTCTTGTTGCCGTGGATGGCGGCGGCGGTCAGGCCGTCCTTGTCCAACTGTTCGGCGAGGCGGTTGGCGCCGTGCTTGGTGCGGGTGAATACCAGCACCTGGCGCCAGTCGTTGGAGCCGATCAGGAACGACAGCAGCTCGCGCTTGCGCTCCCGGTCCACCGGGTGCACCACCTGGGCGACAGTCTCCGAGGCGGTGTTGCGGCGCGCCACTTCGATCAGCGCCGGGTTGTCCAGCAGGCGGTCGGCGAGCTGCTTGATCTCGTCGGAGAAGGTGGCGGAGAACAGCAGGTTCTGGCGCCGCTTGGGCAGCAGGGCGAGAACCTTGCGGATATCGTGAATAAAGCCCATGTCGAGCATGCGGTCCGCTTCGTCGAGGACGAGGATTTCCACCTTCGACAGGTCGAGGGTCTTTTGCTGGACGTGGTCGAGGAGCCGCCCGGGGGTGGCCACCAGGATATCGACACCCTTGCGCAGCAGGGAGATCTGGGGGTTGATGTTGACGCCGCCGAAGATCACCGCGGAGCGCATCGACAGGTACTTGCCGTAGGTGGCGACGCTTTCGCCCACCTGGGCGGCGAGCTCCCGGGTAGGGGTCAGCACCAGGGCGCGCACCGGGCGAAAGCCGTTGCCGGCGGGGGTGCCGGCGGACAGGCGCTGAAGCAGTGGCAGGGTGAAGCCGGCGGTCTTGCCGGTGCCGGTCTGGGCGCCGGCGAGCACGTCGCCGCCCTTGAGCACGACGGGGATGGCCTGGGCCTGGATGGGGGTGGGTTGGCTGTAGCCCTGTTCGGACACGGCACGCAACAGTTCGGCCGAGAGGCCGAGTTCAGTGAACATCATGGATTTGTCTACTCCGAAACCCTCCTGTCCGGGCACGGGGCACGGAACGGTCGCAGGGGGGTGGTTTAAAAGGTGTCTGGGAAGGGAATTGAGCAACGACCTTGGACACAGGAGGCGCCGACCGAAGGGCGCCTTGAAGGCGGCCACTATAGCGGCGCGGGTTGCACAAGTCCAACACTGTCGGTTGGATAGGCGATTTCAGGCGCCGCGTCGCAACCATTGTCCGTGGGGCAGGAGTCTCTCGAAGCGCCGCGCCACCAGCGGCCGCGCGCAGTAAAACCCCTGGGCCTCGTCGCAGCCGATATGGCGCAGAAATTCGTACTGCCCGGCGTTTTCCACCCCCTCCGCCACCACCCGCAGGTCCAGCTGGCGGGCCATGGCCACCACCGCCCGGTAGATGGCGCGGTCGCGCTCGTCCCGCTCCACCCCGGCGATGAAGGAGCGGTCGATCTTGAGCCAGCTCACCGGCATGGTCTTCAACGACTGCATGTTGGAATAGCCGGTACCGAAATCGTCGAGGGCAATGGCAACCCCGAGGCGCCGCAGCTGCAGGAGGGCGTCGACAAACGGCGCCTCGTCGAGCACCAGGCAGCTCTCGGTGACCTCCAGCACCAGCAGCTCCGGGGGCAGGCCGCTGGCCCGCAATGCCGCCTCCACCTGCCCCACCAGGCCCTGCTGCTGGAACTGCCGGGCCGAGAGGTTGACCGCCATGGGCACCACCGCGAGGCCGGCGTCGAGCCACTGGCGCATCTGCCGGCAGGCCTCCTCCAGTACCCAGAGGCCGAGGGGATTGATGAGCCCGGTGTCCTCGGCGAGGGCGATGAAGTTGTCCGGCAGCATCGGCTCCAGATCCCCCGGGCGGCGCCAGCGCACCAGTGCCTCGGCGCCGGTGAGGCGGCCGCTGGCGAGGTCGTACTTGCCCTGGTAATGGAGTTCGAACTGGCGCTCGTTGATCGCCACCCGCAGCTGCTGCTCCAGTTCCAGGCGCTCGGCCATGCACAGGTTGAGCTCCGGGGTATAGAAGCGGTAGGCGTTGCGCCCCGAGGCCTTGGCCTTGTACATGGCGAGGTCGGCGTTCTTCAGAAGGGTCTCGGCGTCGACCCCGTCGGTGGGGTAGAAACTCACCCCCAGGCTGCAGGTGATGAGGTACTCCCGCCCGGCGAGGGTGCAGGGCTGCTCGATGGCCTCCAGCAGCCGCGCCACCGCCCGGGACACCAGGGCCATGTCCCTGCGGATGTCGGTGAGCAGCAGCACGAACTCGTCGCCGCCGAGGCGCGCCACCGTGTCGTGCTCCCGGAGGCAGGCCCTGAGCCGTTCCGCCACGGTGCGGATCATCTCGTCGCCGGCGTTGTGGCCGAGGCTGTCGTTGACGTTCTTGAAGTGGTCGAGGTCGATGAACACCACCGCCACCCCGGAGTCGTCGTCCCGGGCACGGCGGATGGCGTGGTCGATGCGCTCCAGGATCAGCGCCCGGTTGGGCAGCCCGGTGAGGGTGTCGTGGGTGGCCTGGTGGGCGATCAGCTGCTCGTAGGCCTTGCGCTCGGTGATGTCCTCCACGGTGCCTTCGTAATAGCGCAGGCGACCGTCGGTGTCGCGCACCTCGTGGGCGTTTTCGGAAATCCAGATGACAGTGCCGTCGCGGCGAAACACCTGGGATTCGAAGTTCACCACCACACCCTTCTCCTGCATCAGGCGGATGAACTCATCCCGGCGCCGGGGCAGCACGTAGAGCTGCTGGCCGATGTCGTGGAGGTTGTGGACCATGTCCGCCGGGGAGTCGAAGCCGTAGATCCGCGCCAGGGCGCCGTTGACCTCCAGGTAGTGGCCGTCGAGGGTGGTCTGGAAGATGCCCTCGGTGGCGTTCTCGAAGATGTTGCGGTAGCGCTGCTCCGCCTCGATCAGGGCCTTCTCACGCAGATGGCGCTCGGTGATGTCCTGGATGAAGCCCTGCAACAGGCGATGCTCCGCCCCCGGCTGGAGGATGCCCCGGCCCCGCTCCCACACCCAGCGCTCGCTGCGGTCGGCGTGGAGGATGCGGTACTCCACCGAGAAGGCGCGCTCCTCCGCGAGGGCATTCGCGATGCACTCCCACACCCGCTCGCGATCCTCCGGGTGGATGATGTCGTTGAACGACAGGCTGCGGTTGAGGAGCAGGTCGTCGCGGCTGTAGCCGGTGAGGGCCCGGCAACCCTGGCTGATGAATTCCATGGTCCAGTGGCGATCCACCCGGCACAGGTACACCATGCCGTCCAGTTCACTGAGCAGCATGGTGAGCAGACGTTCCCTGTGCTTCGGATTCTGAAGGGCGGTGGAGCTGATGGCGGAGTCCTCCATTGGACCCAGAGCATCTAGCACTAACCGTGCCAGCCGGGCACAGCCCCACCGGGGCGCCCCGCTGCTGTCATTTTGCCGTGCCGCGTCATTACGACAGCGTATGGACGGTGTCGCAACCACACGCAAAAATCATAACAAACTGTTAATAAACAACTTTATTGTTGGCATGAATGTTGGATTTCCTCCACTGAATCCAATAAACCGCAAGGAGACACCCATGAGAGCAGCCCTTCGTTCCCTCGTCATCGCCACCGCCGGCCTCGCCAGCGCCCTGGCCGCCGCGGACACCATCAAGGTGGACATGACCGTCAAGGAAGTGGACGTGGTGGTGGACAACGCCGGCACCAGGCAAGCCATGTGGACCTACAACGGCACCATTCCCGGTCCCCTGGTACGGGTCAAGCAGGGGGACGTGGTGGATTTCACCCTGCTCAACGACCCCGCCAACGAGCAGAGCCACTCCATGGACTTCCACGCCGCCCGCGCCGACGTGCTCGACGAGTTCGAGGCCATCAAGCCCGGCGAGACCAAGAAGTTCACCTTCAAGGCGGAGTACCCCGGGGTGTTCATCTACCACTGTGGCGCCGACTCCATGGCGGAGCACATTGGTCGCGGCATGTACGGGGTGATCATTGTCGATCCCGCCGAAGGCTACAGCGAGAACTTCCCCAAGCCCGACCGGGAGTACGTGCTGGTACAGGGCGATCTGTTCGAGGCCGGCACCTCCGCCGACGACATGAAGATGGGCAAGGGCTGGAAGGGCGTGCTGGTCAACGGCAGGCAGTTCCACTACGACCCGGTGCACGACCCCAACGCCAGCCAGACCCTGGAGAGCAAGCCCGGGGAGCGGGTGCGCATCCACTTCGTCAACGCCATGATCAACGAGGCCGCGGCCTTCCACCCCATCGCCGGCATCTGGGAACAGGTGTGGGACAACGGTAACCCCAAGAACCTGTCCTGGGGCCTGCAAACTGTTGAGGTGCCCCCCGCCCACGGCCTGACCCTGGACATCGTCAGCCCCGCCGATCGCCCCACCAACAATGCCCTGGTGGATCACCGCATGAAGCACGCCCTGAACGGCGCCATCTCCGTGCTCATGAACCACGGCGACGCCGACGCCGCCAAGGGCCGGGGCGACCAGCTGCTGCTGCGCTGAAGGAGGTGTGACATGACCCTGAAGACCCTGACCGCGGCCCTGCTGCTGGGGGCCGTCGCGCCCCTCGCGGCGGCGGCCGCCGGCGACGGGGAGGCCCTGGCGCGGGACAACTGCGCCGGCTGCCACGCCCTGGAGCGCCCCGACTACCAGGCCCTCGGCCACGGTGAGCGGGCCACCCGCAAGGGCCCGCCCCTGTACTACGCCGGCAACAAGTTCCGCGCCCAGTGGCTGGAGGCCTGGCTGCAAAAGCCCGAGCGCCTGCGCCCCGCCGGGGTGTTTCCCCCGGCGGCGGTGACCAGC
>Ga0265293_10012297_pt1 | contig 11386 bp, 13 predicted proteins | sample Munlanlewell138R_FD_192505 | JGI IMG/M metagenome (GOLD analysis project Ga0265293, IMG submission 192505) | Leachate microbial communities from a municipal landfill in Southern Ontario, Canada - Leachate well 138R | ecosystem: Engineered > Solid waste > Landfill > Unclassified | place: Canada... | reverse complement strand
TTGCTTCAATTGCTTTCATTTTTCATTCCCTCCTAATGCGCTCGAATAGTAATGACTATTCAGAGACAGCAAGTTAATTATTAATTTTTTAATAATTAAATTTCCATCTCTGAAAAGTGTTTGTAAAAGTGCTTGTATGTTATAATATAATGGTGTGGTTATGTCAATGGATTAGAATTAAAAAAACTTTTTGAAGGAGTCTTCTTGAGATGGGTTTAAATTCTTTTAGCGTTGTTCTTGATCTTCTTTAAATAAAATTAACTTTCTTTAGGATTCCTTGATTCTTGCTTTTCATTCAAAGCAGTTAAAATGTTTTCTGGGTTGGCTCTTATAACATTTAAAATCATTTCTCTATTAAAACCTCTTTCATCTCTTAGATTGTTGCTGACTTTAATAATTTCTCCATATAGAGGGCTTGGTTTTATACCTAATTCAAGAAGATCTTTTCCAGTAATAATATTTTCTGGAATACTTTTAATGATATTCAAGTCGGTGGCTTTTTTAGTAAACCAGTTAAAAACATCTCTTCCTTTAATTTTTTCATAGTTTTTAATGTTTCCATTTTCATGTGCTTGAGCTAGCAATCCTAATTCCATCATATTCGCAGGATAAATGTTTTTTGCTAATTTTCTAAAAGAACCGTCTTTGATTGTTTCAGCTTGATACCATAAGCTAGGTAATGTGTGATGCTCTACTAATTTAAGAATCTTTTTCTTTATTTCGTCTCTTAGACCAATATCTTTGATGAGGGTGCTTGTGTTATTTCTTTCTAGGTTACAACATAGAGCAGAGAATAACAGTGTTAAAGATTTTTCCTCATTAAGATTACATTCTCTACAAACTTTAGCTGTTTCATCTACGGTAGTTAATGTATTAATCCAAGCATCACCTTCTGTGTTTTGTTTTGCTTGATCTGATTTAATAAAGCCGGGATAGATCTCATGAAAGACTCCTAAATTCATAGCAAGTGATAAGCCTAAGGATGGCTTTTCAGCTCTTAGGAGTAGTTTTTTCCATTCTTCTCCTATTCTTTCGCTTGGAAGTTCCTTTAAATTAGGAATCATTTCTTTAAAAATTCTTAAGGTTTCGTCCTCTATTTTCAAGCCAAATCTGCCCAAGAATTGCACCCCCCTTAGAACTCTTAAAGGGTCTTCTTTAAATGTGTTTGCATCAACTACTCTTAGAATCCTGTTTTCAATGTCTTCTTTTCCCTTATAGGGGTCTATAATCTCTCCTGTTAATGGGTCTAAAAGCATGGCATTGATGGTAAAGTCTCTTCTTTTTAGAGCATCTTCAAAACTTAAATTAGGATTGGTTTCTATACTAAATCCTTTATGTCCTTGCCCTGTTTTGTTATCTTTTCTTGGTAGGGAAACATCTATATCCAATCCATTGTCTAGGAATAGTTTCAAGACACCAAAATTAGACCCAACCTCAGATATTTTGTAATTCTTTAAGGTTTCCTTTATTTCATCACCTGAAAGCCTATAAACTTCTAAATCAAAGTCTTTGGGGAATTTGTTAAAAAAAAGATCTCTTACAGACCCTCCTACTAAAAAAGCTTGCCCTCCTTTGTCTTTGATGTTTTGAGCAATGTTGAGAGTTTCTAAAAAAGAATCCCTTAAATCCACCTCTTTTCTTTCTTCAAAAGCTTTAATTATGTCATCGGGGAGAAACTTTCTCTCTTGTTTGGTTTTGATTGCTTCAAAATGCATGGTTTGAGTGCTACTTATCTCTAATTGATTTTTATGTTAGGATACTTTCTTCTTAGTTCTTCTTTTTCATCGTCTTTAAGGCTTCTAAGATAAAGATCGCCGTTTAGGGTTTTTGGAAGTTTTAGGTCTTTGGCGGATTCAAGTCTGTTAAGATAGAGATCGCCATTTATGGTTTTGGGAAGCTTTAGGCCTTCGGCGGATTCGAAGACTTCTAAGATAGAGATCGCCGTTTAGGGTTTCAGGGAATTCTAATCCTTTGGCGGATCTACTAAGTCTGTTAAGATAGAGATCGCCATTTATGGTTTTGGGAAGTTTTAGGCCTTTGGCGGATTCAAGACTTCCAAGATTGAGATTACCATTTATGGTTTCTGGTAGTTTCAGACCTTCGGCGGATTTGAGATTTCTAAGGTCAAGGCTACCGTTTATGGTTTCGGGAAGTTTTAGGCCTTCGGCGGATTGAATGTTTGCAAGACTAAGATGGCCGTTTATGTTTTCTGGAAGTTTCAGACCTTTGGCGGATTCAAGACTTCCAAGATAGAGATTACCATTGATGGTTTCTGGTAGTTTCAGACCTTCGGCGGATTTGAGATTTCTAAGGTCAAGGCTACCGTTTATGGTTTCGGGAAGCTTCAGTCCTCCAACGAATTGGAGGTTTCTAAGATTAAGATACCCATTTATGGTTTCGGGAAGCTTCAGTCCTTCGGCGGACTTAAGACTATAAAGATCAAGGTTACCGCTCATAGTTTCTGGTAATTTCAGATCCTCGTTGGATTCAATATCGCCAAGATAAAGATTGCCATAATGAAGCTTGATTCCACCGCTCAAAGCCTCCTCTTCTGTTGTGCTGATTTCCCATGCTTTAAATCCAGTGATGCTTACAAGGTCTTCCTTGATGTTTCTTGTCTCTCTGAGTTCTTCAATCCTTGGGTCTCTCCTATATCCAAACCCCTCTATTCTTGAATCAAGTTCGTAAAGGAAGCTTAGCTCTTCTTTGGTTAATTCCTCGCCTTTGCTTTGTTTTCTTTCAATAAGAGTTAAGGTGTTCATATCAGCTGTTTTCTTCTTGTACTTTTCTTTGTCAGGAAATTCTGAAAGTTTCTCATCTACGATCTTTCCCATGTAGGGGTCTAGGTTTTGGTCAGGAGCAATGCCACGGACTTCCCCTATTTGAGAACCCTCCATACGAATGGCTGTTCTTGGAATGGTGTAGTTCCCTTGTTTGTCTATGGAGTAATAGACATGGAAGTCTCCGCCTTGAAGTTGGGTTTTTGCTGTTGATTCGCCTGCAGTACACCAACCTGTGCCATGTCCTTGAATGGATTCTACAAGGGGCATATGGTCTGAACCTTGGGGATACTTTCTCCATTCGCCTTCAGTTAACATTAATTCATTTACTTCTGTTGGGGTTACCTGCTCTATGGCGTAGGCGTAGAGCTTGCCAAAGTTCTCAGACTCTATTAGTTTTTGGAGTTCAGGATTGTTTTCGTCTAATTCAATGCTTTCTTGTTTTGCTTTCTTGTGAAGAATGTCAATGACATAGGCAAGAGCTTCTCTGTTTAAGTCTGGAAAGGGGCTGACTGTGTCTTTTCTTCTGTTTCCAAAAGCCTTTTTTTCTTTGTCATAGCTTGAGAGTTTAACCATGCTTCGCATGACAAAGTACTTTGCCCACATGGGATAGACATCAGCGTCTTTAGAGAAGATGTAGTTTACCCAATTGTCTAAGGAGGCTTCTTGATCTTTGATGATAATGTCTATGGCTTCTTGCCTTGTTTGTTCTCCAATTTCTACATTGCCGTGCCCTAGTTCTCTCATCAAACGTTCTTGGTTTTGAAAGTAGGTTTCGCCTACGTTTTCGGGTTTGATAACGTATTTGTCATGAAAGGCTTTTTGGATGAGTTCCATTGATTCAGGGTTGTTTCTTTGTCTTTCATGAAAGGCTTCCATGGAATGAAGCCAGGTGTCAATCATGTTTGATTCTTTGTTTTCTGAGGTTCCGTGACTTAGTCTTACTGCTTCTGATTTTCTTAAGTCGGAGTATTTCTTTTTTAGGAAGTCGCTTCCTTTGAATTCTTTTTCGTTGTTTGGTTGTTTGGGGGTTTCGAAATTCATGGTTTGGTTTGTTATTTATCTCGCTTACAGACTCAATGCTAATTAGAGTGTTTCAATTTAGGAAATAGACTAAAGCTTTTACATACTGCTTGTAATCTTTAAGGCAGGCAAATATTGAAGTATAGAGTAAGTCAGAATCTATTTTATCGTAATCATGAGCTAAAATGTTTCTAAGCCCAACACTTTGGGAAATATTTTCTCCAAATTCTTTTGTGTAAATTCCTAAGTCAGCTAATATTAAAAAGGTTTCTTTGTAGTTTTCTGGTGTTTTGTTGGATGCTAGGCTTTTGATAATGTATTGATTAATATCAATAGCTTGATTGATCACTCTTTCTATTAATCTTTCTATAGTAGCTTGCTTCTCATAATTTGAAAGAATCTCTTCTTGGTTTAGAGAGCTGTATTTTTCTAACCGCTCAAGGTCTTTTTCTATTGAAGAAAGCTTCTTGTTAACGAATGTTGCTTTTAACATATTTTTAAAGTTTTTTAACTTTTCTTCTAAGTACTTCTGCTTCATGCTTGAATAAGTCTTTTGAGTCTATGTAGTCTTTAAAGGCAAAAGCACAAAATTCTGCATAGTCTAGCTCATTTCCATAAAGAAGTTTTCCTTTAGAAGTAATTTCATATCTTAAAAGAGGCTTTGCATATTTTAGATTAGTTAAATCAATCTTATCTGAGCAATATCCTAAAATGTCTGCAAGTCCAAAAAGTACTGTTGAGTATTCCTTTAATGTTTTGAATTCATCTCTAAAAACAGCGATATCAACATCACTATTTTTGTGCTGTGTTCCATCGGCTTGAGAGCCAAAAAGAACAATGTATTTAATATTATTTTGTGTTGCTAATTCTTTTAAGGTCATATCTAATTAGAATAATAGCATGGAATCAAGTGAGGGGCAACATAATGTACTGGTCTATATGATAGAGAAAACAAGTTTAAAAATTGTTCTTTTTTGTTTTTAATGTTTTTTTTTGAAAACCTACACTATTCCTATATCAGGATATTTTCTTCTTAATCTTTCCCTCTCTTTATCTTTAAGGGCTTGAAAATAAACTTCGTCGTTTAGGGTTTTTGGAAGTTTCAGACCTTTGGAGAATTGAAGACTTTTAAGATTAAGATCGCCGTTTATGATTTAGAAAGTCGCTTCCTTCAAACTTGGAGGTTTCGAAGCTCATAGTTTACATAGTTAGCTTGTTATACTTTTGATTATAGAGGGGGTTCTTAAAAAAGCAAATTAAAAATGTGTGTAGCGTGTTTATGGTCTTGCATTCTTTTTTATTTTAAAAAAAAAGGAGGTTTGTTTAAAGAGACCCTCCAAAGGTTACCTCTAATTTAGTGTCTGCCATTTCGTCTAGGAAAACCAATTCGATTCCCTGCATGTCACAAGCCTTAACTAGGCTCATGATAAAAGGAACCTCTAATCCTTTGATCGCCTCTAGTTCTACCTCGAGACGACCCTCTTTGTTCTTAAAGATCTCACGAAGGAAAACTTCTAAAAGATCTTCAAGGTGTTTTTTTGCCATTAGCTCGCCATATTTATTGGCGACACCTTGGAGTGATACAAGAGAAGGGTTCATCTCCTCCCCGATTTTTTTTCTCATTTTTTCTCTCCTTGTTTTTTATAAGACAATGGTAGTGATTTGTCAAGGGGTTTGTTATCCAATAAAAAAGGAGGTTTGTTTAAAGAGACCCTCCTAGTTCTCTATTTCTTTTGTTTTTCAAATTCTGCATTATTTCTTCGAACTCTCTGAGCTCGTCTTCTGAGATTTCGGGAGTTTCATTTCCGATGATCTCACCGAAATCATCAAACTTGTCTTCTTCCATTTTCAAGCCTCTATATATTCCATAACACAATAAGAGTACTTTGTCAATGGTCTTAGCTTTTCACTACATTGATTTTAAAGTCGTCGTCAATTAAAATAGTGTCTCCTTCTTTAATCTCATTTGCAAGAAATGACCTAGCAAGTTCGTTTTCAATCTTATCTTGAATCACTCTTCGCATTTCCCTTGCACCGAATTGAGGATTATAGCTTAACTCAACTATTTTCATTTTTGCCTTGTTTGAAACACTTAAAGTGATTTGTTTCCTTGATAAGTTTTTTTGAAGTTTCTTAAATCTTAGCTCTGCTATTTTAACCAAGTTTTCCTTTGAAAGAGATTGAAACAAAACAAAAGCATCGAACCTGTTAATTAGCTCTGGTCTGAAAATCGCCTTATTGAATATGTAATCCAAGAGTTCTTGCTTAATTAAATGAAGCTCTTTTTTTTCTTTAAAGGCTTTTAATATTATTTTATAGCCTGCATTTGAGGTGGAAATAATGATGGTATTAGTAAAGTCAATTTTCCTTTGAAGCGAATCTGTCATAAATCCCTCATCTAAAATTTGAAGAAGCAAGTTTAAAATATTCGGGTGTGATTTTTCAATTTCATCAAAAAGAATAAGGGAAAATGGATTTTTCCTTACCTTTAAAGCTAAAAGTCCTGGATTGTTTTTCTCTCCAATAAATCTTTTAATGTCTTCACTAGTTTGGAATTCTGACATATCAAACCTGATCATTTTAGTTTCAGAACCGAAATAGGATTCGGCAAGTGCTTTTGCAGTTTCTGTTTTTCCAACTCCTGTAGGACCTAAAAAAAGGAATGTGCCCATGGGACCTGTTTTTGATTTAATGCCTGTTCTTGCCCTTCTTAAAGAAGCAGATATTTCTAGGACAGCCTCATTTTGGTTAATGATTCTTTTGTGGATTAAGTTTTCTAAATTAAGCAAGACTTCCCTTTCATCTATTGATAATTTGCCAATTGGAATCTCTGTTTTTTCTGACATTATCTTTTCAACATGCTCCACTAGCATTACTTTTTCTTTTAAGTAAGAGCTAACATACACTGCTACATCGTTTAAAAGCACAATAGCTTTTTTAGGAAAAGGATTGTCTTGAATGTATTTTTTAGATAATTCAATAATTCTAATAATGGCAGGGTAAGTGATAAATAGGTTGTACTTATGCTCTATTGCTGGGATTTCTCTTTGAAGGATCAATATGGTTTCTTTTTCTGTGGCTTCAGACACCTCAATCTTTTCAAAGAGTGATAATATTTGAGGCTTAAGCTCAATGTATTTATGAAGACCGCTAAAAGAAGTTATCCCTATAAATTTAAATTCGGGATTTCTTAGATATGGGACAATAAGTGCTGATATGTCTGTTTTACCAGCTACACTTTGCTCGTTGATATAATTATCAAAATCACTTAAAACAATAATAATGTTTCCTGCAAGTGAAGCCTCTTTAAAACAAGTATCTAAAATGCTTTCTACTTCATCTATTGAGGTTGCTTCAGCAAGCAAGGCTTGCATATTAAGTTCAATAAATCTTTTTTTATTTAATTCTTCAAAAGATTGCTTTAAAAAACATCTTTGCACAATTGCTCTTACAATGCTAAGTCTTCCAATGCCACTATCTCCTACTAAAAGAACATTGTTTTCATTTCCCCTTATTAAAACTCTTTCTGCTTGTGCTCTTTCATTTTTGTGCCCAATGGTTTCTACAAAACCTGTTTGCTGAATAAGGCTAGTTAAATCAGTTGAATATTTATCTAATGTAGGGGTAAATCCAAAAGACCAATCAGTTGCAATGCTTCCAATTTTAGAGAGATTTTCTTTGCTCCACCACTTTTTAGTGTTTTTAATTTTTTCAAAAAGATTTTCTTGCCAGAAGTTTAGATTATCAATATCTTCTTTTTTTAATTTATTTACTCTTAGATGCTCCTTTAAAACAGGCTCTATTTTAGACAAGGCTGATAAAATATCATTTGTTTTAATGTTTTTTCCTTTTCTTCTAATACAGGCTTTTGCGGACTCTAGCATAATCGAATCAAGGTTATGAGTTGTTCCCGTGCTTTCGTCGTAATCTTTTGACACAAGCATTGTTTTTTTAAGTTCTTTTATGATTTCCTTTTTATCTAAAAGCAACCTATTAAAGATAAAGTCTATTTTCTTATTTTTGTGAGTTAGGAGGAAATAGAGGAGAATACTTGAATTTAATTGAACCCCCTTTTTATCTGCAAAATCTATTGCTTTTTTAACTCTTGAAAAAGAGGTAATAGTTAGAAAATCAGCAAGATTCAAATTGGCCTTTTCTATATTATATTCTATTTCTTTTGTTTCCCTGATATAATCGCTTAAAAATGAATTGATATTAGAGAAGAGCAGAAAAAGAGATAAAAAGAACAAAGGAGCGTTAATTGAAATGTAATTGAAAAGAGAAAGCAAAAGCCCTAAAAAAGAGAGAAACTTTAATATGGTGAATATGTGAGAAAAAGCCTTTATACTTGGTCCTTTATTTATTTTTGATTTTTTAATGTCAAACATTATTATATTTTAAAACTCATATAAATACCTAAAATTGCAATAAATGGTAAAAACACCCATAAAATTATTAAAGCGATTCCAAGCGCAATCATTAATACTTCATAGGAAAGCCAAGCAAGAATGATAAAAAAGCGCATTATAAAGCCCATAATTCTAGAGATTACATTGGAGGAAAATGTTTCAAGGTGATCTTTAAAAGATGCTACTCCCCCATATTCCCAGGCAAGTTTTTTCCAGGGACTAAAAAGGGTCTTAAAGCAATAATCAACAGAAAAAAAATTATAGCCAAACCAGACAAAGTTTGTTAAAATTTCTATGATTCTTTTGGGAGTTTTTATAAATTGGAAATAACAATATTTTATTAACATTTTTTAAATTATACCTTTTTATTAAAATGAATTAAATATTGACAAAACATTAATTTTGTTGTTAACTTTGCTTGACAAATTTCCTGTAAGATTTATACTGAAAATATAGTTTTTGAAAAATAAATAATAAGTTTTAAGATAATAATACTATGAATTTTGAAGATTTTGAGGAATTCGACCAAGATCTTCCTGGAGACGATTTTGATTATCCTGAAGATGGGGATGACGAAATCGACTTTGACGAAGAATTCTAATTATTAATAAAAAAGAATATGAATAAAAATGCAGTAACCATTGTTTTGGCTCTAGTTTTAATCGCTGTAACGGCTTTTTTCGCAGCAAATTACAAACAAGGCAAGGAAGCAATAAAAAAATCAAGATCAGAGGTGGTGAATAAAGCCATAGAATATGTAAGAAAAAACCTAGTTGATAGTAGTGTGAGCGTATCTCTTGCGCAGATATATAATGATGACGATGAAGATTGTTTTTATACATTTCAAGTAGATGTGATGGGTAATCTATATGATTTTGTTGTAACAGCTGATGGTTCTAAATTATTTACTGATTCTGGAATTGACTTAAATGAAATATTAGCTGAAAGATTAGATGGTAACTTTTTAGTTAAGGAAGATGCTGAAATAATAGAAGAAGATGGCAAGCCCGTAATATTTTTGTTTACAACAGAAGACTGCCCATATTGTGCATGGGAACAACCTGTATTAGAAGAAGTAGTTGAAAGCTTTGGAGATGCGATTGTTTATAAATTAAGACAAGGAGTTTTAGAAGATCAAGAAGTTTTTGAAGAATTTGGCGATGGTGGAGTTCCGTTAATTGTTCTTGGAGGAAAGTATTATAGGATTGGAGCAGGAGTGCAAGCAGGCGAGGAACTGGAAAAAGAATATCTTACGACCCATATATGTAATTTAACGGGTGGAATTCCAGAAAGCATTTGCGAATAATAAAAAAGGATACCAATATTGGTATCCTTTTTAAATACTGTCTTTACTTTAATTCAATAGTTGCACCTGCTTCTTCAAACTTCTTTTTCAATTCCTCTGCTTCCTCCTTTTTAACATTTTCTTTAATTGTTGCAGGAGCAGAAACTGCGCCATCTACTAAATCTTTTGCTTCTTTTAAACCGATTTGTAAGACATCTCTTACTGCTTTAATAACTTCGATTTTCTTTTCTCCAACGCCTGTGAGAATAATATTAAATTCTGATTTAGCCTCTTCTTTTGGAGCTTCCTCGCCTGCTTGTGCAACTGCACCTGCTATTACTTGAGGAGCTGCTGAAACGCCAAACTTTTCTTCTAATATTTTAACAAGTTCTGATAAGTCTAAAACAGACATTGTTTCTATTTCTGTTACGATTTTTTTAAATTTTGTAGGTATTTTAATTTCTTCTGCCATATTTTTATTTTTTACTTTTAATTTGATTTAAAACTTGAACGAATTGAGAGGTTGGGCCTGAAAGAACATATGCAAAGTTAGAAATTGGAGCATTTAGTATTCCCACAAGTTGTCCTAAAAGTTCATCTTTTGAAGGAAGTTTTGCTAATTTGATTACATCAGATGCTTCAAAAAAGTTTCCCTCTAAAAGACCGCCTAGGATTTTAATGGACTTGTGCGTTTTTGTGAATTCGTAAACATTCTTAGATGAAGAGGTTTCGTCCTCGTATCCAAAAACTACACCAACTTGTCCTTCCAAACCACTAACATCAATATCCTTGAAAACGCGACTGATCAATGTTTTCTTTGCAATTTTAAGTTCGTTTCCTGTTTCTCTTAAGTTTCTTCGGAGCGTGGTTAAATTCTGAACACTTGTTCCTGCGTAATCAATAAACACTATTGATTTTTGCTTGTCAAATTTTTCCTTAAGCTCCTTAACGATTGCTTGTTTTTTTTCTTTTGTTATTGCCATAATTTTGATAATTAAAAAATCTGTGCGACCACAGACAAAAAAGCAATCCTCGATAGGTCTTATTCTTGCCTATTGTCTGCAGATATATTTAAATTATACACAATTTTCTTTTAAAGTCAACAAAATGTTTTTACAGAATGCAGAAACTGCATCAGGACCATTTGCAGTTACAATGTTTTTATGAATAACTGATTTTTGATCAATAAAAGTAGCGTCACTATTTTCAAGTTCTTGTATTGCTTTTTTATCGTTCCAAACAGTGGCTTTTACTCCTTTTAAAACACCAGCTTTTGCAAGTATAACAGGGGCAATACAGATAGCGGCAATAACTTTTTTTTCTTGATTAAATAGATTGATTAGATTGTAGGATGTTTCATTATCTAAATATTTTACTGCCCCTCCGCCTCCTACGAATAAGAGTACATCAAAAGCAGACGAATCTAGTTCATTTAAGTCTTTATTTATTTTTACTTCTCCCCCAAATCTTCCAATTGCTATTCCTTTTTTATCTGAGAAAGGAGTAATTTCACATCCTTTTTTTTCAAGAATAGCTCTTGTTTCAAAATATTCTTCATCTCTAAAATCACGAGACGCTAGAACCATTGCTATTTTTCTATTCATCTTTTTTAAATCCTTCAAAGGCTCTTAAAATTTCAAGAGGGGTTGCAAAGATAATGGTGTTTGATTGGTCAGAAGAAACATCATTCAATGTTTGAAGAGTCCTTAAATGCATTGCTCCTTTTGAGCTAGATAAAACTCTAGCTGCTTTTGCCATATTTTCAGCTGCAATAACCTCTCCTTCTGATTTAATAACAATTGCCCTTTTTTCTCTTTCAGCCTCGGCTTGCTTTCCGATTGTTCGCTTCATTTCTTCGGGAAGAATAATATCTTTTAATTCAACATTTA
>Ga0265293_10012296_pt1 | contig 11388 bp, 8 predicted proteins | sample Munlanlewell138R_FD_192505 | JGI IMG/M metagenome (GOLD analysis project Ga0265293, IMG submission 192505) | Leachate microbial communities from a municipal landfill in Southern Ontario, Canada - Leachate well 138R | ecosystem: Engineered > Solid waste > Landfill > Unclassified | place: Canada... | reverse complement strand
GGGTTTCAAACCCCATAAAAACCTCCGGCAGATGGTAACCATGTGCCGAATATTATAGGTAAAACAGAGCCTGCTGTCAAACATTTCCTATTGATTCACACAGTTTTTGACAGCAGGCCGAAATGTTTTACAAAGGTATTAATTTATACAATAAAACGTTATTTTATCTATTCGTATGTTCTAAAGCGTCTTGAGGTTCCGGCATAATTGGATAAGGAACCCAGCGATTCAAGCTCTTCATGCCCGTTGTTACGTTCTTCTAAAATATCCATTGCTTCTTCACGATAGGCATCCATCAGGTACGGTATTCCGGTTACTTTGGCACATTCTTTTGTTAACGACATCAGTTCTTTACGGCTGATTGATGGTATGTTGAAACAGCGTGCGCCTGCCATAATCTGCTGCAGTCCTACCCGCAGCTTTTCACAGTAACTGTAAATTCCGATAGCGCCTAAAGGTATATTCTTAATTTCATCCGAACCTACGACATCTTTTACCTCTTCATAGCAGACGAATATCTCTTCCGGAGTCGAACCGAACTGGCTTACGGTGTTGGGCAATTTGTTTTCTTTAATCCAAGTATCAATGTTCTTGCCTACCATACCCGGTATCATTAACGCTCTTCCCATACAGACCGCTTTGGCAAAGGGAGCACCCAGTGCCAGCGCTTTGAATATGCCATCCTCGCTGGAAAATCCGCCGGCGAAGGCAATATCGGGCACTCTTTCCCCCCTTTGTGCCAAACGTTTACAGAAATCCGCGGCGGCTGCATGCAGATAGAGGCTGGGCATACCCCATTCCTCCATCATTCTCCAGGGGCTCATACCGGTGCCGCCACCGGAGCCATCGATTGTCAACAGGTCGATTTGTGCTTTGGAGCTCCATTTTATTGCCATTGCCAGTTCGCGAAGTCCGTAAGCGCCGGTTTTTAATGTAATGCGTTTGAAACCGAGGTTTCTTAGTCTTTGCACTTCCGCATAGAAACTTTCCTCATCTACAAAACCGAGTCTGCTGTGGCGTTCGAATTCTTTTAATGAGCCGTCACGGAAACTGGCTTGATTGATGGGGTGGGAGGGGTCGGGGGTTACTATATAGCCGCGTCTCTGTAACTCGAGGGCACGCTCCAGGCTGTTAACCTTAATCTCACCACCGATACATTTGGCGCCCTGCCCCCATTTCAACTCGATGGTGTCAAGTCCGTGTTTTTTACTGACATATTCGGCAACACCCAAGCGGGTATCCTCGACGTTCATCTGTACCAGTATTTCCCCGTAGCCGCTGTGATAGCGCCGGTAAATTTCTATACGGCGGTCAATATCGGGAGCGGAAACTATTTTTCCGTTACTGTCCAGTTCCAGTTCGGGGTCGATACCGCATACGTTTTCTCCGCAGACAATAGTAATACCGCTAATGGCTGCTCCGATTGCAAAATGTTCCCAGTTTTTTCGGGCAATTTCGGTAGAGCCGAGTGCGCCGGTAAAAACCGGCACGCGCATTTTAACCTTTTTATCCCAGCCGTATTCGGTTTCGGTATTAACAGCCGGAAATACGGCGGAATCGGAATCTCCGATAACATTATCCGGTAATCCTCTTGCTCCCAGTGCGTATCCCTGGATGTTAAAATGCGAGTAATCGACCGGATAATTCTTATCTCCTCCGGCTGTGATATCACCGAACGGACCCGGATAAATCAATTCCCGGCTGCGAAAAGTTGCTTTAAACACCTCGCAGTTGCCGGTACAGCCGTCGATACATCTGGTGCACAGGCCGCTTGACGGGACTACGCTCTTGGAACGGTTGACGCTTTTTGTGGCATCATTTGCATTTGGTTGTTGTAGATTCATAATCTCCCTCTCAGTTATTTATTTATATTCGATAATCCGCTTCTATCGAATACACAAATGGCATTCCGATTTTGCGGGTCAGCGATAACTTTGGCTAAGGCTGCGTTTGCTGATAGCGGGACCTCGATGACTTTAATATATTTTTCGAATTTTGCCATATCCGGCAGCAGTTTAAGAAAAACATTTTCCGAATCACTGAAAAAGTTAAAATTAAAATCGGATTTTTCATCGTCGGGATAAACCGGCAGATACAGAATATTGGATTCTATCAGGTCCTGGAAGAAGTGCGTGCCATACGAAACTTCCGGTCTTTGTCCGGCTTTTTCTCGTGCCACCTCTACCAAAACAGCTGTATTATCTATATCGGCATAGCCTACATTTATGCCGAGTTCTATATTTGTACTGCCCCATCGTCCGGGTCCCATCAGCATTACTTTATTGTCTCTGCAAGTCAGTATTTTATTCAGCTTGCCTATTACTCTGCCGATGCTCTTTTTCGTTTCTATATCCGGTATTTCAGCATAGATTTTGGGGTCTATGTAAACAATGTATCCGATGTTATCCACCATACCGGCGTTGATAGCACGGTCGGAGCGGAAAAGTACCTGTTCTTTCGGCATTATTTTAGGGATGCTGACACAAACACCGCCGAGGCTGGGAACGTGTAGCGAACGGCACTGCAGCAGATTGATTTTTACATTTTTATCGCTGTCAATATAAGCCGTGAATTCGATATCTACCGGTTGTTCCCAGGCTCTTTCCAGCCTGTTCAAAATATCACCCATAATCTCAACTATATCGGTCTGATTGATTAAATTATTGAAAGTCAAAACCAGATTGTTGCTCGTATCTTTGGCGGGTTTTACAAGCCAGTCTTTTACAAAGTCATCCGATACATCTGATACAAAGAGGTCGATGGAAGGAAAATCGAAATCGGCGCCGATTTTATTAAAGGGAATAGTTTTGAAATCGTTAGCGGAAATGTCTATAGCGTCCACCATGCGCTGTGAATACTTCGATACTTCCGTTGCGGTTTCCGGGCGAAGTGCCGGATGGCTGACGGCTATCATTCTGGGATAATCCCCGCTGACACGATTAACGGCGCGTGTTCCCATACCGAATACCAGACGTATCATTCCTTTTTGAGAGTCTATGCGGTCGGTCCAGGCAAACAGGTTTCTGGAAAAAGCTACGCCTGCCAGTGCAGGAAAGAAATACTGACGGTAGGGCACACCGGATACTCTTTGCACCAGGATTGCCATCTGTTCGTCGCCTTCCGAGAAGCCGCGTTTTTTACGGTAAGCCAGGGCATCGGGGTTTAATGCACTGGCATAAACCAGCTTGATAGCTGTTAACAGTTCGTTAAGCCGTGATTCGGGGCTTCCCTGATTGGCGCAGAATTCGCTGCGGTATTTGCCGGCAAATGCATCTGTAAAACCATCTTCGAGCAGGCTCGAAGAGCGTACTATTATGGGTGCCTGCCCGTAATAATCAATCATATCCCGGAACTGTTCGAGTATTTCGTCTTTAAAATTACCTTCAAGGAACCTCTGCTCAAGTTTATTAAATTCATCCCAGGAGAGACTGCCTTTTTTATTGAGTTCGAGTCGGTCTAAAAAGAGGTCATTATTAACCAGGAAAGTAAAGAAAACATCCGAGCCGATATAAAATGAATCGTGCTCTTCCAAAATATTCGAGTATTCGAAATTTCCCTTTGTCGAATTGAGAACTCCCCTGGCAAGCAACATACCTGCAGATTTTCCTCCGATGCGCCCCGAGCCGATAACCCTCTGGCGTATCTGAAGCAGGTTTTCAAGGGTTAGGTATCGGTTTGATAATTCAACCAGTTTCTTGTGGTTGCCGATAAGCATACGGGATAAGGCTTCTTTTAAATCACTTATCCGGTCTCCCTCAAAAATGCCTCCCGTTTCATAGTGTTCCAGTAATTTGCGGTAAACCGAATCCCAGGGGGCTATCGATTCATTCCTGATACTTAACGGCTGTTTTACAACAGAAGACAGTAATCTGGCGGCATCTCCGCTGCGGGCAACCGGCACCCAGCTATCAGCCGTAATAAGGTGCGGCAGAAACATCTGTCTGGAGTAGCGGCCCGAAACTTTTAAAGGCTGGACATAGGTGTTTTTTTCAACGCAAAAAATATCGATTAATACCTGCGTGGTTTCACGTATACGGGATATGGCACTGTTGCCGTGTTGTCCGCGGCGAAGCGCAAAATAGGCTATGGCATCGACTTGATAAAGATAGGGGCAGGTTACCTGAAAAAAATTAGCCAGCAGTTCGTCGGTAGCCCATTCATCCACCAAATCAGAGAGGCTGTCAAAGACATAACAGCATTTTCTGCCATGTTCTTTGATTATGCGGTGCACCTCTGCGGAAAAATAATCGAAGCCGGGGGAGGGGTCAATTCTGATTATCTCCAAACCCTTAACCGGTTTTAAAATAGGTGAATGAGCGGCAAAGCTCAGGTAAACACATTTATGACCGTCTTTAATAGACTGTTCGATAAATGCCCCGGCAAAATAGGGGTAGTCACCAAGGTGGTCAACCTGTAGCACTACGTTGTCGCCCGGTAGCAGCCCCTGCAAGAGGCTATCGAGTTGGGGCAACCCGCTGCGAAAACTTTCGATTAATACCTCCTGGGCTTTCATCGGTTTCATTTCCTCTCATAAATTAAAGGAATACGGTAACCATATGCCGTATATAATTATAATAGCATTAGAAATGCGGGTTTGTCAATCTGTGAAAGTGTCTTTTGTTTTATATAATGGTGTGGAACAACGCAAAAATTATTCTAACAAAACATTCGATGGTACTGATTTCGTAGCAAAAAAGAAGGAGATTGATAAATTATTGTAGTTTGGGTATTGACAATGAGTCTTGCGGCTATTATTATGCTAAATGTATCGTCTCTTTCGAGGTATGGATATGGCTTCCAATTATAGGCGGGGACAGAAAGTTATTATTGTACCGGCAGGGAATCAATCTATATCAGCCCGCGATTCCAAGCTGGAGCCTTTTGCCGGCAGGACCGGAGTAATCAAAGATTATTACTGGCTGGATTTGCCCAACGGCAACAAAGAACAGATTTTCATCTATACCGTAAAAATGAAGGATGAAGATAAGGAAGTTGTAGTTTACGAAGACGAAATACGTACTCTCGTAGACTGAACCGGATATTATTTTTCTTTATCCTCTACCTGTGATTGGCTTTTAGTATTATTTTCCTGCGGTGTGAACAAATACAGCAGGCATGGCAATAATACAACAGCTACCATAAAAGACATTGCAATCATAAGCGCTGTCAAGATTCCGAATGTAGAGAACATCGGCATCGGGGCAAAAGCCAGGACTGCGAAGCCGGTTGCCGTGGATAAGCAGGAACCTAATAGCGCTATTCCGGTATTGCCGGCGGTATTTAACAAAGCCTTCTTTTTATCCGGTAATCTTAAAAATTCCTGGCGGAAACGTTCGGTAAAGTGTATGCAGTAATCAATTCCGACACCGACAGAAATAGAAGCAATCGTAGCAGTCATCAAATTGATTTCATATCCCAAAATGTACATTGAACCGTAAAGCCAGCAGACTACCAGTATTACCGGTATCAGGGTAATAAGTGAATACCGCAGTGAGCGGAAGATAATCAGTAAAAGTACAATACAGGCAGCGATAGCAATCATAAAGGAATTACTCATAGAATCGGTTATGGCGCTAAACTGAGCATCGCGAACATAAGCATCTCCTGTTAGCCCGTAAAAAGAAATGCTTTCCACATCTTTCATCGAGGTATCGAGGTCTAAGTTCAATTCTGCGGCAGATTCCTTAACAACCGCCTGCTCAACTGTTCCCGGTACTCCGATACTGATTATTGTTGCGTATTCCTGTTCGGAATTATCATAAATAAAAGTCTCTCGTATATCCTCAGGTGTCTGAATTATCATGGTTTCAGAAATTGAAATGCCGTTTTCGATGATATAGCTATATATTACTGACAGTTGTTCGGAAGTATCGGGTATGCCGTTATTATCGTCATCGGTTATAGTTATACCGGATTCCATTCCAATCATATGCTTCATATAGTCACTCTTTACGACTACATCGAGAAAAGATAGAAGTGGAGTATTTGCATTTAAAGAGCCGTCACCTGACAAGCGGGCTACATATTTGTTGTCATTGAGTTCCGCAATCAGATTTTTCATCGCTTGCAGCGATTCATATTCGGTAAAATCCCCCCTGATATAGAATATTGCCACTTCACCGGCTTGGGTGCCGATATGTTCAGTGACTTTATCCAGCCCGACAACAAAATCACAGTCGGGGGAAAGCGCATCTTTAGCTTCCAGCTTTGTTTCAAGATTAGCCCAGCCGACAATACCGGCGATTGTCAGTACTAAAGCTATAGAAAGAACTAACCGGTATTTCTCAGTGAAAAATGTTACCAATCTGCCGAGCAACATGCCCCGTTTTGCCGCACCGCTTTTTAGATAAAATACACCGCTCTTTTCTTCTTTTTTAAGGTCTGTCCACATTACCAGCGTGGGGGCAAATAATCCCAGAATAACGTAAGTGGCAAATATGGCAAAAGATGAAGCAACAGCAAAGTCCACGATAGATTCAATATTCGAAATGGCATTGGCTATAAAAGCAACGATAGTAGTAAGCATTGCCGTCACAAGAGCGTTTCCCACTCTGCGTGTCGAGTTACCGAGTGCCTGTTCGGGGGGATAACCCTTTCTTCTTTCCTCTCTGTATCGATAAATAGAGTGGATAGCATAGTCTATACCCAGTACCAGAACCACAATTGGGACTACCAGGTCAACTATGGTTGAGTTTTTAATACCTATAAGGTTGGAAAATCCCATTAGCCATACCAGAACCATTAAAAGTCCGCCGCCGCAGATAAGCGTTATTATGAAAGAACGGAAAAACACGGCAACAATTAGCATTATGATGACGATGGCTGCTATCAGCATGGGGATATTGATACTGCCCTGGTCTTTAATTTCAAGTTGCAGATCGATATTTATCCCCCAAACCTGCAGAATATCCTGCTGGCCGCGGAATAATTCAAGCACATCTCTGCCGAAATGCTCTAAAACGATTTTTCCGGAGTAGTCCTCTCCTGTAATCGAAGGGTAATCGTTGATAACATTATCTTTAACCGTGGATACAATAATTGTTAGAGCCGGAGAATCCCACAAACGGATGCCGTCATCTGTATCTTCATAAGTCGATTTTATTGAAAATGTTTGCTGGAAGCCGGCGGTATCGGGATTGGATAGAATATAAAATACCGCTTCTTTTACCTGTAAATCGGTTGCGCTGGAGAGGTCAATCGTGTTTGCGCTCTGCATAACAAGCAGTTCATTTACAGCATCTGCCAGAGAATAAATGCCTTTATTTACTGTTTCTGTATTACTGTTGACGTTGTAATAAAGCATGGGAGACATTGCGCTGTTTCTTAAATCTTCTTCTACCTGCCAAAGCGCATAGAGGCTTTCCTGTGTCAGCATATCGCCGTTTTCGGCTTCAAAAATAAATATGAGTGAATATATATCGCTGGGGAAGGTTTCCTTCACTTCTTCATACCAGATAACAGTGTTGTTGTCGGTCGGGTTATCGCTGGCTGTTTCCGTAGGCTGCATCAGAAATAGAGGAAACAGGAATAGCGCAGTAATGACTAAAATAGATATCAAAAAACCCTGCGGATGGGTTTTAAGGAAATCTCCCAGCCAGTGATAAACAGTTCTGCCGTAACTTGCGTATCTAGTCATAATAAATAGTTATAATTGTTCGTTATAAGGAAATTATTTGCTGTTTTCAAACCGGTGAAAACCTCGATAAATTATATATGATACTTACCCTGCAGTAAAACCGCTCGTAATAATATACATAATTGTGTCTGATATGTACTTGCCTCGATTGGATTTCATGTTTTGGGGGCGGTTTATGCTATAATACAGTACTAAAATGAGCACAAATAATAAATTACTTTCAGGAAATGAAGCTATTGCACTGGGCGCTTATCATGCCGGGATAAAGGTTGCGGCTGCCTATCCGGGTACTCCCAGTACCGAGATACTGGAGAATCTGGCTGAGTACAAGGACATATATGCCGAATGGTCCACCAACGAAAAGGTCGCTATGGAAGTGGGCGTAGGCGCTTCGTACGGCGGTGTGCGCACTCTGGTATCGATGAAGCATGTCGGTTTAAATGTTGCTGCCGACCCCTTTATGGCGGTTGCCATAACCGGTATCAACGGTGGTCTTGTTATCATATCAGCCGATGACCCGGGAGCAATGAGCTCTCAGAATGAACAGGATAACCGCCATTTTGCCAAACTGGCAAAAATACCTATGCTGGAACCTTCGGACAGTCAGGAAGCCTACGATATGGTGATGGCTGCCTTCGATATCAGCGAGCAGTTCGATACGCCGGTGCTGTTACGTACAACTACCCGTGTTTCACATTCGAAAACAATTGTGGAAACCGGCAATAACAGCCGCAAGCAAGTTGAGGGTAAAGTCTTCAAACACAATTTCCGCAAATATGTTATGCTGCCTGCCAATGCGCGAGCCAGACGTCCCCTTGTGGAAGAAAGAGTTAACAAACTGGCAGGTTTTAGCGAAACATCTGCATTTAATTTTGTAACCAAAGGCAGTCCCGAACTCGGTATTATTACCTCCGGTATGGCATATCAGTATGTAAAAGAAGTATTTCCGGAAGCCTCTATTCTTAAACTGGGTTTTTCCTACCCGATGCCGCAAGAGTTAATCAAAGAATTTTCATCAAGAGTTAAAAAACTGGTTGTTATCGAAGAACTCGACCCGTTCATAGAAGAATATGTTAAATCTCTGGGTATTGAAGTAACAGGGAAGGAGTTTGTTCCGATAATAGGGGAACTGACACCCGATGTAATCGAAAAAGCGGGATGTGCTATGGGTATATTATCCGAATATCCCGGTACTGATGCAGCCTATAAAAAGCCGGCATTGCCCGGTAGATTTCCGCTGTTATGTTCGGGATGTCCTCACAGCGGCTTATACTTTACACTAAGCAATATCGGGCAGCGCAGCACGATTCCCGGCAGGAAACAGCGTGAACCGAAGCTGATTATTACGGGCGATATCGGATGCTATACGCTTGGAGCTTTATCACCTCTTAATGCCATGGATACCTGCGGTTGTATGGGTGCAAGTATCGGAAATGCTATCGGTATGCAGAAAGCCGGCGTTGGTGAAAAAGTGGTAGCGATTATCGGTGATTCCACTTTTCTCCATTCGGGAATTACCGGCTTAATAGACGCTGTTTATAATAAAGCCAAGTTTACGCTTGTTATTCTTGATAACCGTACGACAGCTATGACCGGCCATCAGGAACACCCCGGTACGGGTAAAACGGCACAGGGAGAAGATACCTATGCCATCAATCTTGAGGAAATGGTTAAGGCATGCGGAGTAACCGATTTACAGGTAGTTAACGCTTGGGATTTAAAGGCCATAAAAAAAGCTTTGAAAGAGTCGCTTGAAAGTGACGAGTTATCGGTAATTATATCCAGAGGTCCTTGCGCTGTATCAGTAAGGCGTGGGATTAATCCCAGTAAAGTTGACATAAATAAATGTACGACCTGCGGTTTGTGCCTGTCTATAGGTTGTTCGGCTATTGCAAAGGATGGAGATAAAGTTGTTATCGACGGTTCTCTGTGTGCCGGTGATAATTGCCGCCTTTGTGAGCAGGTTTGTCCTGTTAACGCCATTTATCCGGATAAACCCGGTTTAATCGGAGCAAACAATGAATAATTACAGCATTATCATTGCCGGGGTCGGGGGACAGGGTGTAATACTTGCCGGAAATATTATCGGGGATGCGGCTATCGCATCTGGATATGATGTAAAAAAGACGGATACAATCGGAATGGCACAGCGTGGCGGCAGTGTTATCAGCCATTTACGTATTGCGCCAAAAATATACGCTCCATTAATCGGAGAAAATCAGGCAGATATTGTGCTATCTTTTGAAAAAATGGAAGCCGCCAGGTGTTTTAATTTTTTGAAGCCGGGCGGAATTGTAATATTGAATAACCGTGAAATGCCCCCGCTTTCCGTTGGTTGCGGAATTGAAGAATATCCGTCCGATAATGAAATATTATCTGTTCTTACACAGAAAACAGATAAGGTATATTTAGTAGAAGGAAGCAAAAAATCGGCAGCCATCGGCAACATAAAGGTATTAAATATTTTTATGCTGGGTTGTTTGTCACAATTTATGGATATCGAAGATAAAATATGGCGCGAGAGCATTATTAAAAGCCTGCCGGCAAAAATTGTCGCTATAAATATCTCCGCTTTCGAAGCCGGTATACAAGCAGTTAAACCGCAGTAATTAAAAGGAGTTTTCATGCCGACAAGCAAAGAAAACAAAGAACAACAAATCTCTCTACTGACGGATAAAATCAAGACCGAGCCGATAACCTCTTTTTTGCAATCTGAAATACTGGAAATATCGGAAGGTTATTCGCGTGTGTCTCTTGTGATGCGTCCCGAATTTCAAAACTTTCACGGCATTGTTTTTGGCGGTATCATAATGTCACTTGCAGACCAGGCATTCGGTTCCGCTTCCAACTCGATGGCTTATCCCAGTGTTGCCTCTAATTTAAACGTTTACTTTATCGCAAGCGCCAAGGTCGGCGATACGCTTACTGCTGAGGGCAGGGTAATAAAGAGTGGCAGGAAAGCCGGTTTTACCGAGGTAACTGTTGTTAATCAGGATAACAAGCTGGTTGCCAGAGCTACCGGTGTCACCATTCCCACCAAGCAGGGCGAGTAAGGCTAAACTCTTATTAAGTCTTATAATTAATCATTAACTTTTGGATTATAGTCAAACCGTTCTTAGCAAGTCATATTATTATCCGTTTGTGGTCTTGTCCCAGTGCAACGCGGGATGAGCCTGTAAAAGTCCCCTTTAGGGTGATAACGGCGGCGAATTTCGAATTACATTGAGCAACTTTGCTACCTTTAGTATTACAAATATAAACGTAGGGACGACCAATGGTCGTCCGCATTTATGTTTGCGTATTTTGCGGACGGGCAATGCCCGTCCCTACGAGGTTAACGATTAAATTGTCATACTGGAAATAATAAGGTATAGCCGGAGGATGACATATTGAATACGTCTCATATAGAAATCCCGACGCATTAGAACTCAAGGCGAACGGCTTTTTAAAAATTATCCATTTTCTGTAAGCACAGGCTATTTTATCAAATATTCTTTATGAGTTATAATTCATATCGAATAAATCCAAAGCAGGTTTGTATATGCTGAATCTAACCGATAAGCAAATAATCGAATACTTCAAAAAGAGCTACACATCCGTTGACGGCTTATGGTTTATGAAAACAGAAGAAAAATATGATTTCGATACGGCGCTGGAACTGGATGCCAAAGTCTGGGAAGTAATGCCCAAAATTCAGGCACGAATGCTAAAGCCGCTCGCTGATTCGGGTAACAAACTGAAAGATTCGATGG
>Ga0265293_10012294_pt1 | contig 11390 bp, 4 predicted proteins | sample Munlanlewell138R_FD_192505 | JGI IMG/M metagenome (GOLD analysis project Ga0265293, IMG submission 192505) | Leachate microbial communities from a municipal landfill in Southern Ontario, Canada - Leachate well 138R | ecosystem: Engineered > Solid waste > Landfill > Unclassified | place: Canada... | reverse complement strand
CGGGAAATACGGATGCATCTCTTTTTTCAATGATGGAATATTGCAAACCAACCCCCCAAGTGGGCATGCCGGCTTTTTTGTCTGCTTCGGCTTTTGCCTGAAAGGCTTTAGTTTCTTCCTGAATCATGCTTAATTCGGGATTGTTTTGCATCACAGTTCCCATAGCTGTTTCTACATCTAATAGAAATGGAATTTGCATAATGCTATCCGGGATTTGCACATCCATATATGAAGGACGATTAAGTAAAGCATTGAATTGAGCTGTTGCAGCTTTTATAGCTGATTGCAGACTCTCCATTTTATTGTTAATCTCCATGCTTTCCAATTGAATACGCAATATCTCCGAAATACCTGAAGAGCCTTGATTGGCAGTGCTGTATTTGTTGCTTGCCAATCTTTCTAATTGCTGCAGGTAGATTTTGTGCTGCTCTAAATTCAGCGATTGCTGTTTTAAATTAGCCAATTGAAACCATTGTGTATATAGCTCCAAAAACAATTGGTTGCGCGCTTCTCGGAACTTTTCAAATGCTACATTAGCAGTGTGGTTGACTTCTGCTTGTGCTGCCTTCTTGGTGCCAAACCATGGAAACATCTGCATCACGGAAAAGTCTGCTACCTGATTACCATCTATGATTGCCATGGGTTTTAAATAGAAACCCATATCCAATTGCAATTCAGGCAAAGTTCCAACCTGTCCCTTTTGCTCTAATGTAGCTTGATAGGCGGAATAGGCTGACTTTAATCCCGGATTTTGCTTTGCGGCAATCTCTAAATAATGCTGCAATGAATCTGTCTGTGCTGATAGTTTTAGGGACAGCATGGCAATGCATAGCAGCAATATTATTTTATTATTATTTTTTTTCATTCAGTTGAAATTTTAAATCTATAAACTCTTTCTCTGTACTTTTTTCTTGACAAAAAAGTACCAAAAATCAAGACTGCGTCTGCTTCGCTTTTTCTTCTGCACTTTTCCTTGATGAAAAGTGCCCAAAAATCAAGACTGCGCCTGCTTCGCTCAAAAAACTTACGCTCGCTTGGCTAAATCGTTCAAACTCGCTGCTACGCAGCTCAAACAAGAACGATTCTTAACGCCAATCTCACTTGTTTTATGGCTCACCAGCCGAGGTCGTTCCCTCGCATTGAATCAGTTGCACGCTGTAATGCTTCCCGACCTATCCCCTAACCCCTTTCCGAAGGAAAGGGGGATACAGCGTAAAAGTGTTCATCCCTTGCACACTGGAATGCCCCCTTTAGGGGGTTGGGGGTTGTACTTTTATTTTGTGCAACTAATAATCCTTCTGTACACTCCAAACTCCCCTTGGTCATTGAGCCTGTCGAAATGTGGAGGGGTTGGGGGTGTCATCACTATTCATCATTCATTCTTCACTCTTCGTTCTTAGTTCTTAGTTCTTCGTTCTTCGTTTTTCCTTCCCTCCACATCGCCTGCAGCACCGGCACCACAAACATGGTCATAGACTGAATAAACATGCCCCCGAAAGTCGGGATTGCCATGGGTATCATGATGTCCGAACCTTTTCCGGTGGATGTCAGTACAGGCAACAGGGCTATCAAGGTAGTCGCAGTAGTCATGACGGCAGGGCGAACTCTTTTCAAACCGGCATATACTACTGCTTCTCGAATCTCTTCTTTGGTCTGCGGATTTCTATCGATAAAGGTTTGATGGATGTAAGTTCCCATCAATACGCCATCATCGGTGGCGATGCCAAACAAGGCAATAAATCCTACCCACACCGCAATGCTTAAGTTGACGGGTTGCATTTGAAATACATCCCGCAAATTGGCACCGGCAATGGAGAAGTTTAAAAACCAGGGCTGTCCGTACAACCACAAGAAGATAAATCCGCCTGCAAAGGCGACAAATACTCCGGAGAAGTGTATGAGTGAGGCTGTTACCGTTTTAAACTGGAAATACAGTAATAACAGTATGATCAACAAACTGATGGGAATAACTATCATCAGTCGTTTTGCCGCATGATGCTGTTGCTCAAAACTACCTGCAAAAGCATAGGAAACGCCATGAGGTAATTGTATGGCACCTGACTTAATTTGCTCTTGCAAATGCTTATCAGCCTCCTTCACTACATCTACTTCCGCTTTGCCTTCATGCTTGTCAAATATCACATAACCCACCAAGAAGGTGTTTTCGCTCTGAATCATTTGTGCACCTTTGGTATAGTGGATAGCTGCCACTTCCGATAAAGGGATTTGTGCACCACTTGCCGTGCTTACCAACAAACGCGCAATGCTCTCGGGGTTTTCACGCAATTCGCGCGGATAGCGCAAACGCACCGGATAACGCTCTCTGCCCTCAACCGTTGTAGTCAGTGGCATGCCGCCTATAGCAGTGCTGATAATCGACTGCAATTCATCTACCTTTATGCCGTAGCGCGCCATCTTCTTTCTGTCCAATTGGATTTCAATATACGGAGCACCAACCGAGCGGTCGTAAAAGACAGTAGCAGGCAAAACAGATGGAACGTCCTTCAAAGCAGCTTCAATGATTTTGCCGCCTTCTTCTATAGATTCTAAATCCGGTCCGGAGACTTTCACGCCCATAGGCGCACGCATACCGGTCGATAACATCACCAAACGTGCTTCAATGGGCTGTAATTTAGGAGCGGAAGTTAATCCGGGCAAATGGGATACATTGACAATCTCCTGCCAGATATCATCTGTATTCTTAATTTTGGGACGCCACTGGCGGAAATACTGCCCACGCTTAGAAGGAATCAAACTGTCGGCAGGAATCACCCTGAAACTCTCCTTGGGATCGTAGGTCGAACCATCAATCAATAGAAATTCCCCTTTGCGATTGGTTTTGAATTGCATGCGCTGTCCGGCATCATCTAAAATATACTCCGGACGATAATTGATGACATTTTCAAACATCTGAGTAGGAGCGGGGTCTAAAGCAGATTCTACGCGCCCCCATTTGCCTACTGTCATTTCAACTTCAGGGATATTGGTGATGCGCTTATCCAACATTTTGATGATGCGCAGATTTTCCTCTATGCCTGTGTGTGGCATGGTGGTAGGCATCAGCAAAAATGAACCTTCATCCAAAGCAGGCATAAACTCCTGCCCAATACCCGGGAGGGCTTCATCTGCACTCGACCAAAAAGCAGTCTGGCGGAATGATTTCCATCCTACAGTCTCAAATCCTTTGGCTACAAAGCCGAAAGTCTTGTCGAAACCCAACCATATGGTAATGCCAAACAAAAGGGTAAGCAATGGAATCGCCATAAATTTCCAACGGTTGTCTAAACACCAACGCAAAATGCGTTCGTAATAAATCGCCATCAGCCAAAGCACTGCCAATATCACTGCTATCAACACCGTTACAAATATGAAATTGACGGGTATTCCTGCTTGGGTACCTACCGGCAACCATTGTGTAGTCAGGAAAAATACCACCATCAAAGTAATGATGGCGATATTGAGGTAGCTTTGCAGACTGCGTTTCCTCCACTTGATTTCATAAAGATTATTGGCTCCATATAAAATTAAGCCTAAATAAACCAAAGAACCAGTCAATATGGGCAACACAACGCCTGCAATAATCAATAGGATATAGCTGATTTTCCGTATTAATTTGGATGTGATTTTTAATGAAAATACATAATACGCCAAGGTGGGTAAAACGGCAATTCCTAATAAAAATGCTGATAGCAAGGCAAATGTTTTGGTGTATGCCAAAGGTTTGAATAATTTACCTTCTTGCGCCTGCATCAAGAATACCGGCAAGAAACTGACAACTGTGGTCAGCATGGCGGTTAATACAGCACCCGAGACTTCTTTCAGACTGACAAAAATCAAATCTACTAATTCCTTACCACCACGGATATGCCGATTTTCTTTCATCTCCATATGCCGAATGATGTTTTCGACATAGACGACCCCAATATCTATCATCAACCCAATGGCAATGGCAATACCCGATAGAGCGACTATATTTGCTTCAATATTCAGGTAGCGCATTACGATGAAAGTCAGTAACACGCCTATTGGCAGAATGCCGGAAATAATAACTGAAGCACGCAGATTTAATACGATGATGATGACTACCAAGATAGAAATCAATATTTCTAAAGTCAGGGCAGTTTCTAAAGTGCCTATGGTTTCATGTATCAAATCGGTGCGATCGTAAAAAGGTATTACTGTTACTTTGGAAATGGTTCCGTCTGCCAAAGTCTTTTGTGGCAAACCGGCTTCAATTTCATTGATTTTCGCTTTGACTTGATCAATGACTTCTAAAGGATTTGAACCATAACGAGCAACCACCACGCCACCCACAGCCTCAATTCCTTCTTTGTCCAAACCACCACGGCGGGTTGCAGGACCCAAATTCACGACAGCTATATCCTTGATGCGCACCGGCATATTGTTGCGCATGCTAACCACTGCTTCTTCCAAATCAGCAATGCTTTTGATATAGCCTAAGCCACGCACCAAGTATTCTGCCTTGTTGATTTCAACGGTTTCCGCACCAATATCCAAATTGCTTTGCTGAATGGCATTCATCACATCCATGATGGATACATTGAAAGCCTTGAGTGCATTGGGTTTTATTTCAACTTGATATTCCTTGATGAAACCGCCCACTGAAGCTACTTCAGAAACTCCTTGAGCTGCGGATAGGGCATACTTTACCTGATAATCTTGGATGGAGCGTAATTCATCCGGATCCCAACCGCCGGTTGGCTTGCCCGTTGCAGGATTTCTGCCTTCCAAGGTGTACCAGAAAATCTGTCCTAAAGCGGTAGCATCCGGACCCAAAGTTGGTTGTACACCATCGGGTAAGGTGCCAGCCGGCAGGGAATTGAGCTTTTCCAAGATGCGCGAACGACTCCAATAAAATTCTACCTCATCTTCAAAAATGATGTAGATAAAGGACATGCCAAACATAGACGAACTACGAATGGTTTGCACGCCCGGAATACCCAATAGGGAAGTGGTGAGCGGATAAGTAATCTGATCTTGAATGTCTTTGGGTGAACGCCCCGTCCATTCGGTAGCCACAATTTGTTGGTTTTCACCAATGTCGGGAATGGCATCTACCGGCACAGGATCGCGGGGCAACAGACTATTCCATTGAAATGGCGCAGTCGCTATTCCCCAAATAATGATAACCAATAAGAGTAGTATGGTTATCAGTCGGTTGTTTAAAAAATACTGAATGATTTTATTGAGCATAAAATAACGTATTGATTACAAATATTGATAATTACAGGTGTAAATTCCTTGTAAAAGAAATTCACACAAGCCGATGGATGTCAGCGTAGTACATCCATCAATTAAGCAATGTTTGAATCAAATACGCAATATGCAGATATAGGAAAGTCGATTGAGATCTTGAAGAAACAAGCCTTCCGGCGGAAAGCTGTTGTAATGAACTGCCTCTTGTTGCAATTGATGTATCTCCGGCAGGACAGCAGTTTGCAGCCAAGTACTGATTTCGGTAATCTGAGGAGAAATAGTTAAATCCTCTTCCGTTTGATGCTGATATTCTTTGGTAGGTAATTCAACAACTTGAAAATCACAACAACTCAAGGCTTCATGCTGAGCATCCAAAGCTGCAAATGCAAACTCATGCAGCACCAAATCATGAACGGAAGTATGACAGCAATTGTGAATATTGTCGGGCTTGTATACACTGTGCGAATGTAACTGTCCGCCACAAAAGTGCATTGCCACCACGGGATGTACGGCAATGACCACCATGAGGTTTAATAAAAATATGGATATTACTTTTCGCATAAACATTGAAATCTCATACAGAACTCTGACTTTTAAACAACAAAAATAAGCATGTGGTTTTTATACAGATGGTATTTTTAATAAAATTATACTTTCTTGAGTTATTGAAATACAATGCGTTAAAAATAAACAGAGACTCATGATGAGCCTCTGCCATTACACAAACTTAATTACACATTGAAAAATACCTCAATTCACATTGAGTTTTGTCTTTGATTAAAATATTACTTCATATTTAGGTTCCTGAGTAATTTCGGGAACTTGCTCGGTATAAGTAACAACTCCTTCTTCATTAATGGCTACTACTGCACGCGACATCAAGCCTTTTAATGGTCCGTCAGTCATTAATACACCATAATCGGTTGCAAAGCTATGATACCTGAAATCTGAAGCGGTAACTACATTGTCTAAACCTTCTGCTCCACAAAAACGGGCATGCGCAAAAGGTAAATCTTTTGATACGCAAAGCACTACGGTATTGTCTTTATCAGCTACCCATTTGTTGAACTGGCGAACCGACATGGCGCATACGCCGGTGTCCAAACTCGGGAAAATATTCAATACCACGCGTTTCCCTTTGTAATCTGCCAAGCTTAACTCTTTCAAATCTGATCCTACCAATTTAAAATCCGGAGCTTTACTCCCAATAGTCGGTAAATTACCTGAGGTATTTACCGCATCACCTTTAAAAGCAATTTTAGCCATAATTTAATTTGTTATTTGTTATTATTGAAATCATAACATCAAAAGTAAGCATTTTGTTTATATTTGCAAGAAAATGTTTTTTGAATAATGAATAGTGAAGAACTAAGAACTAAGAACTAAGAGTGAATAATTAAGAATGAGGAGTTCATTGTCAGTTGTTAGGGAAGTTAGATTATATGAGGACTTCGTGTAACTCCGTGAGAACTTCGTGAAACTTCGTGATCTTTATATAAAGCTTAGTTTTCATTCCAAACAACTCAATTATTGCATAGGAGTGTTGTGTTATAAAAGTTTGAATTGTTGGGCGATAGAAGATAGTAGGTAATTCGTAATTCGTAATTCGTAATTCGTAAATTGTAAATATCCATATGTCTAAATTTATCATTTATCAAGTTTTACCCCGTTTATTCGGAAATAGCAATACCGCCAACAAGCCTCATGGTTCAATTGCTGAGAATGGTTGCGGGAAATTCAATGATTTTACGCCTAAGGCTTTGAAAGAAATTAAGGCTTTGGGTGCTACACATATTTGGTACACAGGCATCATAGAACATGCTACACAAACTGATTATACGGCTTATGGCATTCGTAAAGACCATCCGGCAGTAGTAAAAGGAAAAGCGGGTTCGCCTTATGCCATCAAGGATTATTATGATGTTGATCCGGATTTGGCTGTGGATGTACCCAATAGAATGGGGGAGTTTGAAGCGTTGATCGAACGAACACATCAAGCGGGTATGAAAGTCATTATCGATTTTGTGCCTAATCATGTGGCAAGGGAGTATTATTCGGATGCTCGACCGGATGGTGTGCAGGATTTGGGCGAGGGGGATGCAAAAGATAAAAACTTTGCGCAAAACAACAATTTTTACTATCTGCCTAATCAGCCATTCAACCCTTTATTCGATATACATGATTATGAAGAATATCCCGCTAAGGTAACGGGCAACGACCAATTTACTGCATCTCCGGGAATCCATGATTGGTATGAAACTGTGAAGCTAAATTATGGAGTCGATTATTTAAACGGCAAACGGCAACACTTTTATCCTGTACCTGATACCTGGCAGAAAATGTTGGGTATTCTGTTGTTTTGGGCAGGAAAAAAGATAGACGGATTCAGGTGTGATATGGCTGAAATGGTGCCTGTGGAATTTTGGCAATGGGCAATCAATCGGGTCAAAGAACAATTCCCCGCGCTTATCTTTATTGCGGAGGTTTATAATCCTCAGGAATACCGTAATTATATCTTCAATGGTGCTTTTGATTATTTGTATGATAAGGTAGGTATGTATGATTTGCTGCGCAATATTGTTTGCCACCATCATCCTGCATCTCAAATTACGCAAGCCTGGCAGGCTTTATCGGGTATAGAAAATCATATGTTGCACTTTTTGGAAAACCATGATGAACAGCGTATAGCATCTGATTTTTTTGCCGGCAATGCGTGGACTATCATCCCGGCTTTGATTGTCTCGGCTATGCTGACTAAAGCTCCTTTTATGTTGTATGCCGGTCAAGAATTAGGTGAACCGGGCATGGATGCAGAAGGTTTTAGCGGCTTGGATGGTCGCACCACCATCTTTGATTATTGGGCTGTGAAAAGCTTACAAGACTGGTCGGATAAGGGCAAGTTTGATGGCAAATTGCTATCTGATGAACAGCAGGCATTAAGAGCTCTATATCAAAAGCTTTTAAATCTTTCTTTAACAGAACCGGCTATCGCAAAAGGTAAAATGTACGATTTGCAGTATGCGAATTTCAACAATCCAACTTATAATACTGAAAAACATGTTGCGTTTTTTCGACAATACAAAGATGATATAATATTGATAGTCGTAAATTTTGACCATTCACCAGGTGAAATATCCGTTCATATTCCGCAGGAAGCTTTTGAGTACTTAGCTTTGGATGCATCTTCAAAAATTACATGGCAGGATTTAATGGATGAGTCCTATCAGCTATTTTTAAATTCATTTGCTAATAATCAAGTTGAAATTAGCGTACCTGCTCATACAGGTAGAATATTAAAACTAAAGACCCATGATTAGAGCTTTAATCCTTTTTGTCATTTTCTTATCTTCTTGCAAGCAGTCAGATAAAGCTTATCAAAATTACAGCACTGAAATTTCCGATTATCTTTTTCAATACAGGTTTCATGAAGATAGTTTACAATTATTGTTGAATCAGTATGCAGAAGCTGAGGATGACATTGCTTTGATGCTTACGTACAAACAGTTGGGGATTTATTATCGTGAGAATGCTCGTTTTTACGAAGCTATCAATAATCATCAAGAGGGTTTAGATTTGGCATTGCAGCTCAATGATACCCTTGAAATTGTGCAGGCTTACAATAATCTCGGTACCGACTTCCGCCGCATAGGCGCATATGGAGAGGCATCTGACTATCATTATAAAGCCTTAGCTTATGCAGAAGCATATTCAAAAGCCAATGAGCAGGGTGCAGGCATGAAAAATTATGTTATCTCGCTGAATGGTATTGGCAATGTGAGTTTATCCTTGGGCTATTTAGATGATGCTGAACAGTATTTCAGAAAAGCATTGCAATACGAAACCCTACTTGGTAGTCATATTGGGCAGGCAATTAACTACTCGAATTTGGGGGCTATTTTTGAGCACAATCAAGCATTGGATTCAGCTCATTTTTATTATAGCAAGTCTTTGCAGCATAATCGCATCGCCCAATCTGATATGGGTATAGGTTTATGTTTGATTCATATTGGTAATCTTTACGAGAAAGAGGAAAATTTCCGCATGGCTAAAAATCAGTATGAAGAGGCTTTTGAGTTGATGGATAGCATTTCAGACCGGTGGCATTGGTTGCAAGCTTGCATATCCATTGCTCGTATTCACCTTTTGGAGCATAGACCGGCAGCATTTAAACACTATATTCAGATGGCTGAAGAAACGGCAAAAGAGATTGATTCTCCTGGTCATTTAGGTGAAATTTATTTGCTTCAATATGAAAATCATTTGCGACAAGGCGGTCATCAAGAGGCATTGAAACACTATAAATTATATGCTGATATGCAGGATAGTTTGCGTGGCATTCACAAGTCTAACCACTTTATGGATGTGCGTTTGACCTATGAAGAAAATAAAAATATCCGTACTATTCAGCAAATTGAGGCGAAAAACAAAGAAAAACAAGCAGCCAAACAATACGCTTTATATTTCACTTGGGCAATTTCTTTGGTGGGAATTATCATCACTGCTTTGTTGTATTATGCCTATAGACAGCGGGTTCGCAGCAACCATTTACTCAAACAGATAGAGGAAAACCGCACTGACTTCTTCACCAATATTACCCACGAATTTAGAACACCCCTGACGGTTATCCAAGGATTTAATCGCTTGCTGAAAGAGAAGCCCGAACTCTCCGAAAAAGAAAGAGGAGCTTATATGGCTGCGATTGACAGGCAGAGCAAGAATTTATTAGATCTTGTCAATGAGCTTTTAGATGTTGCCAAGCTGAAATCGGGCAAGGATAAACCCATATGGAAAAAGGGCGATATCATTCCATATTTGCGCATGTTGGCGGAAAATTTTCAACTATATGCTCAATCCAAAGAACTTAATCTGATTTTTTATTCAATTATAGAATCTCAAGAAATAGATTTTGTACCTTTCTATATTGATAAAATTGTCGGTAATTTACTTTCAAACGCGATCAAACACAGTCAACCGGGTGATAAAATAGATTTTATCGTTGCCCCTGGACCTAAGTCGAAAACCATTCTTTTACGTATAGTTGATACAGGTAGCGGCATTGCCAAGGATGATTTGGAACATATTTTTGAAATGTTCTACCGCAGTGATAATGACCTTAATGCGAATAGTAGCGGCATTGGTTTGGCATACACGAAAATGATGGTGGAAAAAATGAGAGGTACCATCACTGTCGAAAGTGAATTGGGTGTCGGGACAGTCTTTACAGTCAATTTACCTTTGACCAACCTGACTGTACCATATATAGAACAATTAGGTTCTGTTGTTGAAGATCAGTCCTCAATAAAAGCAATTAAATCGGCTGATTATAGCACAACTGAAACAATTAATACTGATGAGATAGTTGTGGAAAACAAGGAAGTGCAGCATGCAAAACCTACTGTTTTGGTGGTAGAAGACAATAGAGATGTAATCACCTATATCAAGGCAGTTTTAGAGAGTCAGTATCAAGTCATAGTTGCCAGAAATGTTTGCGTGCGTGGGCGGGTGATGACTTGTTTAAGTCAGTATCAAGTCATAGTTGCCAGAAATGGGGATGAAGGTTTGAGGCTTGCCGAGCGACATTTGCCTGATTTGATGGTAACTGATGTGATGATGCCTATCAAAGATGGTTCGCAACTTTGTTCTGAGATGAAAGAAAATCCTGTTCTCAACCATATTCCTATTATCATGCTGACTGCCAAGAGCAGTGATAAAGACCGTATCCAGGCTTTGCGTTGTGGTGCTGAAGCTTATATCAAAAAACCATTTGATCCCGATGAGTTGCTGATTACCATCCGTAATATTTTAGCAGGAAGAAAGACTTTGGTAGAAAAGTTTTTGGAGATTGCAGATACTCAATCAGCCGGCTCAAAGAAAGTTGTAGATAATGCTAATCTTAAATTCTTGCAAACCCTTACAGACATAGTGCTGATGGAAATACAAAATCCCGATTTAAGTACTGCTTTGATTGCTGAAAGCTTGTCTATTAGTGTCTCTCAACTTAATAGAAAGATGAATGGCATTACCGGAAAATCAACCATGTCCTATGTGTTACAAGTAAAACTGAACAAAGCCAAGAAGATGCTTCAAAACTCACCCGAGTCCATGGCAGAAGTTGCTCATGCCTGTGGTTTCTACGACCAGAATTATTTTTCGCGTATCTTCAAAAAAGAATT
>Ga0265293_10012292_pt1 | contig 11392 bp, 8 predicted proteins | sample Munlanlewell138R_FD_192505 | JGI IMG/M metagenome (GOLD analysis project Ga0265293, IMG submission 192505) | Leachate microbial communities from a municipal landfill in Southern Ontario, Canada - Leachate well 138R | ecosystem: Engineered > Solid waste > Landfill > Unclassified | place: Canada... | reverse complement strand
GTCATCCTGAACAAACAAGTCGTCATCCTGAACAAACAAGCTGCCAGCCTGAACAAACAAGTCGTCATCCTGAACTTGATTCAGGATCCAAAAGCTAGATTCCATGTCAAGTACCAAGTGACGGATAAACTATTTAAAATGACTATGACACCAATTAAAATATGCTTAAATGGTGTCGGAGTTATTTAATAAGTCCTTAAGTTTTATTTATATACAATTCACCTCGAGAGTAAGTTAAGGAACTGATTTGGCACGAAAAGTTAGGATTTTTGTTAAAGATTCTCCGCAGCATGTGATACTAAGGGGTTTAGATAAGCTTACTATTTTTAAAGATGAGTCAGATTACAGAGCATTTGCGGATATCTTAAGAGAGTCAAGCGCAAACAGTGATTTGGCTCTTCATGCTTATGTCTTGATGCCGCACTTTTTTGAGTTTTTAGCTACTCCCTCAAATGAAGATGCTTTGTCAAAGTTTATGCAAAGTTTGGGTAGAAAATATGTCGGTTATTTTAATAAAAAGTATAACCGCACAGGAACTATTTTTGAAGGCAGATATAAATCTTCTCTCGTTGAAGATGAGAAGTATCTATTTGATGTGATGCTCTACATAGAAAAACTTGCACCAAAAGAGCATCTATTTAGCAGTGTTCATAAAAATCTTTACGGTAAAAAAGATGAGATACTCTCTTACCACAGTTTATATAAAAAGCTTGGATTTACTGATGAACAAAGAGTGCAAAGATATGGCGAGCTTTTTAACTCTGCGATAAATTATGACAAAGATGACTTTATAACAACATGTTTGGAAAAACAGAGTGTAACTGGCAGTGAGGATTTTGTAAAAAATCTTGAAAAAATCGTAGGATTTTCTCTAACTTTAAAAGCTAGAGGTCGCCCTAAAAAAGAACAAATTAAAAAAGGAAAAAAAATGTATAAAAATTTAGTAATACTCGACAAAGAAAAACACAAAGAGCTTAAGATTAATCCGCTAGAGGACCTTTTCTTTGCAAAATCAGCAGCACATATCCCTCTTTTAGCAAATGAAGTCGCACAAGTAGGTAGCGCATTTCCAGTTGTCTTTACGGCAGGAGAAGTTCCAGAACTTACGGCGATCGTCTCTTTAGGCACTGAGAGTTTGGCAATTAATGAAGCTGGAAAGTGGATAACCTCTTATGTTCCCTCGTACTTAAGAAAATACCCGTTTTCTTTGGCAAGCACAAAAGAAAATCCTGACCAAAAAGTTATCCTTATAGATGAGGACTCCTCTCTTTTTTCAAAATCAAAGGGTAAGCAACTTTTTAAAAAAAATAGTGAAAAATCAGAAACTCTAGATCACGCAATCAACTTCTTAACCTCATATGACAACCAAATGAGCGTTACTCTAAATGTCGCAAAACTTATCGCAAAAAGCGGTATCCTTGAAAATAGAGAGATATCTGTTGGCGAAGGCGAAGAGAAAAAAGTTTTAGTAAACGGGTTTAAAGTAGTAAACAGAGAAAAGCTCAATGCTCTAAGTGATGATATCTTAGCTGATTGGGTAAGAAAAGGGATTATGGCTATGATAGAGGCACATCTAAAATCATTAGATAACATTCAAACTCTTTTTGAAATAGCGCAAAAAAGACAAAGTTAGGTAGCAATAATTTTGCACTAAAGAGGACGCATTCTCTTTAGTGTGTAACATTAGATATGTAAAAAAGGAATCCAATGGCAAATAGACCATCAAGGGCAAAAAATAAAAAATTATCCGAACTAAAAGAGGCTATACTAAAATCGAAAAAATCATTTATAGCAGTAGGTTTTTTTAGTCTGTTCATAAACATTCTGATGCTTGTTCCGCCTCTTTATATGTTGCAACTATATGATAGAGTTTTGGCAAGTAGAAGTGAGGATACTCTTATCATGTTAACGCTGATAGTCGTTTTCCTCTTTTTAACGATGGCGCTTTTAGAGGTTGTGAGATCTCGCGTACTTGTAAAAGTTGGAAACAAGCTTGATAGTCTGCTAAGTCAAAGAGTTTTTGACTCCGTCTTTGAGCTTGCACAAAAATATCCGGGCAAAGCCTCCTCTATGCCTCTAAACGACCTTACACAAGTAAGACAGTTTATGACGGGAAATGGGCTTTTTGCATTTTTTGATGCGCCTTGGATTGTTATTTATATAGCCGTTTTATTTATGTTTCATCCAATATTTGGCTATTTTGCTATATTTGCGGCGATTGTTTTGGTTGCTCTAACGATTATAAATGAGTATTCGACAAAACAGAAGTTAGGCGAAGCAAATGCACTTAACCGCTCCTCAAGTGCCTTTGTTGATGCAAATCTAAGAAATGCAGAGATAGTTCACGCTATGGGTATGAAAGATAGTATCCGCAAAATTTGGGAAGAGAGATATTTTGGTTTTTTAAATGCACAAAATGATGCAAGCAATAGTGCGGGTATCTTCTCAAATATTTCAAAGAGTTTGCGTATTCTTTTTCAATCCCTTATCCTTGGAATAGGTGCTTATTTGGCTATTAAGGCGGAGCTGACTCCGGGAATGATGATTGCGGGATCTATCATAATGGGTAGAGCTTTGGCACCGCTGGACCTTATTATCGGTAGCTGGAAAGGTTTTAGCAGTGCAAGAACTTCTTTTCAAAAGTTAGAGGGACTTCTTGAGGAGTTTCCAAAAGATAAAGAGTACATGCAGCTTCCTGCTCCAAAGGGAGAAGTTCTACTCGAAGGTGCAGTTGTTGTTCCTCCGGGTGCGACACAACCCTCACTAAGAGGCATATCAATGCTGATACAAAAAGGCGACATAGTGGGTATTATCGGGCCGAGTGCCGCTGGTAAATCATCACTTGCGAGAGTTATTTTGGGACTTTGGCCACTTGCAGCGGGTAAAGCAAGGCTTGATAAAGCTGATATCTATCAGTGGGATAAACATGATTTAGGGAAATACATAGGTTATTTACCTCAAGATATTGAGCTTTTTGAGGGAACTATCTCTCAAAATATAGCAAGATTTGGCGAGCTTGATTCGCAAAAAGTTGTAGATGCTGCACAAAGAGCGGGTGTTCATGAGATGATACTCAGACTTCCTGATGGTTACGATACTAAAATCGGTGCAGGTGGAGCAACGCTCTCAGGCGGGCAGAGACAAAGAGTAGGACTTGCAAGAGCTATATATAATGACCCTATTTTGGTTGTTTTGGATGAACCTAACTCAAACCTTGATGATGTTGGAGAAGCTGGACTTGTAAATGCAATCAACTACTTAAAGCAGATAGGCTCAACTGTGGTAATCATCACGCATAGACCAAGTATTCTTCAAGTAACAAACAAGATAGCAGTTATAAAGCAAGGTGTCTTAGAGTTATATGGAAATACAAATGAGGTGTTGGCGCAATTAGCCAAAAATGCACAGCAAGCTCAGGCACAAAATGCTCCAGCACCACAGCCTCAGTCAACACAAAGTGCACCTAAAATATCACTCAGCAAGCCTGACAATGAAGGAAAACTATGAGCGAAAAAAGAGAGATAAAGATGCCATCTACAGACGCTTCTAAAGTTATTGGCTTTGGTTTGAGTGTTGTTTTTTTACTATTTGGAGTATTTGGTGTATGGGCAGCGTTTGCCCCACTTGCAGAATCCTCGGTAGCGGTCGGTAAAATTTCGGCTGATTTAGATAAAAAAACTCTGCAACATTTAGAAGGCGGCGTGATTGAGAGCATCTTAGTAAAAGATGGCGATGAAGTAAAAAAGGGTGATTTGCTTTTAAAATTAAGAGATGTTCATATAAAGAGTCAACTAGACATCTACAAAACACAGCATGATGATGCTTATGCACTCTATGCCAGACTTGTAGCACAAAGAGACTCCAAAGATAACATTGTTTATCCTGATGAGCTACAAAATGAGAGTATTAAAAAAGAGCAAAATAACATCTTTTATGCAACAAAAAAGAGCATTGCAGATGAGAAAATTATTTCACAAAACAGAGTAGTGCAACTTGAAAACCAGATAGATGGTTTAAAATCCTTGATGCAGGCAAAAAAATCTCGACTAGAGTCCATCAAGGATGAGATTTTGGAGTGGGAAGATCTTTATAGACAAAAGCTAGTTGACAAACTTAAAATCAGAGAGTTAAGCAGAGAGCAAAACAGCATTGAGGGAGATATCTCTCAAACGGCATCAGAGATTGCAAAACTCGCAGAGGCTATCAATGAGACAAGAAATCAACAGCTTCTTAGGGAAAAAGAGTTTACCAAACAGACGCTAGGCGAACTTGTGCAAGCAAAATCAATGCTTTTTGATCTCAAATCAAAAATAGCTTCTGTTGAGGATACTCTCCTACGAACAAACATTGTCGCACCTATTGATGGTACGGTTGTGGGCTTAAATCTGCATACAGTTGGCGGTGTTGTATCTCCGGGTAGAGATATTCTAAAGATTATTCCACAGAGTTCAAAACTCATTGTTGTGGCGCAAGTGCAAATATCTGATGTTGACAAAGTCAAAGTCGGACTTATGGCAGATATAAGATTTTCAGCCTTTAACACGAGAAATACGCAAGTCGTAGAGGGAAGAGTTGTCCATGTTTCAGCCGATAGCTTTATCGATGAAAAGAGTGGCGTGCCATACTATGAAGCAAAGATAGAGGTAACAAAGAGCGGGGAAGTACAGCTTGTAGATTATGGATTTGAGCTTGTTTCAGGTATGCCCGCAGAGGTTATGATAAAGACTTCAGACAGAACAGTGCTTAGTTATTTTGTAAAACCGTTTACAGATATGATTACTAGGGGGTTTAATGAAGAGTAGTAAATATATCCTCTCGTTTTATCTTAGCACTCTTTTGTGCGGCACTCTAAGTGCTGATGTTTTAAACTTTTCAAGAGCCTATGGACTTGCTCTTGAAAATGCAAACCATCTTCGCTCATCAGTATATGTTGCAGAAGCTGAAAAAGAGAAGATAAATCAAGAAGAGTCGCAACTCTATCCGCAAATCAACCTATCGGCATCGTACAAAAAAACAGAGTATGAGTCTAATCCTTCAAAAAACATAACAAGGCAAGGTCTTATAACCTACTCGCTTACGGCAAGGCAATCCATCTATAATCCGGAAGTTTTCTCAAGGATAGATATGCAAGAGTCACGAAGCAAATACTCGGATGTAAAGGTTGAGTATGAGAAAGAGGCTCTAGCTCAGGAGCTTTTTAAAACCTATCTTGATATCTTAAAGTCGCACAACAAGATAAAGCTTTTAGAGTCCTATCTTGAGTACAACAGGTCTAAACTCGAGGAGTTGAGTAAAAAGTTTGCTATGGATCTCTCTAATAAGATGGATCTGCTTCAGATGCGTGTTGAGTATAACTCTGCCGTAATAGAGCTTGACAAGGAGAAGAAGCTTTTAAAAGTATATGACCTTAAGTTTAAGCACTATATCGGGGATGTTGAGTATGTGCTGCCTAAGATAGAGTCGGATAAGATTCTCTTAGGAACTATAAAGCAGATGAAAGAACAGGTTATCGGCGATCAAGATTTGCAAAAAAGTTTGCAGGTAAAGCAGGCAGAGGCCGCGGTTGAAGTAAGTGAAGCGGAGGTGCAAAATGCAAAAAGCGGACACCTGCCAAAGCTAACTTTTGATGCAGCCTACAATAAATACGACACAGATACGCCGACCGTAGATGCACCTTACAACTCGGTAAAGTATGCGATGTTTAGTCTAAATATACCTATTTACGGCGGCGGTTATGTTTCATCAAAAGTTGATTCCTCTAAACTTATGAAAAAAGCTGCAAACGAGGATTTACAACATGCCAAAAAAGAGGTTCAGGTTTCTTACGATGAATATCTTGCCATCTTTGACGCCTCCTCTGAATCCGTAACGATGTACAAAGATGCACTAGCATCAGCAGAGCTTTATCTTGAAGCTATAAATCAAGGTTATGAGTATGGTCTAAAGAGCATCATTGATTTAAACGATGCGAAAAATAAGCTAAACGAGGTAAAATACAAATACGTAGAAAATTTATACTCTTTAGTAGATTCATATATAGGGTTGCTGATGGTAACAAACAATTTTAAAGAGTTAAATCTTTTAGATAAATTAGTAGAGTGAGTTTAAAGATGAAAAAAGCGATAGTAACGGGTGTTACAGGACAAGATGGTGCATATTTGGCGGAACTGCTTTTAGATAAAGGGTATGAAGTTTACGCAACCTACAGAAGAACCTCCTCGGTCAACTTTTGGCGTATAGAGGAGCTAGGTATTCAAAATAATCCAAACCTTCATCTGGTTGAGTATGACTTAACTGATCAAGCAAACAGCGTTAGAATGGTAGCAGAGATAAAGCCAGATGAGATTTATAACCTTGCAGCGCAAAGTTTTGTGGGCGTCTCATTTGAACAGCCACTTGCAACTGCTCATATCACGGGACTAGGATGCGTGCATCTACTTGAAGCTATTCGCATAGTAGATTCAAAGATAAAGTTCTATCAAGCAAGTACCTCAGAGATGTTTGGTTTGGTGCAGGAGATTCCTCAAAAAGAGAGTACGCCGTTTTATCCTAGAAGCCCTTATGGGGTTGCAAAACTCTATGCACACTGGATGGTGGTAAACTACAGAGAGTCTTATGGCATGTTCGCATGTAGCGGCATACTCTTTAACCATGAATCGCCTCTAAGAGGAAAAGAGTTTGTAACAAGAAAGATAACAGACAGCGTAGCAAAGATTAAGCTCGGTAAACTAGAGTGTTTAGAGCTTGGAAATCTGGATGCTAAAAGGGATTGGGGATTTGCTAAAGATTATGTTTTAGGGATGTACCTGATGCTTCAAGCTCCAAAGCCCGACACCTATGTTTTAGCTACAAACAGAACCGAAATGGTAAGGGATTTTGTAACTATGGCATTTAAAGCAGCGGGAATTGAACTTGAATTTAGCGGCAATAATGAAAACGAAATAGCTACAGACAAAGCTAGCGGTAAAACAGTTCTTAGAGTAAATCCAAAGTTTTACAGACCTGCTGAAGTAGATCTTCTAATCGGCAACCCGCAAAAAGCAAAAGATGAGCTAGGCTGGGAGCCAAAATGCACGCTTGAAGAGCTTTGTGCCATGATGGTAAAAGAGGATTTAAGACGAAATGAGATTGGCTGTAGTTTTTAAGGCATGAAAAAAGTTCTTATAACAGGCATAGACAGCTTTAGTGGCTCTCACCTATCTTCATATCTTGAAATGTCTGGCTATGAAGTTTATGGAACCTCTCTATTTGAGAGCGGAGATAAAAAATATAGATGCGATATCACAAAAAAAGAGGATATCTTAAACGCTCTTGCGTCATGTAAGCCAGACTACCTTATACACCTAAGCGGCATCTCCTTTGCAGCCCATGGCAATAGTGAAGACTTCTACAGAGTAAACACCATAGGTACGCTAAATATACTAGATGCTCTTGTAGAACTCAACCTTAACCCTACAAAGATACTCCTAGCAAGCAGCGCGACCCTTTATGGAAATCAAGGTTTAGAAGTTCTTGACGAGACACTCTGCCCTAAACCCACAAACCATTACGGTGCGAGCAAATACGCTATGGAGTCTCTGGCAGCAAACTATTTTGCTAGATTAAACATCATCATAACACGACCCTTTAACTACACGGGCATAAATCAGCAAGAGCACTTTTTAATTCCAAAAATCATAAAACATTTTAAGCAAAAAAAGCAAACTATAGAACTGGGCAACATAGATGTAAGCAGAGAGTTTAACGACGTCGGCTATGTCTGTGAAATCTACAAAAGACTCATAGAATCCTCTCTTACCTCTGAAGTTCTTAACATTGCTTCAAACAGAGGCATAAAACTCTTAGACGTTATAGATATGATGAATGAGCTCTCAGGCTACAAGATAGAGGTTAAAATTAACCCGGATTTTGTAAGAGAGGGCGAGATTAAAACTCTTACAGGTTCCTCTGAAAAACTCTTTAAAGCAATCGGCGAAGTAAAACAAAAAGAGTTTAAACAAACGCTGCGAGAGATGCTTGATGCCTAGAATTAAAAAGGTGTTGTAGTTGAGAGTAGCGATAGTTCATGACTGGCTTGTAACAGATGCGGGAGCGGAGAAGGTTCTAAAAGCACTACTTGATATCTATAGAGATGCAGACATATTCTCACTTGTTGATTTTTTAAGCCAAAGCGACAGGGAGGCGGTTATCGGCGGTAGATTTGCAAAAACATCGTTTATCCAAAAACTCCCTTTTGCAAAAAAACATTTTAGAAGCTACTTTTTTCTTTTTCCTCTGGCAATAGAGAGTTTTGATTTAAGTGAGTATGATTTGATTATCAGCAGCTCCTGGGCGGTTGCAAAAGGGGTAAAAAAGCACGCAAACCAACTTCATATATCCTACTGCTATACACCGATTCGCTACGCATGGGATTTGTATGATGAATATACGGCTTCCTTGCCTCAGCCTAAAAAACTCTTTGTCCAAATCACGCTCGGATATATCAGAAAGTGGGATATAAAAACACTTGACAGAGTTGATTATTTTATAGCAGACTCTATCTTTGTGCAAGAGAGAATCAAAAGAACATATAACAGAGATTCAACAGTTATCTATCCGCCCGTCGATACGCAAAATTTTACATACGAGCCAAATAAAGAGGATTTTTATCTAACTGCATCAAGACTCGTTCCTTATAAAAAAACAAAACTAATCGTAGAAGCATTTAATGAGATGCCAGATAAAAAACTCATTGTCATTGGAAGTGGCGAGGAGTTAAAAACCATAAAAGAGATAGCAAAAACAAATATTTCGGTGCTAGGTTATCAAAAAATAGATATGCTAACAAACTACATGCAAAGAGCAAAAGCTTTTGTATATGCGGCAGTTGAAGACTTTGGCATAGTTCCCATTGAAGCCATGTCATGCGGAACTCCCGTTATAGCCCTTAGCAAAGGCGGTACGGCAGAGACGGTTATGGAGGGTAAAAATGGTATCCATTTTCATGAGCAGACTAAAGAAGAGATTATAGAAGCTGTTTGCAGATTTGAGGAGCAATCCTTTGACTTAGCATCTATTTCAAGAGATGCTCAGATATATAACACAAAAAGATTTCAAGAGGAGATACAAGAGTTTATAAAGAGTTTTGAAGTATAATCAGCCTCATGAATATTCCGAAATTTAACCCCTTTTCTTATCTGCTTACCCTCTTGCTTATTGGGGCTGATTTTTTTGCGCTGTATATCTCTTTTTTGCTTCTTAGGCAAACAGAAGCAGCACCGCTGGATATAGCCCCCTATTTTTGGATTTTTGCTTTTATACTTTTGGCATTTGGGGTGCAGAAAATATACACGCTTCGGTATGATTTTTGGAGCGATGCTCTAAGAGTGCTTAAGGGGTTTTTCTTCTCCTTTTTTGCGGTTTTTACTATTATCTCCCTTGCAAAAGTTTTTGATACCTACTCGGTAGATTTTTTATTAAAATTTTTCATACTATCAATCTTTACAACACTTTTTTTCAAAAGAGTCTCTAAGAAACTATTTTTCAGACTTGATGCGTTTAGGCTTAGAGTAAAGATAGTCGCAGATAAGCAAAACTACAAAACCATAGCCGAGGAGATAGAGAAAAACTGGTATTTTGGCTACAAAGAAGATGATGAAAACTATGATCTCCTCATCATCTCCTCACGCGGATTTGAGCTAAAGGAGCTTCAAGAGAAGATTAAAGAGTTCTCTCACACCACTAAAGATATCTTTATCATTCCCTATCTGGACTACTTTGATTTTTCACATGCGACGATAATCGACTTTTCAAACATTAGATTTTCAGCCATTTATATCCAAAACAGACTCTTAAGTGCTAAAAATATATTTATAAAAGCTTTTTTTGAAAAAATCATCATACTCCTGCTTCTGCCCTTTGCGCTGTTGCTGCATCTCTTTATCTTTATGCTTATCAAAAGGGATTCGCAGGGAGCAGTTTTTTTTAAGCAGCAAAGATTAGGGAAAAACTCTAACCTCTTTGAGTGTTATAAATATCGCACAATGCATCAAGACTCTCAACATATGCTAGAGGAGTATCTTTTAAAAAACCCCGATGAGGTCGAGTATTATAAGAAGTTTCACAAGTATAAAAATGATCCCCGCATCACAAAAGTGGGCGGCTTCTTAAGAAAAACATCACTAGATGAACTGCCTCAATTTTACAACATACTAAAAGGCGACATGAACCTTATCGGTCCAAGACCTTACTTGCCCCAAGAGCTTCAAGACATAGGCGAAGATAACAAAGATATCATACTTAGAGTTAAACCGGGACTTACGGGTTTGTGGCAGGTAAGTGGAAGAAACAAGCTGACTTTTAAAAAGAGAGTCGATTTAGATGTTTGGTATATACAAAATTGGTCTCTGTGGATGGATTTTGTTATCTTCCTTAAAACAACAAAAGTGGTCCTACTAAAAGTAGGAGCAAAGTAAGTAGGTTTAAGTTTATAGACAAATAAGCATCTAAGTGCTAAAATCCCTCTATAAAAAGAGGAATAAAGATGACAAATATTATTTTATGTGGTGGCAGCGGTACAAGACTCTGGCCCATAAGCAGAACTCTTATGCCAAAACAGTTTGTAAAGCTCTTTAATGACAAATCACTATTTCAGTTAACACTTCAAAGAAACCGCCTCTCTTGCCAAAAAAGTTTTATAGTCTCTAGTACAGAGCAATATCTCTTAGCGCAAGATCAAACACAAGAAACTACTCTACAAGAGAAGCACTCTATAAACTATCTTCTTGAACCAGAAGCAAGAAACACCGCTCCAGCGATTGCGCTTGCTTGCATGGCATTAGATAAAGAGGAGATTGTCTTAGTTACTCCCTCAGACCATCTAATCAAAAATGAAAAAGAGTATCAAGCTGTACTAGCGCGTGCAAAAGAGGCGGCAGAGAAAGATTATCTTGTTACCTTTGGTATAAAACCTACTTTTGCCCAAACAGGCTTTGGCTACATAGAAGCAGACGGAGAAGATGTAAAAGCTTTTCATGAAAAGCCAGATTTACAAAAGGCAGAGGAGTATCTAAGAGCGGGAAACTACTACTGGAACAGCGGAATGTTCTGCTTTAAGGCGGGAATTTTTTTACAAGAGCTTCAAAAACACTCCCCAGAAATCTACAACTCATCACTACAAGCCTTTAAAAATGCAAACCCACAACCCCAAGGAAGCGAGACTTCAGCCTCGCACATAAATATGATTAAAATCAAAAAAGAGGACATGTTAAAGATCCCAGAAAACTCCATCGACTATGCAGTCATGGAGAGGTCATCCAAAGTAAAAGTTATCCCCTCAGATATCGGCTGGTCAGATGTAGGAAGCTTTGATGCTCTTTACGAAGAACTAGCAAAAGATGAAAATGGCAATACC
>Ga0265293_10012291_pt1 | contig 11393 bp, 11 predicted proteins | sample Munlanlewell138R_FD_192505 | JGI IMG/M metagenome (GOLD analysis project Ga0265293, IMG submission 192505) | Leachate microbial communities from a municipal landfill in Southern Ontario, Canada - Leachate well 138R | ecosystem: Engineered > Solid waste > Landfill > Unclassified | place: Canada... | reverse complement strand
TCACGCCCACCGCGCTCACGCTGCCTCCTTGCCGAGGTACGCCTCTAGCACGCGCGGGTCGCTGCGCACCTCTGCCGGGCTGCCCTCAGCCAGCTTCTGGCCGTGGTTCATGACCACCACGTGGTCGGCCAGGTTCATGACCACTTCCATGTCGTGCTCTACCAGCAGCACCGTGGCGCCCTCCGCCTTGAGCCGCTTGACGAGGCTGATGAGCTCCTCCTTCTCGTGGCGCCTGAGGCCAGCGGCAGGCTCATCCAGTAGCAGGAGGACGGGATCGGCCATCAGTGCGCGCGCTACTTCGAGCAGCCTGAGCTTGCCGAGCGGCAGGCTGTCGGCGGTAGCGAACGGATCGTCGCCCAGGCCCACCCGCCTGAGCTGGCGCAGAGCCTCGGCGCGGGCGCTCTCGTGCTCGGCCCGGTCGAGCCGCAGCATGCCGCGCACGAGGCCGGAACGCGTGCGAGCGAACCCGCCAAGCAGCACGTTGTCGAGGAGCGTCATGGAGCCGATGACGTTGAGGTGCTGGAAGGTCCGTGCGACGCCCAGGCGCGCCACGTCGTGCGGCGGTTTCCGTTGTATGGGTTGCCCGCCGAACACGATGCGGCCGGCGCTGACCTGCAGCACGCCTGTGATGAGGTTGAAGACGGTGGTCTTGCCAGCCCCGTTCGGTCCGATCAGGCCAGTGATCTGACCCTTGCGAACGTCGAAGTCGAGCTCGTGCACAGCCGCCAGGCCGCCGAAGTTGCGGCCCACGCCCTCGAGCGCCAGGAGCGCCTCGCCCTCGGCGACGCTCGAGCTGGGCCCGGGCGGCAGGGGCGCCGCTTGCTCCCTTACCGGCTTGGGCGGAGGTTTGGGCAGCAGCCCATCGAGCATCGGCATGAGCCCACGCCGCGCGCGCTGCAGAACGATGATGACGATGAGCCCGAACGCGATTATCTCGTAGTTGCCGGTGCGGCCCACAATGAGCGGCATGACCTGCTGCAACTGCTCCTTGAGGAGCACGAAGATGGTGGCGCCGGCCAGCGCCCCCCACAGGCTGGTGAGGCCGCCCACCACCGCCATGATGAGCACGTCGATGCTGGAATCCAGGCTGGCGATGCCCGGCACCACGTAGCGCTCGCGGAAGGCGTACAGCCCACCCGCCAGCCCCGCGAAGGCGGCTGCCAGCAGGAACGTGAGCATCTTGAGCGACTGCACGTTGACGCCGAAGCTGGCCGCCGCCACAGAGCCGGTCCTGAGGCTCTGAATGGCGCGCCCGATGCGGGAGCGCATGAGGTTGCTCGTCAGCAGCAGCACGAGTAGCAGCGCACCCCACACGAGGACGAAGTAAAGCCGGTCGCCGCGCAGCTCATGACCGAAGAACGACAGTGGTGGGAAGCGGTGACCGGTGGCTCCACCCAGGCCGGTGCTGCCGCCGGTGACGGGGATCCAGTTACGCAGCACACCCGTTATGACGAGTCCCCACGCCAGGGTGGCGAGGGCGAGGAAGTGCCCCTTGAGCCGCAGCGTCACCAGTCCGATGAGCCAGGCGATGACCACCGAGGCAACGACGCCGACTATCAGCGCCAGCCACGGGTTCACCCCGTAGCGGCTGGCCACGATGGCCGCCGTGTAGGCACCCGTGCCCATGAAGGCGGCCTGCCCCAGCGACGCCAGACCGGCGTAGCCAGTTAGCAGCACGAGACCCATGACCACCAGTGCGTACATGCCGATAACGTTGGCGAGCCGCAGCGTGAACGGCGAGGCCAGCAGCGGCATCAGCACTACGCCCGCCAGGAAGAGCGCCAGGAGGCCGCCGCGGACGTAGCGGGCGGCGCCGGGCGTGAACAGCCCCCTCACTCGACGTGCTCCTCGAAGTCGAGGTGCTGGAACGAGCGCACCAGCAGCACGGGGATGATGAGGAGGAACACCAGCACCTCCTTGTAGGCGGAGCTGATGTAGAAGGCGGTGAACTGCTCGGCCACACCCACGAAGAGGGCGCCCGCCACGGCCAGCACGGGGCTCACGAGCCCGCCGATGATGGCGCCGATGAACCCTTTCAAGCCGAGCATGAAGCCGAAGTCGTACGCCATCTTAGTGATAGGCGTTATGAGCACGCCCGCCACGGCGCTGAGGAACACTGAGAGCGTGAACGCCGCGCTGCCCGCGCGCACGACGCTGATGCCGCTGAGCCGGGCGCCCAGCCGGTTGACGCTGGCGGCGCGCAGAGCCTTGCCCTGCAGGGTGCGACCGAAGAACCACCACAGCCCCACCAGCAGTAGCGCGACCACCGCGAGCAGCCATAGCGCCTGCGGCCCGAAGTAGGCGGCTCCCAGCCTGAGCCCGGAGCCTGACTGGAACGGCGGCAGCGTGTAAGGCTGCGGCCCCCAGAACGCCAGCCCTATGCCGGTCAGTGCGAGGTGGAGGCCGATGGTGAGGATAAGGAACACCACCACGGAAGCCCGTGGCAGCGGCTGGATCATGGTTCTGAAGAAGATAGGGCCGAGCAGGGTCGTTAGCCCCACGGCCAGAAGGATCTGCACTAGATACGGGAGAGAAGCTCGACTAGCTAGCAGCACTATGAAGTACACGCTGGCGCCCGCAACCAGCGGCCACGCTAACGCGATCAGGGCCTTCATGGGCGCCCTGTTTCGTAACTGCTTGGCTACGTCGAGCAGGGCCCACGCCAGGAGACCCGCGATCACTAAATAGACGGTGCCGGGCACCTGCTGGGCGCGCAGGCTGGCGACCGTTAGGGCCGACAGCATGACGAACTCGCCCTGCGCCACGTTGATGACGTTGGTGACGGAGTAAAGAACCACCAGGCCGAGCGCGACCAGAGCGTAGATGGCGCCGTTGATCAGCCCTTCGGAGGCAAGGATTAGGGGGATGTCAAACAAGATCGGTGCCGTCCGTGTCTTTGGTCATGTGTACCGGTCCGGCGGCCTTGTGGCGCCGAGCGGTTCGCCCGGCGCCACGAGACTCGCCTTCAAACGGAAGCCTCTAGGGCTCCGTCTTACGCTTAGGCCCTCACCGGGCCAGGCGCCAATCGCCACCGCTGACCTCCACGATCACCAGCGCGCGGGTGTCGAGACCGAGGTGGTCTTCTGGCGTGAAGTTGAACACGCCGCCCACACCTACGAACTCGGGCATGGCTTCGAGTGCGTCGCGGATGGCGGCGCGCGCAGCCACGGTGTCGCTGAGGTCGAGGGTGCCCTGCTCCTGGGCGTGTAGTACAGCCAACTCGAACGCCTTCACGGCGTCCCAGGCGTGCCCGCCGAAGGTGCTGGCCGTACCGGCGCCGAAGGCGGCCTCGTACTCGTCGACGTAGGCGAGCGCTACTGCCTTGATGGGGTTGTCGTCCTGCATCTCATTGACCACGATCATGGGGCCGATCGGCAAACGCACGCCCTCGGCGGCGTCGCCGGCGAGCTCGAGGAAGCTTGGGTTACCCACGCCGTGGCTCACGTAGACCATGCCCTGGTAACCGCGGTCGTCGAGCGCCTCTACCACCAGGGCGGTGTCGCGCACGACGCCCCAGATGAGGGCGGCGTCGGGCCTGCGGGCCACCACGTTCAGGGCCTGCGCCGTGACGCTGGTGTCGTTACGGCCATACCGTTCGGTCGTAACGATCTCGATGCCGGTGCCCTCCACTGCTGCCTGCAGCTCAACCAGGCCGCCTTCGCCGTAAGCGTCGTCGATGCCGAGGAACGCCACGCTGGTGAGGCCGTTGGCCACCATGTCTTCAACGATGCCGTTGATCATCAGGCGGTCGGTCTGCGGGGTCTTGAAGACCCAGAAGCGCTCGTTCACCGGCTCGATGATCTGCGCAGCGGCGGCGAGGCTGATGTTAGGCACTTGAGCTTCCTGCACCGCGTCGATGATGGCCAGCGAGTTGGCCGAGATGGTGCAGCAGATGATGACGTGAACGTCGTTCTCCTGTATGAGCCGGTTGACGTTCGTTACCGCCTGGCCCGTGTCGGTGGCGCTGTCGAGGAAGATGATCTCGACGGGTATACCGCCGATGCCGCCTTGGGCGTTGAAGTGCTCTTGCAGCATGCGGAAGGTGTTGGCTTCGGGTTCGCCTAGGGCAGCGGCCGAACCGGTGGCCGCGGCTACGGCGCCGATGCGCAGGGTCTGCGCGAACGCTACCCCCGCCATCAGCAGACCGACTGCGAGCAACAAGCTTACGAAACGTCGGGCCATGTGTTCCTCCTACTTCCTTCACGAGCCGCGCTTATGGCGCGGACGGTCGTGCCTGGCTTCGGTGGAGGCAACCCGCTGCGGACGCCCGGCGCTGAAGAGCCTGGGAACACCTTGCAGACGCTGCCCCTCGGAAGGCTGCGTGTGGCGGGGCGCAATCTTGACGCGGTGGAAGTTGCGCGCCCTGCACGTTGGTTTACGTGAGTGGAGCATAACGCAACCAGGCGCACGAGTTGGAGTAGGAAGGATTCCGAACCTTCACCAATCGGTAACGGCGCCGCTTAGGCTCCACACTCATTGCCCAACTTCGCTTCTCGGGCGCAATTCCGGGCGCCACGGTATGCTCCCTAACGAAACGCCAACCCGTTGGGTGCTTCTCGTAGCGCCCCGCCATCACAGGAGGCGGCCTTTGACCGTAGGCCGAGCATCATGAGCCTCGCCACCACCCTGGGTTTCCAGCAGGTGCTTCTTCAGCGCGACCATTCCGTTCTCCGCGCCGTCGTCGGAGAGGGTCACACGAACATGCACGGCACCGGCCACGGCGGGTTCGTGTACGCCCTCGCCGACGAAGCGTTCGCGCTGGCGTCCAACTCCGGTGACGCCGACGCCGTAGCGCTGTCCGTGCATATGGATTACTTCCGCGCGGTGCGGCCGGGCGACGTCATCGTGGCTGAAGCGCGAGCGGAGCACGTTGGACGCCGCGTGGCTACTTACCGCGTGGAGGTGCGCTCCGGCGACGCGCTGGAAGCCCCCGCCGAGGAGCTGGTGGCGCTCTTCACCGGCACGGTCTACAGGCGGCCTCGCATCGAGCCGAACGCGAGCCCCTAGCGACAAGCTCGTGACCGACGCGTGACCAGTAAGTGACCAGTCCGCAACCCTCCCGAGCATCCACCCGGCCCTCTAAGACCGGCCCACACCATAAGGAGCGGTGATGTTCCAGCCAGAGATAGAGACCATGACCCGCGAGCAGCTACGCGAGCTGCAGAGCCAGCGCCTAACCGACCTGGTGGCACGCCTGTACGAGCACGTGCCCTACTACCGGGAGCGGCTAAGCGAGGCGGGCGTGAGTCCTGGCGACGTTCGGAGCATCGACGACATCACGAAGTTGCCCATCACCCGTAAGGACGACGTGCAGAACAACTACCCGTTCGGTCTGCTGGCCGTGCCGCGCAGCGAGCTGGCGCGCGTGCACGCCTCGTCGGGCACCACCGGCAAGCCCACCGTGATGGGGTACACGAGAGGCGACCTGGACGTGTTCGCCGAGGTGAACGCCCGCAGCCTGGCAGCGGCTGGCGCTACCCCTGGGATGGTGTTCCATAACGCTTACGGCTACGGCCTATTCACCGGCGGCCTGGGCCTACACGGCGGCGGCGAACGCTTAGGGCTCACGGTGGTGCCGGTCTCAGGCGGCATGACCGAGCGGCAGATCGGCCTCATCCTCGACCTGCGGCCGGGCATCATCGCCTGCACACCCTCGTACGCGCAGACTCTGGCCGAGGAGTTCCGCCGGCGCGGTATCAGCCCCGAGGAGATACCCCTGCAGTACGGCATCCTCGGTGCCGAGCCGTGGACGGAAGCCATCCGCGCCGACGTGGAGGCGGGCTTAGGCATCAAGGCCTCGAACATCTACGGCCTCACGGAAGTCATCGGCCCGGGCGTCGCCAACGAGGCTCACGATGAGGGCCAGGGCAGCTACCTGTGGGAGGACCACTTCTACCCCGAGATACTGGACCGTGACACGGGCGACCCCGTGCCCGACGGCGAGGAGGGCGTGCTGGTCATAACCACCCTCACCAAGGAGGGCGTGCCGTTACTGCGGTACTGGACGGGCGACATCACGAACATCACGCACGAGCCCGGCCCTAGCGGCCGCACGCACGCGCGCATCGGCCTCATCCGCGGCCGCTCGGACGACATGATGGTCATCCGCGGCGTGAACGTGTACCCCACCCAGATAGAGGCGGCGCTGCAGCTCGTGTCGCAAGCCTCCGCCCACTACCAGCTGATTGTGCGCCGCCAGGGCACCCTCGACGAGCTTGAGCTGAAGCTGGAGCTCACCCCCGAAGCGTTCAACCGCGTGGGACAGGGCGTGCTGGAGGGCGGCATCATCGAGGTGGACCGCAAGGTCGACGAGCTGCGCGCGCACATCCAGCACAAGATCCGCGACATCGTCGGCATCGGCGTGAAGGTCACCCTAATGGGGCCAGGTGAGGTGCCGCGCTCGGCTGGTGGGAAGCTCAGGCGGATCGTGGACGAGAGGAAGCTGTAAGCCCATTTCGCTGCACGGCGCCGGGACGTTCGTCCCTCCCCGGCGCCAGCAACTGTGGCACCATGCCCCAAACCGTTCCGTAAGGGGGCACGCATGTTCCGAGCCGTGAAGCGCGCTGGGTTCCGGCCCAGCACAGCCCTGATCGTCACCCTGTTGGTGTTGGCTCTGGCCGCGGTGGAGGTGTGGGCACTAACGCTGCCGGTCCTCGCCGAGTGGCCGGTCGGCTTGCCGGCCGGCTGGAACGCCCGCGACTCCAGCATCCTGTTCGACCTCATACTGGTGCTGCCGCTGTTCGTGCTTCTGCTGGCGTGGGTGTGGAGCACGCCGCGTTTAACTACGACCGGTCCCCGCATACCGCGCTGGCTCAGGCCATGGATCAAGCCGAGGCGCCTTCTCTACCTGCTCATCCCGTACGCCATAGCGCAGCTGTCGGCGCTAGAGCTGGGCCTGGGGGCCATCCTCGCGGGCGTGGCGGGCCTCGCCATCATCGGTGAGGTCGCCGCGTTCGGACTGCTGGCCGTGAAGCTCACGCAGCTCACTCGCGCCACCCATAGGGCACGAATAGAAGGCTACTCGTTCAGCACCTCCCTAACCACAGCCATGGAGAGGACATTCGGCGCGCTGCCCATCGCGCCCGTCATGCGCTTGGCCGTTTTCGAAGTGACGCAGCTCTTCAACCTCACCGCTGGCTGGTTCACACGGGGCCAGCGCGACGGGGTGACAACCTTCACCTACCACCGCCGCCGCGACGAGACGCTGTTCATAGGCCTCTCCATCTTCGTGGTCATCGAGGCGGTGCCTATTCACGTGGTGGTGCATCACTACAGCGCGTGGGGTGCATGGCTCGCAACCGCTCTTCACGTCTACACGCTGTTGTGGACGCTCGGCGACCTGGCTTCGGTCAGGCAGAGGCCGCACCGGCTCGCCGGCACCAAGCTCTGGCTTTCGCAAGGGTTGTGGCAGGAGGCAGTCGTCGACCTAGGCAACGTACGTGCAGTGGTGGACGCACGGGGCTTGGTAGAGGACGAGAGGGCCAAGCCCGCCGAGGAGGACGACAGCGTCATGTCGTTCGGCTCGCGGCGCGATGTGACCCTCGAGTTGAAGGAGCCCGTCGCCGTCTACGGACTGACCTTCGGGCGGGTCGGGGTAGCCACGATCCAGTTGGCTCTCGACGACCCCGATGCTTTCCTGGCGGCGCTTACCCGCGGGTAACCGCCGGCGTGAAGCGACCGAGACAGATGTCCTGACCGAACCCCGCTACCATCGGTTAACTAAGGGGGTTCTCCTAAGTGAGCACCAAGAGCAATAGCAACGCAGGCGTGCGCTGGGCAGTGGGCATCACCCTGGCCGCGGGCCTGTTCCTGTCCGGCTACCTGCTGGGACGCGGCAGCGCAGAGCCAGCCCAGCAGTACCTCGTCCGCACAACCAGCGGCCCGTTAGGCGAGCAGGCTCGGCGCGACGCCAGCGACCCGTTCGCGCTCGGGTCGCCCGACGCGCCGGTGGTCATGGTCGTCTTCTCGGATTACCGCTGTCCGTTCTGCGCGCGCCACAGCACCGTCACCGAACCCGAGCTCGTGGACCGCTTCGTTGAGTCCGGCCAGCTGCGCCTAGAGTGGCGCGACTACCCCATCTTCGGCGAGGCATCGCTGCTGGCGGCGCGCGCCGGTCGCGCCGCCGCGGAACAGGGGCTCTTCTGGGAGTTCAACCAGGCGGTGTTCTCAGGCGCGCCCGAAAGCGGCCACCACGACCTGACCCCCGAACGGCTGCTGATGTTCGCTCGTCAGGTGGGTGTGCCCGACCTAGAGCGTTTCGAGGCAGACATGAACTCTGACCGCTTCGACCCCGCCATAGCCGCGGACGCCATGCAGGGCCAAGCGCTCAACATGACGGGCACGCCGTCGTTCGTTATCGACGGCCACCCGCTGGTGGGGGCGCAACCCGCGTCCGTGTTCGCGAGCGTCATCCAGCAGGCGCTCGCCACCAAGTGATAACCAGCTAGATGCTAGACATCGGTCTGGCCGGGGCGTTCCTCGGTGGACTCTTCGCCCTGGTGAGTCCCTGCTCCGCGCTGCTGTTGCCGAGCTTCTTCGCGTACGCGTTCGATGGCTGGGGTCGCCTCGTGGGACGCACCGCGCTCTTCTACCTGGGTCTGGCGCTGGTGCTAGTGCCACTAGGCGCCGGTATCGGCGCCGTGGGAAGCCTCGTCACCCAGCACCGTGGACTAGTGACCGCAGTGGGTGGCGTGCTGCTCATACTCTTCGGGCTCCTCACCATATTGGGACGCGGCTTCTCGTTCCTGCCAGCCAGCGCCGCGGGGTCAGTCGCTGGTAACGAGTCAGGCCCGAGAGGATACCTGTCCGTGATCGCACTGGGCGCGGTCTACGGCTTCGCGGGCTTCTGCTCGGGGCCGCTCCTGGGAGCGGTGCTCACCTTCGCGGTTACGGGCGCCGACCCCGTTTACGGCGGGCTGCTCATGGCGTTCTACGCGCTCGGCATGGCCGTGCCTCTCTTCGTGCTGGCTCTGCTCTGGGACCGCTTCCAGCTAGGCAAACGCCGCTGGCTGCGCGGCAAGGAACTACGCATAGGGCCCTTGCGCACACATTCGACAGCGCTAGTCTCCGGCCTGGTGTTCGTTGGCGTTGGCCTACTCTTCCTGCTCACCGAGGGCACCGCCAACCTGGGCGGCTTCATGGACGTGGAGGGGCAGTTCCGCCTGCAGGAGTGGGGCGCCGGACTGGCCAGCCGCATGCCCGACTTCGTGCTGCCATTGGTGGTGGTCGCCGTGGTGCTGGGCGGGGTGTGGGCTGCCAGGCGCGCCTGAGGGCCAACATCACCGGCCGCCAGTACCGATCAGAGGAGTCTGTCGTCCCAACGGAACTGAAGCCGCCGCGCCTCCCTGATCTGCACTGCGTGCGGTTGGGCTGGGTTGACGAGCAGGTTCCCACCGTCCGGCACCAAAGCACTAGGCACCCGTAAAGCGAGCGCTTTGCCCGAACGTAGCCACTCGCTCCCTATCCCCCTGGTCACTGCCAGGTCGTTTTCCCAACCGGCTGGCCAGGCAACAGGCGACTCGATAGCCTCGTCAGGCACGTCAACTTCGATAGCGACATAAGGCTCGGTTGTGGCGGTTGCCTCCAGATGCACTAGTGTCTCTAGCACCGCCAGAGCCAGCGAGTCCGCCAAGTACACGGCGCGCAACCCGGCCTGGTTCCAACGCCCTGGGTAGAGAGCGGCGCCCTCCCCGGATAGGGCGGTCGCTTGCCAACGCGTATGTACCAAACGCCAAGCCTTCAGAGGAAGACCCCGTGCTCGAGCCTGCCCAGAGCCTGCATGATCTCCCAAGCACCCACCTCTGTGTCGGCAAAGGCCAGCGGCGTCTCCCCGCCGAGGAAGCGTTTCGGGGTGGTCAGCCAAGAGGCGGCTTCCTGTCCCAGCACTTGAGCGGCCCGCTCATGCAGGCGGACTACGCGGAAGAGCCTGTCGGACTCGTCCGCCTGGAACGCACCCTCCTGCTTCCGGCGCTGCAGGGTGCGGGGCGACACTCCGATTACTTGTGCTAATTCTGCGGTCGAAACGCTCAACTCCGCCGCCAGATCCTCGAAAACGGTGAAAGGTAGCCCGGCCTTGATGGCGGCGATGTTGTTCATAGCGCTACCCTGCAGCTGTGCGTTTGCCATATGCCGATTCTATCACGCCATTTGGCGGGCGCTTGACGCGGCGCGCACCGCCCACTATCATCACCGGCATGCTTCACGGACTCACCCAGCACCACCGGCATCACCATCACCTGCACGGGTCCGTGGAGGTCGTGGCTTAGTTGCCTGAACAGAACTAGCCTGAAACCGAACCCCACAGCGGCCCGTCCAACACAGGATGGGCCGCTTTCGTATCGCGTGACCCATCCGCCACCTCCCACCCGGCGCAAGAGCCCGGGACCACCAAGGAAGAGACCGGAACGCCGGCGAACCCAGAGCCGGCACCGCGGAAGGACACGACGATGAGGATCGCACTACCCAACAAAGGCCGGCTCGCCGACGGCGTACGCACGCTGTTCGAGCGCGCTGGCCTGGACCTTAGGTTCAGGGGCGACCGCGCCCTGCAGGCCTCCTTCGGCGAGGACCGCACGGCGCTGTTCGTGCGCTCGGCGGACATCCCCGAGTTCGTAGCCAACGGCGCCGCCGACTTAGGCGTCACGGGACTCGACCTAGTTGAGGAGTCCGAGCGCGAGGTGGCCACCCTGCTCGAGCTCGGCTTCGGCCGCTGCCGCCTGGGCCTAGCCGTAAGGTCAACCGACCCAGCGCAGAACGTGACCGACCTACCCGACGGCGTGAAGGTAGCCACCAGCTTCGTGAACCTCACGAGGCGCTACTTCGAGGCCAACGGCAAGCGCGCCGAGGTGGTGCCCATCGGCGGCGCCGCCGAGGTGACGCCCCTGCTGGGCGTAGCCGACGCCATCGTGGACGTGATAGACACCGGCTCCACCCTGAGCACCAACGGGCTGCGCCAGATAGGCTCCCTCCTTGAATCGTCCGCGGTGCTGATCGCCAACCCTGCCGCGCTGGCCGACCCGGAACGCGGGCGCGAACTCACCGACTTCGCGGGCACCCTCGAGTCGGTTCTGAGGGCGCGCGGCAAGCGTTACCTCATGGCCAACGTGCCGCGCGCGGCGCTGGCCGACATCCGGCGCATCCTGCCCGGCATCAACGGCCCCACCATAGTGAATGTTCTGGACGAGACCGAGATAGTGGCCGCCCACGCCGTGGTGAACCAGTGGGAGGTGGACCGCGTGATAGCCGAACTGAAGGCGGTGGGCGCCGCGGGCATCCTCGTGACCCCCATCGAGAGGCTCATGCCATGAGCGCCGCTGCCGACCCGGCGCGGTTGCCGGTGCGCTACGCCGCACGCCTGGCCGACCTGACCAACGAGCAGCTCACCGACCTGTTCG
>Ga0265293_10012290_pt1 | contig 11394 bp, 12 predicted proteins | sample Munlanlewell138R_FD_192505 | JGI IMG/M metagenome (GOLD analysis project Ga0265293, IMG submission 192505) | Leachate microbial communities from a municipal landfill in Southern Ontario, Canada - Leachate well 138R | ecosystem: Engineered > Solid waste > Landfill > Unclassified | place: Canada... | reverse complement strand
GGGAAAAATAAATCTACAGTAATGACGCCATCACCTAACCACTGAACTTCAGGTTTTAATAAATTTGTTTGACGATACTTAGAGGTCTGTTCCATTCTTGTATTGACATTATCTTCTTGATCAAGTTCATCAATATACTGAATCTTTTCAGGTTTTTCAAAAGTAGATCCATCAATAAAAGCTTCAGGATGAGCTTTTAAAGTCTCATCATATTGATTAACGTTATTATAGCCAAAGTGTGCTGAAACAGGCGCAAAATAATCTTTTGCACGCTTATATGTAGTATCTGCACCAATGCCACCATTTATTTTTCTACTAATACCGTCTCCCATACGCTCTGGATATAGGCCACTATCAACAAACATACCTTGTTCAACAGCTTTAAAATAACCACCCATCTCAATAATTTCTTCCATCATTAAAATCGCACGTTCTTGAAGTTCTCTTTTTGTTTTAAATAACTCACTATCTTTTTTAAATTCTAGCATGCTTAACAAGTCATCCATACCAACCATTGCTTGTTTAGCAGTATCAAGTGCTTCTATATTAAACATATGCCAAGGCACATTTCTTCCTTCATCAGGTGTAATTGTTGATTGTATATCAGCTGATGTCAACTTAGATATAAGTAAGTTTAGTACATGTGTTACAGTCGCTTCTCTTGTAGATGAATCCATATATTTTGTATTCATTTGTGCACGCATTTTATATTGACTAAAAAATTCACGAAGTGCAAGCGCATAAGGAAGATTTAATTTGATATCTGGACTTGGTGGTGCTGCTGGTGGTACTGTAGATAGACATATTAAATCATTATGAATACCTACTCTTTCACTAAATCTTGAATTAATACCGTGTTGAACAAGAAGTTCTGGCATGACTTTCCAAGCATCTCTAGCTGTCGCGTTTGCGTTATGTGCACCATCGATTTGAGCAAGCATTCCATGTGCCATAATCTTTTTCGATTCTGCAGCATCCACAAAACTTCTAATCATATTTATATTACGATACAAAACATTATATTGTGGATCTTGATGTGCACCATTAACGCCTTCTTCAGTAAACATAACCGCAATCTCAGGTCCTGCAACACCAGAAACATATGAATGATAGTTAATTGGTCTTCCGACTTCATCTTCGATGATATCTAGTGCTTTTCTTTGTGCTCTAACTTGTTTTCTTGTAATAGGTACACCGCCAACACCTTGAGGTGTACCTTCTAAAAGACCATCCATATGAGATTGACCAGCAGTTCTAATGACCATCATATGATCTGCACCATGATAAGCAGCCATTCTCATTCTTCTAATGTCATCTTCAAAACGGCCAGATGCGATCTCAGTAGTGATCGTTGAAGATGGTTGTGGATCAATTTGATTTAAATGTCTTGCACTTGGAAGTGCAACATAATTTTTTAGTGAGTCACTAACATCTTCGTAGTGAAAAGGACCAATGGTTTGTGGCTTATGCTTTCTCCATACCCATCCTTTTCTTCTTGGTCTATAGTTTTCTAAATCATTAAATATGTTTTTAATATCTAATTTTTCATTTGGTTTAATCATGCTTAAAAGCCTCCTTGATCTCATTTAAGTCATTTGTTTCAAGGATTTTCAATCCTGCTTCGCGAATGTCTATGTGATGCATTTTGGCATATTTATAAACCACATGACCTGCACCATGCTCTATCAGTTGATGTTCTAAAACCAAGTCGACGATTGCTTTGGCTTCAATTGAAGAAAATCCCATGCGTAATAAGATACTTCTTTCAATTGATGGTGATGTTTGTTCATGTGCTAGATCCATAATTGGATCAATCATTTGATCAAGTAATTTGTAAAAATATGTTTTAAGTTCACTATCTGACATTTTTTTCAAATGTGCACTTCTTTCTTTAAAATCATCATGACGTGCTTTCATTAATTTCCTCCATAAGTCTTAATATATCTTTTTGATCTAATCTAATTTCTGCTTCTAAATATTTAAGTTCTAGATTTGAAAATATATGATCTTTATATCGTTTTAAATATGATTTTTTCAAGTCCATCATATTAAGTTTTTTATGTTTAACATCTTTCCCTGAATTAGGAAATATTAAATTAGTTCCTGGAATTTCTTCTAAGGGATTTCCAAATTTTAATTTTATACCTTGTTGTTTGGCAAAAGATATTTGTGCATTAAAATGCTTACCTGCACCGGTATATTCACTTTCTTGTACAACAATGATATGATCTTTTGGTAATGTTTGAGCGATAGAAAATGCTGCTGCTAAACTCGTATTACCAGCAGGACCTCTTTCCATACCTTCTAATAAGGAAAGTGCTTCTGTCATAAAAAATACGCTGCCTTGATTAACTAATACATATTCATCCATATATCTAAGTGGTCTAGCAGCACTTCTTGGAACATCGGATCTATCTGGAAAAGTTGCGAAAGGTATACCAAATCCAGTATGCCCTGTCGTAAAGGATTTTAAATTAAAATCTTTATCACTAGCCATATGAAGGCCGGATAGATCAACACTCGCGCCAATAATCTGAGTCGTTTTCGCACCATGATATTTTAATCCTCTGGCTGTTCCTGTTAAATTTCCGCCCCCTGCATTAGTCGCAATCACAACTTCAGGATATTTGCCTTCTTTTTTTAAGAGTTCTTCTGCGATTTCATACCCTAATGTTTCAATCCCCATCACACCATAAGGTGAATAAAGTGATGCATTAAAATAATGTGTAGATTCTAATATATTTAAAAACTCATAAAAAAGTTCTGGTCCAACAGATAGTTGAACAACTTCTGCACCATATGCTTCACAACGTCTAGCTTTTTCAATGATTTCAGGTTGATTTTTTTCATTTGAATCAAAACATTCTTGAACGATAATACATTTTAAACCTAATCTTGCGGCCATCGCAGCTACCGCAGCTCCATAATTTCCACTTGTTGCAGCAACCACACCTTTATATCCTAGTTTTTTAGCATGATAAACACTAATCGCTGCTCTTCTAGCTTTAAAAGATCCACTTAAGTTTTGGGCTTCATCTTTTAAAAATATACGTGCACCATAGCCTTCTTTGGCAAACTTTCTTGCATAAGCTGTAATATTTTTAAGTTCAATTAATGGCGTATTTCCGACATTGTTTTCTAATTGAATCCTTCTAACATCTGAAAAATCATAGCCTTGATCTGTCATCATCTTTTCATAATCAAAAGCGATGCCTTCTAACTCAAACTTTTGATAATCTAATTTTAAGGATTTTTTCATAATGTCTAATTTCTTAGACATGACTTTATCGTAATCAGTCATGATTTAAATCCTCCATTTCACTTAAAATGATTGATTTCATCTTTAAGACTTCATCCAAATGTTCTCCATATGAATGCGTGTATGAAGGATTAACTTCAATTAGTTTTCCTTTAATCAATCGGTGTGTATCTGAAAGAATTGTAACTTCATCATTAAGATTTGCATCGTGCGTTAGAAGACCTTTTATTTTCATGACATAATCGACACGTTTTGTATCATCTGGCAAATGAGCAGTTCTATCCTCATGGTCTAATATAATTTTTTTAATAAGAACATACGTATTTTTCTTAATCATTTATGTAACCTCCAATAAAAAATAGAAAACTCAAGATTTTCTATTCATTTGTCTCGATCATTTCACTCATATCACCTAATATAGCTCTAGGGATAGGTAGATCAATCATGGTCTTTAAACCAGGTCTTGCATTAATGACATGAGGAATCATATTCACACAAATAGCGATTGTACCTAAGCCTCCATCAATTTCTGGAGTAATCGCCATATGAATATCAGGAGAACCTTTAATATCAATATAATCACCAGTTGTAACACCTTCTTGTAGTGGTTCAATTTGTTGTGGGTGATCCATATTTAAAAATAAATCATCATCTATATATCCTTGTGCAGTCATGTTTATACCTGCTAAAGTTCCTTTTTTTGCAAATGCATATTTAGTTTTTCGATCCACATTAGTAATAATCGGACTCATTTGTTGTTCAAATCGTGTAGGTTTAATCCCTAAACCTTTAAAAATCATGTGTACACTTTGATTAAATCCAACATGACCTGCCAAATCATTATTTTCAATACGTTCATGATATTTATCTAATGTATCACCAACACCTTGTTCTTCCATCACTGCTGGTCCAAAAGGACTTAAACTATTGATTCTTTTAACATCAATATGTTTAACATCTTTCATCGTTCCTGATAGACATAAAACAAGTAGATCCATCACAAAGCCTGGATTAATACCTGTGCCTAAAATAGTAACCCCATTCTTTTTAGCCATGTCATCCATCTCTTGTGATAAAGCTTGATGTGATTGATATGGATAAGCCATTTCTTCAGCTGTCGTAATCACGTTAATTTTCTTTTCTACAATTTTTTTAATTTTTGGATATGCACCTTTGACAAAACTATCCGTACACAACAAAACGATATCAGGATTACTTTGTTCTAAGATTTCATCAATATTACTTTCTATGATTGTTTCACATGTATTTATACTTTCTAAAACATTTGAAACTGTCTTTCCAACTACTTTTTCATTAATGTCACAAACCCCAACGATGTCAACACCTTTTTTTGTTAGTAACATGTCAGCCATACCTTGTCCCATGGCCCCAAAACCCCAAATTACAACTTTTACTGGTCTCATATTATCCCGCCTTTCATCAAATCTATGATAACACGAAACCGCTTACATTGTAAAATAAAAAATAAGATAAGTTACCTTATCTTATGATTTATTATATATTCTTCCAATTGTAAAGAAATAATCGGATAATCTATTTAAAAATTTAAGTGTATATGTGTTCACTTCTTTATGATCGTTAAGTTCTATCATATACCGTTCGGCAGTCCTAGTTTTGACTCGACACATATTTATCCAAGCAGCTGATTTTGATTCATCTAGTTGTATAAATTTGGTTAAAGGCTTAAGTATTTCATCTAGTTGATCAATCATTTTTTCTAACCATAAAACATCATCTTCAAAAACTTTTATTTGCTTTAAATCGTCTAAAGCTATTTCATAAGCCATTTGATACAAAATATGATGGATACGGTCTAATGCTTCTAAATGATCATGATTACTTATATATTGTTTTGCAACTAATATGGTAGCCATGACTTCATCTAGTTGACCATTGACTTCAATATGTAAATCATTTTTCTTAACTCTTCTTCTTAGTAAATCCGTTTCACCAGCATCGCCTTTTTTGGTATATATTTTCATATATCCTCCTAAACTTCTGTTGATATAATTACAGGAATGGTAATTGGAGATCTTCTAATCTCTTGATAGATGAAACGATTAATATCATTTCTTATATCACGTTTATATTCATTCCAGTTGATGTATTTACCTGATAAGTGTTTTTCACTTGTCTTATAAAATATTTCTTTGACTTTCGCTAAGATTTCTTCTGATTCTTGGACATAAACAAAGCCTTTAGTAACAATGTCAATATCACCTAATATTTTCTTATGCTTTGGAGACACATGGGCAACAATTAACAATGCACCATCTTCAGCAAGTAATTCACGGTCTTTCATCACATAATCGTTGACATCACCAACTGCTGTACCATCAATTAATATTTCACCAACACTAATTTCATTTCTAGATACAAACACATCTTTATCTTTAATGTTTAAGACATCACCATTATCTAATAAAAACACATGATCGTCATCATAACCAATTTCTAAGGCTAGTTTTTTTAATCCATATTGATGTCTATATTCACCAATCGTTGGAATCACATAAGTTGGTTTTAATAAATTCATCATCATCTTTAATTCTTCTGCTGTTGCATGTGCTGCGGTTAACAATCTTTTATCAATATTTTCAACGATTGCATCACTTCTATATAACACATCTAAAGTTCTTGCTGACATTTTCTCAGTCCCTGGTACTGGAGGTGTCATTAATACAATCGTATCTTTATCTGTAATATGGATGAGACGATCAACTTTCTTACACATTCTTTGTAACATAAAGAATGGTTCATGTCTATTACCTGTGACTAAAGCTACTATATCTTTATCATCATTTTTATTTTTATCATCTATAAATTTTAAATTAATTAAACTTTCTTTAGGGATAGCTAGATAACCACTTGCAATCGCTATATCAACAATTCTTTGTGCTCTTCTACCAATAATTGCAATTTTTTTATGATGTTGAAGACACATATCAACAACTCTTTGAATCTTTTTCAAATCTGATGAGAATAATGAAACAATAATTCTACCATCAGCATTTGCAAATATAGAATTTAGCTTGTGATCAAGATTTTGATTAACACCACCATTTAATACAAGTGTTGAACCTAAAGATTCTGTTAATAAAGCCAAGACATGTTTTTCAGCTAATTGATTAATCTTTTTAAAATCGGTTTGATATTGTATATGTCCACTTTGATCAAATGTAAAATCTGATGTATATACAATAACACCATCAAGGGTATGTATTGCTATACCAACAGATTCTGGTATAGAATGTGTGGTATTAAAAAAGCTTACTCTTACATTCCCAAATTTAATAATACTGTTTTGGGAAATTGTATTTAATGTCAACTTTTCTAAATCAAAGTCTTCATCTTTTAATAAATCTTTAACGATTTGCATCGTAAAATTAGTTGCATAAACCGGCACATTTAAATCTTTTAAAATATGTGGTAATGCACTAATATGATCTTCATGTGCATGAGATAAAAAAATGCCTTTAATACGATCTTTAGCGCGTATTAAAACCTTATAATCTGGAATGATTTCATCCACTCCATATAACTCTGAACTTGGGTATTTAATCCCAGCATCTAATATATATAAATCACGATCGACATCAATGACATACATGTTTTTTCCATTTTCGCCTAGTCCGCCTAAAGCAAAAAATCTAATTTGACTCAAAATAACACTTCCTTTTTTAAAAACTAGTAACGTTTTTTACTATTTTAATTATACCATCTTTTTCAAATATAACAATGATTTTGTCCTGATATTGTGATATGATAACAATAGGTGAACAAATATGATAAATTATCCAATCGCAAGAAAAAAACATCAAAAAATAAATAACAGAGCAAACTTAGGAATGACATTAGAAAGCGATATTGAGTCTAGTAATACATATTATTTAGTCAATGATATTGCGGTCATTCATAAAAAACCAACACCTGTACAAGTTGTTAATGTAAGCTACCCCGCTAGAAATAAAGCAAAAATTACTGAAGCCTATTATAAAACACCTTCAACAACAGATTTTAATGGGATATATAAAGGTTACTACATAGATTTTGATGCAAAAGAAACCAACTCTAAAACATCCATGCCTTTAAAAAACATTCATCTTCATCAAATCGAACATTTAAGACAAGTTGATCAGCATGGTGGTATTGCATTTTTAATCGTCCACTTTAAGCAGTATGACGAATATTATATTCTTCCCTCAAAGATCTTATTTCAGTTTTGGGACTTACAAAACGATAAAGAAAAGGGACGAAAATCCATCCCTTATGAAACATTTAAAAACAAAGCTTATCCAATTAAATTTGGCTTTAAACCAAGACTAGATTATTTAAAAACGATTGATACTTATTATTTAGAAAAATTAAAGTAATCGTTATTTAATACTTGTAATCGTTTATAGATTAATAATCCTATGACTAATGTGGTTGCTAACGTTGTAGCAATGTATATGAAATTATACCCTAAGCTATAAAGCCATATGTTTTGACCAACAAATGAGAAAATGCGTGTTGCAATATTCGCGCTTTCTTCGCCAAGTTCAACTTGACTTGAAGCATATTCAATACTACTACTCCAAAGGATGACACCACTAATTGTTGATGAGATAAGTCTAATTACACTAATTGATACAAATGCATAGACAAAGCGATACTTTTTAGATAATCCATCTTTAAATAAACCAGACAATCCAAAAGCCATAAATGGAATGATATAATCAAATAAAACAAGCAAGAAGATTCTAAATGCACCCCATGATTCGCCGGTCCAACCTTCTAGCGTTATCTTTAGTGTTTCGATATAGATGATATAATCTATACCAAAATTATATAACGCATAGATAAATCCAGAAATTAATCCATACTTAAGTCCAAACATTAACCCAATTAAAACAATAGGCAGCATGGAAATTCCAAAAAACTTACCACCAAATGGCATACTAAGGTTTAACCCTGGTATGGCACTAATTAAAACATCTAAGACAATGGCAATCGCTAATAAATTGATTGTTGCAATCATTTTCTTAGTTTCTACATTTTGATTCATTTCTTTTCCTCCTTAGAAAATAAAAAATTTCTATGGATAACCAAAGAAATTGATAGTCTAGAAGATAATTTTAAATCGACTATCCCTCCGCTGGTATGATCCAGATCAGGTTATTCGGGTCGACTATAATTAGTCCTCTCAGCGCTAAGCTCCCCGCAGTGATCATTTAAATATTATCATATTATCTATATAAACACAACATATTTAATCAAAGGAAGTGTACATATGCCAGAACCAATCATCGCAATACTCGTTATATTAGGTTTAGTTATACTATTTATTCTCCCAAACATCAAAATAGTGAGAGCTAATGAAGTTAAAGTAGTTGAAAGACTAGGGAAATTTCATAAAATGTTAGATACCCCAGGTATCCATTTTGTTGTACCGTTTATAGATAGAGATATACAAACCGTTAGTTTAAACAAAGAACATATACATGTTAAGTTAAAAGCTGAAATAGATGATCAAAACAAAGATATCTTTATTTCATATTTTATGAAAGTCACTAATCCTAAAACATATGTATATGCAGCTCTTGATTCTAATAAAGTCATTCATGAATATATCATCAGTTCTATCGAATCTAAAATCGATATAGAAACGATTATAGAAGAGACAATATCTTATGCACTTAGCTATGGATTCGAAATCGAAAATTTAAATATAAAATAATTTTTTATAATTTTATTGTATTTTCTATAATTTCGTTATATAATAGAATCATAAAAGGAGTGATGACGTATGAATATTACTTGGTTCAACGAAAAACCAAAAGACTTGATTGTAACACTTGCTAAAGGCAATGTAACACTCAACAAACCAGCAACAACATTTTTTGAAAATGCTTATAGTGTGATGCTAGGCTATAATAAAGATCAAAAAACAATATTCATAAAGCCACTGGATAAAGAACATGCCTTAAGACATGATATTCCAGATAGCAATAAATATCGAATCACTGTTAAATCATCCTATAGTAGAGTCACTAATAAGGCATTTATGGATGAAATAAGCGAGATTGCTAATCTTGATTTAACAAAAGATACAAAGAAATTTAAAGCAAGTTGGCTTGAAAAAGAACAAATCCTTATTGTGGATTTGAAAGAGGAGGTCTAATTCATGGAGTGGTTAATTTATTTATGGTTAGGTATTTTTGTGGGAGCTTTGGCATTTGAGTTTGTTACTGCAGACATGGTTAGTATTTGGTTCTCATTAGGTGCTGTACCAAGTTTTATACTTGCACTTATTAATGTAGGACCAGTCATACAAATTATAACCTTTGTTTTAGTAACCGCAGTTCTACTTCTGTTTACTAGACCTGTTGTACTTAAATACTTTAAGGTCAATGAGATTAAAACCAATGTGGATTCAATTATTGGACAAGAAGGATTTGTCATCTCGAAAATAACTGAAAACACAGTGGGAAGAGTTAAGCTTAGAGCTCAAGAATGGTCAGCTATTTCTGATGAAGATATTGATGTTGATGAAAAAATTAGAGTTCTTGATGTCGAAGGCGTTAAATTAATTGTTAAAAAATTATAATTAAAGGAAAAGAGGAATATTATGAAACTATTCGAATTGTTCATCACACCTGTAATGCTTAATGCCGTAGGCATCACATTACTTATTGTTGGCGGTATCGTCTTATTGATTGCTGCAGCTAGTTTTAGATTAGTTACTCAAACTAAAAAATATGTTATCGAACGTTTAGGGGGATATTATACAACATGGGGCGTTGGGATTCACTTTTTAGTACCTATTATAGATAGAGTAGTAAGTGTTGTATCTTTAAAAGAACAAGTTAGAGACTTTGATCCACAACCTGTAATTACTAAAGATAATGTTACCATGCAAATTGATACAGTTGTCTTCTTCTCAATTACAGATCCAAAAGCTTATAGCTATGGTACAGAAAATCCAATGTTAGCTATTGAAAAAATTTCAGCTACAACCCTACGTAACATCATTGGTGATCTAGACTTAGACCAAACGCTAACATCTAGAGATTTAATCAATACAAAAATGCGTTTAATTCTTGATGAAGCAACTGACCCATGGGGTATTAAAGTAAACCGTGTCGAAGTTAAAAACATTCTTCCACCAAAAGACATTAGAGATTCTATGGAAAAACAAATGCGTGCTGAACGTGAAAGACGTCAAACCATTTTGATTGCAGAAGGTCAAAAACGTTCTGAAATCCTTAGAGCTGAAGGGGAAGCTGAAGCTGTTATCTTAAGAGCAAACGCTGTAAAAGAACAAAAGATTAGAGAAGCTGAAGGGGAAGCTGAAGCTATCTACAAATTAAAAGAAGCTGAAGCATTAGGTATTAAGCTTATTAAAGATGCTGCTGCTGATGAAACAGTATTAAAGATTAAAGCATACGAAGCATTAGCTAAGGTTGCAGATGGTAAATCAACTAAGATTGTTATTCCAACAAATATTACTGATCTTGCATCATCTGTTATGATGGCTGCTGAATTTGCTAAAGATGATAAAGTGAAAAAAGAAGTGAAGTAAAAAAAGAAGAAACTAGTTTAATCGCTAGTTTCTTTTTTTGTTGTGATAAACAATGAGTGGCACTTCCATCTCACCTTGCAGCAGTCCTGCATGATGTGCTTTAAATAATTTGCCCTCTTTAAATTTAAAATACTTATTAGATATCGAAATAGCAACAAAGTCTCCTAAAAACGAATCTAGAAGCTTATGTTTTTCGCCTTGCCCTAATAGACCACTATATAAAAACTCTTCCTTGGAAAGTAATTGATAATATGTGCCATACTTTTCATTAAATAGTTTTTTAAACTTGTGTTTATTAAAAGGTTTTACAAAGAAATTAGTTGCTCTTGGTTCCATTGAAGGCATCCTTAAAAGACATTTCATTAATTCTTCATCTTTATACAGTTCAATAGGTTCAACATCAACTAAGCCATGATCTGCGATGACAATGATGATTGTGTCATCATTAATCTCTTTACTTAAAGTTTCTAAATTTAAGTTTAGTTTTTCTAATTCTTCTTTCACATGTTTACTAGAAATACCCACTTCATGCTCTAAAAGATCAGGATAT
>Ga0265293_10012287_pt1 | contig 11396 bp, 13 predicted proteins | sample Munlanlewell138R_FD_192505 | JGI IMG/M metagenome (GOLD analysis project Ga0265293, IMG submission 192505) | Leachate microbial communities from a municipal landfill in Southern Ontario, Canada - Leachate well 138R | ecosystem: Engineered > Solid waste > Landfill > Unclassified | place: Canada... | reverse complement strand
TAAAGCGTACCAGTTGATGAACAAGTACGACTATCCCGCGGTGAAGAGCGGTTACGTGGGGGATATCATTCCCCGCGGGGAGAACCATTACAGCCAGTGGATCAACAACCACTACCAGTACGCCATCGAGAAGGCCGCGGAGTACAAGATCATGGTGAACGCGCACGAATCGGTACGCCCAACCGGCCTTTCTCGCACTTGGCCCAACTTGATCGCCAACGAATCGGCGCGGGGAACGGAGTACCAAGCTTTCGGCGGCAGCAAGCCGAACCACGTGACGGTGCTTCCTTTCACGCGGATTATCGGTGGCCCGATGGATTATACGCCCGGCATCTTTGAAATGGATATCTCTAAATTGAATCCAAACAACCAGTCGTGGTGTAATTCTACCCTCGCCAACCAGTTGGCACTGTACGTGACGATGAGCAGCCCGTTGCAGATGGCGGCCGACCTTCCCGAGAATTACGAGCGCTTCCCCGACGCGTTCCAGTTCATCAAAGATGTGGCGCTGGATTGGGATGAAAGCATATACCTCGAGGCCGAACCGGGCGAGTACATTACTGTCGCCCGCAAAGCCAAGGGTACGGGTAATTGGTTCGTGGGAAATACTACCGGGAACGACCCGTTCACGTCCAAGATCTCGTTCGATTTCCTGGATCCGGGAACACAATACATCGCCACCATCTACGCCGACGCGAAGGATGCCGATTACAAGACCAATCCACAAGCATATACTATCCGGCAGGTTGTTGTAACCAGTAAATCAACGTTACAGCAGAAGGCGGTACCCGCGGGCGGTTTTGCCATCAGTCTGTTTCCGGTAACGGACAAAGCGCGAACCAAAGGATTGAAGAAATTATAAAAGTTAGCAGAGCGGGGTTCAGTGCCCCGCTTTCTGTTACTTGACCGCTTCCACGGTGAATCCTTGATCTTGCAATCCCTTGACCAGCCCGTCGTCACCGGGCAGGTGCATGGCTCCCACGGCAATGAAGGAAGCGTTTTCTGCCATGATGGCCGGCAGCTGTGCCAACCACTTCTCGTTGCGGTCCTTGTTGAGCGCATCTTTTTCTTCGTCGGTGCTGGGGCAGGGATCGTTGGGGATTTCTTTATCGAACAACGCCTGGAGGGCATTCAAATCTTGCGCGTAATAGGCGAGTTGCAGTTCATCCATTTGATCTTTTAGCAGTTCAGGGTGCTTCACCATGCAAATCAATAGCTCGGCTTGCCGTTCGAGGGGGGTGGCGTTGAGAAGTATCTCTACCTGCTCCTCCGTGGTTTCCAGTGCCTTTACCGGGCGGGAAAGCTTCAACGCTTCCGTTTGAAAGTAGAGGTCGATATTCTCCTGGCCGGAAATTGCCGGGTAATATTTTTGATAGAGGGTGATGGAGATCAGGTTGGAGATCATGGCTGGTTTAAGCTGTCCCAGCTGGTCGAGCCCCACCCCGATCAGATCCGTGAGCGTGCTGTCGAGCAGTTGTACGTCGTCCGGCGGGAGGAGGGTGTCGTAGGTCACCCCTTCCGGCATCACGGCAGCGCCCATGATCTGCATCTGCATCGCGGCCATGTCACTCATATCCAATTCGCCCACCGTCTGGTCTGTCTCCTCGAACGCGGTAACTGCCGCGGGAATTGAATCAAGGAACGATACGGGAACCAGGTGATGGGTGCCAAAGAGGTAAGAGGGTTTTCCCAACCCGTTCCCGGATATTTTCCACAGGAGTGAGGTTTCTGCTTTCGGGCTGGAACCGTTGCATGAAATGAAAAGCAAGAACAACAGGGCAATCACGCCCGGCGCCATTCGGTAGTTCATCGTGTACATAATTTAATTGTGGTTTAATACGTCTTGTTTACTATAAAAATCAGGTGTTTCTTTTTATTTAAGAAGTGAGTGTGTCATGAATGAGTGTGTTTTCATGAGATCACGGCTTGGTGTTTCTCTTTCCCGATTCCCAGGAAATCGAAGAGGAACCAAAAGATAGTAAACGAAGGCACCACATCGGTAACGGGGAGTATTTCCTCGATAAAGGTGACGAGCGAAGTGAATTTCCCTCTTTTGTTGCCAAACATCTTGTAACTCAGCGATGCGGCGATGGGTGCCCAAATGACATCCAGTAAGGGGCCAACCACGGGAATGGCCGCGGACGACATGCCCACGAGATCCAGTAACACGCACTTGGCGAGCTTTTTGTATTTGTTATCCATGCAGGATTCTTTCGTTGTGAAGCGAACAGTCGCGACCGGTTTGACTGTCTTTGCCGCGAAAGGTTTATTCTCACGCGGTGGTGGCCGAAATGTCCAGCGGGGTATATACTCGCTGGCCAAGTTCCTTGTCCATCGTGTAGATGCCGAACCCGTTGTTCCCGATCAGCTTCAAGCTATCGAGCATGCTTTGCGCGGTTTCTTCCTCTTCTACCTGCTCGCTCACGAACCATTGGAGTATGTTTTCGGTCGCGAAGTCGTTCTCGCCGCGAGACAGGCCCACCAGCTCGTTAATCAGCGACGTGACTACTCTTTCATGCTTCAATGTGTCCTCGAACGCGTGCAGGGTCGATTTCCACGAGGTGTCCACCCGCTCGATGGGCATGAGCTCCACCTTGTTTCCCTTCGCGATCAGGTAATTCATCAATTTTTGCGCGTGGTCCTGCTCTTCGTGAAACTGCACCTTGAACCAGTTGGCAAAGCCGGGGAGCCCTTCGTGCGCGAAATGGGCCGACATGGATAGGTAGAGGTAAGCCGACCATAGCTCGGCATTGATCTGCTTGTTGATGGCTGTTTCTAATTTTTTACTTACCATGAAAATGCGTTTAAAATAGGGTGTTTCTTTTCTTTTTTTAGAACGTTTCGCGCCGGAAAATGTTTATTTCTTCACTCCCTTCCATTAGCCAATGGGTTATAAAAAAAGGCAACTCACGTGATTTTTAAATTAATTACTATCTTTGCAGGACGATTCGAGTAAAAACAATGCTTCTAAACCTGTATTCAGGAAGAGTCCTATTTTTAATTTTTTTCAAATGAATCTTTTAAGAGAAAAAATGATGAAATACGATGCCCCGCAACGAGCGAAGGCAGCGGGTATCTATCCTTACTTCCGGGCAATCGAGAGCGACCAGGATACAGAGGTGGTGATAAACGGTAAAAAGGTGCTGATGTTTGGATCAAATGCCTATTTGGGGTTGACAAACCACCCGAAGGTGAAGGAAGCCGCGGTTGCCGCTACTAAAAAGTACGGGACCGGGATGGCGGGCTCGCGTTTTCTGAACGGTACGCTCGACATCCACTTGGAGCTGGAACGCAAACTTGCCAACTTCATGGATAAGGACGAGGCCATCGTCTTTCCCACCGGCTTCTCCGTCAACGAGGGAGTACTGGGGTGCATCACCGACCGGAATGATTTTATCATATGGGACGAGCGAGACCATGCCTCCATCATTGAAGGGATACGTACCTCGTTCTCCACCAAGTACAAGTTCCGGCACAACGACATGGGCTCGTTGGAGAAGCAACTAAAACGGTGCGACCCCCGAAGGGTGAAACTGATCGTGGTGGACGGGGTGTTCAGCATGGAAGGCGATTTGGCTAACCTGCCCGAGATCGTGCGGCTGGCACGCAAGTACAATGCCAATATCATGGTAGACGAAGCGCACAGCTTGGGCGTGCTCGGGAAAAGATACAGCGGGAAGGGTGTGTGCGACCACTTCGGGCTGCTCGACGACGTGGACCTCGTGATGGGTACTTTTAGTAAATCGCTCGCGTCAATCGGTGGTTTTATCGCCGGGGAGTACGCGGTGATCAATTACCTGCGTCACAACGCCCGCACCAATATTTTCAGCGCGAGCATCACGCCCGCCTCCACCGCGGCTGCTTCTGTTGCCCTTGATATCCTTAAGTCGGAGCCGGAAAGGGTGAAGAAACTGTGGGAGTTGACCCACTACGCCATCAAGCAATTTAAAGAGAAAGGGTTTGAACTGGGGCCGACCGAAACACCCATCATGCCGCTCTACGTGAGAGACAACGACAAGACATTCCTGATCACCAAGCTGCTCTTCGAAGAAGGAATCTTCGTGAACCCGGTGGTTTCTCCCGCCGTGGCTCCCGATGACACGCTTATCCGCTACTCCCTGATGGCCACGCATACCAAGGAGCAGATCGACTACTCTATCGAGCATATCGCGAACGTGTTCAAGAAACTGGAAATCATCGAATAGTACCCGCGGAACCTCCCGGGCGCTAGTCCCGTGAAGAGGTTGATAGGTATTGTAAGATCCCGTTCTCGTGAAAACACTATATTTAACATACTTGAATCGATGGGATCGCGAAAAAATATGTACTTTTGCATGCAATAAAAAAACAACGCGTATGTCATTTATTGCAGATAAAATTGTTATGGAGGGTTTGACCTTTGACGACCTCCTGTTAGTACCCGCCTACTCGGAAGTACTTCCCCGGAACGTGGACCTCACCACTCGTTTTTCAAAAAATATCACGCTCAACGTGCCGATGGTGTCGGCTGCCATGGACACGGTCACCGAGACCACCATGGCCATTGCCATCGCCCGCGAGGGAGGGATAGGGGTGATTCATAAGAATATGAGCGTCGAGGAACAAGCCAAGCAGGTGCGGGCCGTGAAACGTGCCGAGAACGGGATGATCCTGAACCCGATCAGCATCACGCCCGACAGGACCGTGGCTGTCGCGCTGGCGATGATGTCTGAATTCAAGATCGGGGGAATCCCGGTGGTAGATCCTGAAAACCGGCTGGTGGGAATCGTGACCAATCGCGACTTGCGGTTTGAAAAATCAATGGAGAAACGGATCCACGAGGTGATGACGAAAGACAACCTCGTTACCACCCGTCAAAGCACCAACTTGGAGGATGCCGCCGAGATCCTGCAACAACACAAGATCGAGAAACTGCCGGTAGTCGACTCCGACAATAAGCTGGTGGGACTAATCACGTATAAAGATATCACCAAGGCAAAAGATAAACCGTTTGCTTGCAAGGATGAGCAAGGGCGACTGCGTGTGGCAGCCGGGATTGGCGTTACCCCCGACTCCGTGGAGCGTGCCGGCGCATTGATCGAGGCGGGAGTGGATGCGATCGTGATCGACACCGCCCACGGGCACTCGAAAGGGGTGGCCGATATGCTTCGACTGATTAAAAAGACCTATGGCGGGATCGATGTCGTGGTAGGGAATATTGCCACGGGCGATGCCGCGCGTTACTTGGTGGATGCCGGCGCGGATGCCGTGAAGGTAGGTATCGGGCCGGGATCGATTTGCACTACCCGCGTGATCGCGGGGGTGGGGGTTCCCCAACTTACAGCCATTTACGAGGTGGCGAGCGCGTTGAAAGGAACCGGGGTGCCCTTGATCGCCGATGGAGGCTTGCGCTACTCCGGGGATATCGTGAAAGCATTGGCTGCCGGTGCCTCTTCCGTTATGATGGGCTCGTTGCTTGCCGGAACCGAAGAGTCGCCGGGAGAAACCATCATCTTTAACGGTCGCAAGTTCAAGTCGTACCGCGGCATGGGATCGCTCTCCGCGATGCAGCAAGGTTCCAAGGACCGTTACTTCCAAGACGTGGAAGACGACATCAAGAAACTGGTTCCCGAAGGGATCGAGGCCCGCGTGCCGTTCAAGGGGACCCTGCAAGAGGTCATCTTTCAGATGGTGGGTGGCCTTCGAGCAGGGATGGGCTATTGCGGTGCCCCTGACATCGAAAGGCTTCACGAGGCCAAGTTTACCCGTATCACCTCGGCAGGCTATACCGAGAGCCACCCGCACGGCGTGATGATCACCCGGGAAGCACCCAACTACAGCAAGGGAAGCGAGTAATTCGCTGGGGCGACTTCGTTCTTCTCGTGCTCCAATTATCTATTTTACTCTTCCTCGCCTTCGCGGCGGGGGAGATTTTTTTTAGCGCCTCGCCATATCTTCATCCTCGTGGCTACTAATAATGTCAGGGAGCGTGCATGACTTGTTAACCGGCTATTTCGCGGTTCCCTTTTGCATGGGGACGAAGATGAAGTCGCCGTGTTCCGATTCCCTGAACTCTTCTTCACTTACCCGTTTGATCACGGTCATTTTTTGACCCATCCTCCCGCCTAGCGGCGCTACCATCCATCCTCCCACGCGGAGCTGCTGCAACAGCTTCTTTGGAACCTCCGCGGGAGCGGCTGTCAACAATATCTTGTCGAAGGGAGCATGTTCCGGCAACCCTTCAAATCCATCCCCGTAGAAGAGATTCGGGTGATACCCCAACTTATTCAAGGTTTCTTTCGCGGTGAGGTATAGCTGGTGATACCGTTCGATGCTATACACCTCCGCGTCCATCTCGCAAAGTATGGCGGCCTGGTACCCGCTGCCTGTCCCTATCTCCAATACTTTCTCCCCGGACTTCAACTCCAGTAACTGGGTCTGGTATGCTACCGTGTAGGGTTGCGAGATAGTCTGTTCTTTTTCGATTGGCAGGGCACGGTCCAAGTAGGCGTATTCCGACAGTTCTTCGTCGATAAACAGGTGTCGCGGGACATTTTCAATGGCAGCCAAGACCCGCTTATCGCTAATCCCTTTTCTTTTTAGTCCCTCGGCTAATCTCCGGGCTTTCTCGTTTTGTGGCGATGTGGTTGTCATAGGCGTTTCTGTTTTTCTATTCCGGTTGCTGCTGTTAGAGGCGCGGGTGATCAATAGCCCCGCGCAACATGCAACAACGATGAATACCGGAAGGAGGTATTTTTTCCCTTTTTGAATGCTCATATCGTATCGGTTTTATTTACTTGCGTCGTGACTTCACGAGAAAACATTTAAGTCTACTCGAACACTGCCAAACGCCTTCGTGTTTTTACAAATACAGGGAAAGCCGAGAGCGATGTCAAGCTTGCTTGAACACTGCCAAGGCGCATCCTGTATTCTACAAAGATAATGATTTTCTGTGTTTTATAATAATCATGATTGTTAAATCATTAGGCTTTTGCCTGTTGTGATTTTCTTATACACGGCTCAGCCAGTTAATCTATCAAATGCCTTGTGAGGATCCCTTCAACGCAACAAACGTGATCAGGTAATCTTTAGCGGTGTCAGCTTGGCTATATGCTACAAGGAGTGATTGTGTCAATAATTTAACGGCCGGTTTCATATCGAATCAAAAGAATGTTAACTTTGTTAGTCGATAAGATTTAATTTTATAAATAATATATCACTATGAAACGAGTCCTATTACAGGTTGTCACTATTTTCATGACAATAACGTGTGTTTTCTCCCAGATGTCACCCGCTGAGACCGAGTGGTACTCTCCTGTCCCACCCAAAGTAGTACCAGGATCCCAACTAGGTATGCCTCCGTCTGATGCCATTATCCTGTTCGATGGAAAGGATTTTTCGAGTTGGCAGAGTGATGGCGGGGGTGCAGTTAGGTGGGAGATTCGTAATGGGGAGATGACGGTTGTGCCAGGAACAGGCGGCATCAAAACGAAACAACATTTTGGCGACGTGCAACTACATATCGAGTTTAAATCACCCGCTCCAGAAAATCATTCCGGCCAAAACCGTGGTAATAGTGGAATCTTCTTGCAGTCGAGATATGAGGTGCAAGTATTGGATGCCGACAATAATGATACATACGTTAACGGGATGGTCGGAAGTATATACAAACAACAAGCCCCGTTAGCAAACGCGTATACTAAAAATGGTGAATGGCAAGTATATGATATCTACTGGAAAGCTCCTCGTTTTGGGACTGATGGTAAACTGGAAGTACCGGCAATGATCACGGTGGTGTTGAACGGTATTCTTATACAAAACAACTATATCTTACAAGGGACCACCGAGTATATCGGTTACCCTAAGTATAATGCTCATGGGCGTTTGCCTTTGATGTTGCAAGATCACGGAACCGAAGTTGCATTCAGGAATATTTGGATTAGAGAGCTATAGGTTAGTTTGAGGCCTATGTGTAAGGAGGACTGTATTATTTACTTTTTATTTGATAACAACGATAACAATGAAAAAAATAAAAGGAGTAATTTATAACTCAGTTGCTAACCTGCGCGCTGAGCCTCATCATAGTTCCGAGCTGGTGTCTCAAGCATTGCTTGGCACGCCGGTGAGAATCCTTGAAGAAGAGGGGGAATGGCGTAGGGTACAAACACCGGATAAATATACAGGATGGATGAATGGTTCAATCCAACCCGTCTCCGGGCAGGAACACGACGATTACCTTCATGAATCCAAACTCATTGTTACTGCCCTTTACGCGCGTGCCATGGAAAAGCCGGACGCCCATTCACTTCCTGTTTCCGACCTGGTGATGGGAAATACATTAGTGATTCATTCCACGGAGAAACAATACTTCAAGGCCCGTTACCCGGATGGGCGGACAGCATACGTGAGCAAAGCCGACGCAGTGACCGTGGACGAATGGCTTAACGAGATCCAGCGAACGGGAGAGAGTATTGTAAAGAGCGCGATGCAGTTCAGGGGCATACCTTACCTCTGGGGGGGCACCTCTTCCAAGGGGCTCGACTGCAGTGGATTCACACAGCAGGTTTATTTCATGCACGGCATTGTCCTCGCGCGTGACGCGTCGCAACAGGTGAGGCAGGGCAAATTTGTTGATGCTGTTGCTAATTTCAGCCATGCCTTGCCGGGCGACTTGCTCTTTTTCGGGTCAAAGGCCACGGTTGACAACCCCGGTGAGAAAGTAGTCCACGTGGGGATATACATGGGGGATAAACGGTTTATTCACGCCTCGGATTATGTCCGCGTAAACAGTTTTGATCCAGCCGACCCGCTTTACGACGAGTTTAACGCGAGCCGCTATCTCCGCGCCAAACGGATAATCGATCGCAATCATATGGCACAATGAAGTTATCGTGGACTCCTTACGACCTGCGGTTGAACCACCGTTTCACCATCTCTGGATTCTCCCGGACAACGACTCCGATAGTACTCACTAAAATCGAATACGACGGGTTGGAAGGGTACGGGGAGGCTTCGTTGCCGCCTTACTTGGGAGAAACACAGGCATCGGTTATCGAGTTCCTGAGAAAGGTCGACCTGTCGTCCTTCCCCGACCCTACCCATATAGGGGAAATCGTATCCTACGTGGACGGGATCGCGCCCCGTAACACCGCGGCAAAAGCATCCGTTGATATCGCGTTGCACGACCTCGTGGGGAAAATGATCGAGGCGCCCGGGTACAAGATGTACGGGTTGGACAAGACAGCGGTACCCGATACCACCTTTACCATCGGCATTGACCGTGATGAAATGGTGCGCGAGAAAACCCGGGAGGCTCTCGGTCGTTTCAATATACTGAAAGTAAAGGTAGGTGGAGACGATGACAAGCGAATAATCGAAACCATCCGGTCGGTGACCGACTTGCCGCTGGCGGTGGATGCCAACCAAGGGTGGCACGATTGGCACGAGGCACTGGACATGATTTTTTGGATGAAGGAGCAAGGGGTAGTGATGGTAGAGCAGCCCATGCCCAAACTGGATCTTGATAATATCGCGCGACTCACGGAAGTGAGTCCTCTCCCCATCTTCGCGGACGAGTCGGTGCAACGTCTATCGGACGTGGAACGATTGAAAGGGGTATTTTCCGGTATCAATATCAAGCTGATGAAGTGCACCGGCATGCACGAAGCGTGGAAAATGCGGAAGCTTGCAGAAACGTTGGGGATGAAGGTAATGATGGGCTGCATGACGGAGACCTCCTGCGCTATATCGGCCGCGGCACAGCTCTATGCCGGGATGGATTTTGCCGATCTCGACGGGGCGCTGTTGATCGGCAACGATTGTTTCGAGGGAGCTAAACTCGAAAACGGGAAGATTATCCCCTCCGACCTGCCCGGCATTGGCGTGAAGCCCGTGGAAGGACTCGTTTTTTGGCAATAATCATATTTTTATACCTTTTGTAAAGGTTATAATTCAATAATTTCAAATAATGACACGGGAAGGGAGTAGCCGGAAATAATCATTATTTTTGCAGCAAATATTTTTCAAGGTATTGCAATGAACTCTCTTCTCACTATCGGGCTTCTGGTTCTTTCAAATGTTTTCATGACGTTCGCTTGGTACGGCCATTTGAAGCTGGCCGAATATTCATGGTTCAACAAGCTTTCGCTTTTCGGCATCATTGTTTTTAGCTGGCTTATCGCCTTTTTTGAATACTGCTTTCAGGTTCCGGCGAACCGGATCGGATTTGAAGGGAACGGCGGAAACTTTTCGCTCGTGCAGTTGAAAGTGATTCAAGAGGTAATAACGTTGGTAGTATTTGTCGTTTTTTCTTCCCTCGCTTTCCAAACGGTACTAAAGTGGAACCATCTCGTTGGCTTCCTGTTTTTGGTGTTAGCGGTCTATTTTATTTTCAAAGGGTAGAATCCTGTTTATTCACCAATTTGGCTGAGTTATATTAGAAGTTTTGATTAATTTTATTTTTAATTCTTGTTGGATATTTTAAGATATTGATGTTTGAAAAACAATTATTTATCTTTGCTGTTTTAATGATATAACATAATCGTAATTTAAATTTTGATTTATGATACAAGCACAAGTATTAAAAGACAAAGACGGGGTTTCCATGGGTGTTTTTATACCCATCAAAGATTGGGAACGGGTTAAACAGAGCTATCCGGATATCGAGAAAATTACCGATGAACTTTCTCAATGGGAAAAGGATTTTATTGACGCGCGCCTGGAAACAGCTACAAATCATCCAGAGCGCCTTCACCCGCTAAATATGCTTTTTGAATAAGAAAAGATGAAATACACGGCTTTCTATCTTGACGAGGTCAAGAATGATTTGTTATCCGCGAAACAATGGTACTCTCAACAAAAAGAAGGGTTAGATGAACGTTTCGTTTTGGCCGTGAAGCAGGTTATCTCTAATATCATTAAAATGCCTTTCGCGTAAGCGGTAAGGTATAAAAATGTTCGTATTGCCCACACGAAAGTATTTCCATATAACATTCACTTTTATATCGATGAGGCTAATCATCAGGTTGTCATTATAGGAATTGTTCATAACAAAAGGGGGGATGCTGTATCACTCGACAGGCAAATACCTTAAAACAGAAAAGAGCAAAGTCGTCGCGAAATCATTTTACCAGTTCTTCGAATAATCGTTCGAATGTTTTATCCAAATCGGGTGTTTTGCCGGTTCGGGTAGGGGATACTTGGATGACGGAGCTACGTACCGCCGTGAGCCACCGGAACCGCTCGGGGATATCAAGTTCCGCGATGGGACCCTGTCCTGAAGTGCCGTACGCGATGCGACGATGTGTTTCGAGGCTTTCAATCACGTCGTCATACTCCGCCTCGGAATGCATCAAGCGGAACTTCTCGGGGCAGAGATGGTACTCGAATCGAATGTACTTTTCATTCTTGGAAAAAAG
>Ga0265293_10012286_pt1 | contig 11396 bp, 8 predicted proteins | sample Munlanlewell138R_FD_192505 | JGI IMG/M metagenome (GOLD analysis project Ga0265293, IMG submission 192505) | Leachate microbial communities from a municipal landfill in Southern Ontario, Canada - Leachate well 138R | ecosystem: Engineered > Solid waste > Landfill > Unclassified | place: Canada... | reverse complement strand
CAACGGCTTCAACATTGAACAAAGAATCAAAACGTTCAAGATAAATACCTTCCGGGAAAAACCAATACGATTCTTTTCCCCCATCAAAAACTTGCCACTTCTTTGTTATCAATTTATAACGAGTAATTCCCGAATCAGAGATCAGTGTAATCACACTGTCAGTGGTCATCGTAGGGACTGAATCGGGATTAAATATGACATCGACCAGTTCCTCTGTCTTATTTTGGCATGATCCAATAAAAAGGAACATGGCAACTGCGAAGGTAACAGCTGCCGGATACAAAATTTTTCTTTCCCTTTTGTTCCTATCAAACAATGTCGTCACTCAATCGAGCAAAAAAGTTATTTGAGTCTAACAACGGTATTTTCGCCAATCCAACCCGGAATATAAACGGTATCCCCTTCTTTAATACCCATCATAAATGCTGTTTCCGTGTCCATAAAATAAGCGGAATATTTATTGATCAACTCATTGGCTTCTGCTGCCACACTTGGATCAACAGCTTTGGCTTTTTGTAATTTATCTACCGCTGCACAATATACCAAACCGCGTTTTTCGGGTTCTTGAAAAATGTTCCCCGCAGAGGCAGCATACATTTGTGCAATAAGAATATAATTTTTACCGTTATTCGGATTATATTCCAACGATTTGTATGCTATTTGTCTAGCTCTTGAATAATTCCCCTGAGCACACAAAACGGCAGCTAAAGTATACAAATATTCGGATGCTTTGTCCTTATCCGGCTCCAATTTAGCTGCTTCTTCGTAATACTTGATTGCTGTATCATAATCTTTATTTTTCAAGCTCCGATTTGCCAATCCAATAGCCGCATCGGCCGATGGCTCGAGTTTATAAAGATATTCAGCTGCTGTAAAATAAATATCGGACTCAGTGCATCCTACCGTTTTCAAAGCAATAACTACTTCATTTAAAAATTCTTTGTTCGTTTTGTTTGGTTCAATCTTATCCGCATAGTATTGAGTAAGAGTCTCGCAATCACCTGCGCCACTGCTTATAAACCCTTGTACGATTCCATCCTTGACTGCAGCCAGATAATTGACGTTTTCTTCGTCATTTCTTGCCTTGGCATTTGCAATTGCTTGATCGAGAAATCCCGTAACCATGAAATAGTCTTGCAAATATTGATCTTTTTTAGCCTCATCTTTTAAAAATTCCGTCAAAGATGCTACCATAAAATAACCATAAGCGTCAGGAGGATCCATTTTATCTTTCATGTCGAGAATAGCTTCTTTCAACCATTCGTATATTACTTTGGAATCGGCTTCATCACCCATCATTTCCATGTAATCGTAAGTTTTGTAGGCCAAAATGGTGCCTTTTGGATCATCGTTCCCAAAATATTTAAGTCGAGTGTCGTAAATTTCCATTACTTTATCCACTAAGGCTTTTTTCTTTGCCGGATCTGTTTCTTTGGCATGCAAAAATTTAAATATGCGAGGCCCGTAAATATAGATATTCTTACTCGATGCAGGGCAATTTTTATATACATATTCCCAGGGTTCCAATGCATCTTGGTACACCTCTGCTTTTGCAGCTGTCGACATAAGGCTTAAATTTATCAGACATTTCACACTATCTTCGCCATGTCCATATGGCGCATTGACAGGATCGTAACCTGCTTTTTGCGCCTTAACTCCCACCATTGTTGCTAAAACAAGAAAAGCGGATAATACTATTTTTTTCATTTTATCGATGTTTAAATTATATTTGATGTATTAGTCAGACAATTTGTTAAAATAAAAGTTTAACATTCATCTTTATTATTTTTTCATGAAAAATCGTTCGACTCACTCAAACTGACGTTTAAAAAACCAGAATTCATTGATATTCATATTTACCGTTATTTTAAACATTTCTTCCTTTATCATATAATCATTGTCGGGTTGAAGAAGCGAATAATCAAATCCGATATTCAACAAAGAAACCCTACCGGTATAGGTATCCCTAAAAGGCAAACCAAAACCAATGCTTACCCCATATTCCTTGAAGCCTCCTGTTCCTAGATTGGAATTATTTATAGGATCATACACATTTACATTATTGTATGAATTGGCAAAAGAAAATCCGCCACGAAAACGTATTCTGCGGAAAAAATCGCGGCTCAGCGGATCAATCACGTACTCAGCTCCTGCTCCAATCCGATACCGATTATTAAATCGCGTATCCTGATCCATCCCATCAAAAGCCGAAGGATATTCCATTCCTTCCCATTTCTGGAAAGTACCATCCGCTCCAACCAACCAATTCTGATTGGAATAGGTTGCACCCAATCCAAAAGAATGGGGAAAATGAAATACTTGCGAAGGAATCGTATCGCTTTTAAGGATTTGTTTTACATTTCCACCGGCATCCAATAGCTGATCGTAAGAATAAATTGGCGATTTGGCGTTTATTTTCGGTGTATAAACCAATCCAATCGTAACCGACTGCATTCGATCGATAGGATACGTGAGTTGAATTCCAAAATCATATTTGATATCGCGGATCGAAAATTTATCGGTAGCTATTCTTGCCAAAGTAGTATTGTCGATAGAAGGCAATTGTTTGTTGTGCTCGATATTTCCGAAAAAGTAAGCCACATTTACACCTAAAGACAAGTATTTAAAAGGCTCATAGGCTATTCCGCCGTAGATCTCACTTAATCCACCGGAACCACTATATATCTCACTATAAGCTATATCGGATAAGGATCGAGATTGACCAAATTTATACCCAACTTTCGAGTAAGGAAGCAATCCAATGCTGGCACCTATTTTTCGCATAATAGGGAATTGGATTGCTATATAATCCAAGTTTCCGTTATAAAAATCTTGTTTGGACATCCCGTCATTATAGGTCGCGTAATGTCCCGAAACACCTATATCGAATATAAACGTAAGCGTATCGAGTTCTGAGTAGGAAGCCGGATTACCCGGATTAACCTGTTGACTTCTCCTTAATCCGTAACTGATGCCACCCATTGTTTCGGATGCTCCAATAGAGGGATCCGACAACAATCCGTAACCATATCTCCCATAAGGCGAATTAGAACCTACTTGCTGGGCAACAGCAACAAGAGTGACCGTAAATAAGACTACCGATAATAAAAAGAAACGTTTTCTTCTTTTTTTCATTCTGTTTCTATCTAATCGACAAACTTTAGTTCATTAACTTTCACAAGACTGATTTGAAATTGCAAAGATGACATATTTTTACATTGCAACCAACAATTCGCTTCCCTTCTTCATGTTAAAAAGAATAAAGTTTGTTCTCTGCAAAATGCGCGAAAGTATAAAATTGCTTCATTTATACGTTGATTCACTTCTCTATATGCTACAAAGTAAACAAAAAAGATTTGGAAAATAAAGAAGGAACTTCATTTTGTTTTACCATATCCATTAAAAGACACAATTTCATTTATGGGTTTTCTCTTCTTTTCACGAAGAGGTTGAGTACTGTAACCGATAACGATATCGAGCCAAACTCGTTTTGATTGGGGAATAGAGAGCAACTTTTTTATTTTCCCTTCGTCGAACCAACCTAAAATGCAGGAGCCCAATCCTTCTGCATGAGCAGCCAGCACGGCATAAGCGGCCGCAATACCCAAATCGATTTGAGCATAATCTTTATTTTTAATCCATCCTCCTACTCCCGACATCAAATTTACTTTTTCTTCTACCAGTAAAATATGAACGGGCGCTTGCTTGGTAAAGTGGTTTATTCCCAACACCCGTGTAGAAGTAGCATCGGCAACTTTGTTTTTTAATTCCGGATCGTCAACCACAATCAAATGCCACGGCTGAGCATTGCACGCCGAAGGAGCCAATTGTACCGCCCTTATAATTCGGTCGATCTTCTCTTTTTCTACAGGCCTATTGGGATCAAATGCCCGATCGCTCTGTCGCGTTTTTACAAATTCAATAAAATCCATCTATTCGGTTAACCCCATTAATCGGCTGATATATTTGCCGATAATATCAAATTCGATATTTACGACTGTTCCTTTCTCAATCTGACAAAAATTGGTCACATCATGCGTATAAGGAATAATCGCTACCTTAAAGGTATTATCGGTCGGTTCAACTACCGTCAGGCTCACACCATTAACCGTCACCGACCCTTTGTCGACCGTCAAATACCCTTTTTTGGCCATTTCTTTGTCAAATTCATATTCAAAAGTGTAATACCAACTTCCGTCGGCTTCCGCAACTTCGGTACAAACGGCTGTTTGGTCAACATGTCCTTGAACGATATGCCCATCCAAACGACCGTTCATCAGTATGCTGCGTTCCAAATTCACCTTATCGCCTACCTTCAATAAACCGAGATTAGAACGATCCAAGGTTTCCTTAACAGCCGTAACCGTATAGGTGTCTCCATCAATAGAAACAACCGTTAAACAAACACCATTGTGCGAGATGCTCTGATCGATTTTTAATTCATCTACAAAAGAGCATCTCAATGTAATATGGAGATTCCCTTTCTCTTTATTTAAAGCCACAACAGTGGCTGCTTCTTCTATAATTCCCGAAAACATAATTATTTAACTTTTTAAATCGTTCGAAAAAAATTCATTTATTCGTCTTTAGAATTCGATTTACAAGAAATCGTCCAAATTATTTTTTGCTTTTACCAAATAGAAGCTCTCTTTTCTTTAGGAAGATACATGGGGTCAGTGGGTTGGATATCGAAAGCCTCATACCATGCATCGATATGCGGCAAAGCACCATTCACACGCCACTTACCAAGCGAATGAGGATCGAGCTTGGTTAAACGGAGAATTTCCTCATCACGAATATTGCCTGCCCAAAGTGTTGCATAAGAAAGGAAAAAACGCTGAGCCGGAGTAAAACCATCGATTTTTTCCTCCGATTTTGCTTGTGGTGTTTTCAAAAATGCATGATAAGCGATCTGAAGACCTCCATGATCGGCAATGTTTTCTCCCAACGTAAAAACTCCATTGGCATGAACGGTATCCAAAACGACAATATTGTTGAAATAATCTATCAGCACACCTGCTCTTTCCTCAAAGCGTTTAGCATCATCTTCCGTCCACCACTCGTTCAAATTCCCCTCCTTATCGTACTTGCGTCCTTGATCGTCAAAACCATGCGTCATTTCATGGCCAATGACAACCCCAATACCTCCATAGTTAATTGCGTCATCGCCCTTCATATAAAAGAAGGGAGGTTGCAAAATTCCTGCCGGAAAACATATTTCGTTGGACGAAGGGTTGTAATACGCATTCACGGTTTGAGGCGACATAAACCATTTGCTTTTGTCTACCGGTTTACCGAGATCTTTAATCATATCGTTATATCCGAAATCGGAACAACGCATTATATTCGCCCAGTATGAATCGTCTTCGATTTCGAGCGTCGAATAATCTTTCCATTTGTCGGGGTAACCGATTTTTACGGTAAAAGCGGCTAATTTTTCTTGCGCCTTGGCTTTTGTGGTTTCGCTCATCCATTCCAAATCATCGATACGTTCACCCAATGATTTCATCAAGTTATCCACCAACCCCATCATACGCTCTTTTGCTTCGGGAGGAAAATATTTTTCAACATATAACTGCCCGACCGCTTCGCCCAAAGCGCTATTCACCACATCGATGCTTCTTTTCCAACGAGGTTTGAGCTCTTTGCTGCCACTCATGGCTTTTCCGTAAAATTCGAAATTGGCATTGACAAAATCATCGCTCAGATAAGCGGCAGCCGAATTAATCACTTTCCAACTCAAATATTGTCGGAGATTTTCAATGGGTTCCCGATCAATAATCGCAATCGATGTTTGAATAGGTTCAATCTGAGACACATTCAAACTGTCAATCCCATTCGCCCCCATTTGCTCGAAATAGTATTCCCAATCAAAAGGGGCAACTTTGGTATTGAGCTCACTCACCATCAATTTATGGTAATTCAACTCGGGTATACGGCGCATCTCTTTTGTCACGTGTGACTTTGCCAGTTCGGTTTCGATTCTCATCACCGTTTCGGCAGCTTTTCGAGCATTTTCTTCAAAATAACCGGCATTGCGAAATTGGGTTCTCATCAGTTTTAAATATTCGTGACGAAGCATGTCGGAACGATCATCTTGCTCGAGATAAAAATCACGATCGCCCATACCCAAACCCGATTGTGAAAGATGCACGATATTCATCGCACTATTCTTATCATCAGGACCCACGTAAAAACCGAAAAACGGATAGGAAGCATACTTGCTTACTTTTGCCATCAAACGGACAATCTCTTTTTTATCTTTGGCCGCAGCAATCTCGTCGAGAAACGGCTTTATTGGCGTTGCGCCGTCTGCATTCAGCTTTATGCTATCCATGCCTATCTTGTAAAGATCGCCCACCTTCTGAGCATTTGAACCTTTTGGGTTTTGCCGTTTGCCGAGTTCATCAATCAGACGTTGAATTTGTTTCCGGTTTTCTTCAGCCAGTTTTTCGAAAGAACCGTAACGTGAATATTCAGGTGGAAGCGGATTCGCATCTTGCCAGCCACCCGTGGCATACCGATAAAAATCGGTTCCCGGAGCAACCGTAGTATCCAAATTGGCTATGTCTAGAGTAGAATGCATCTTATTGTTTGAAGACTTTTGTTGTAAACAACCGGTTGAAAAGGTCGCAAGCAATACAAGTGATAAAAAAGGGATACGGTTCATAATAAAAAATTGTTTCAAAATTGGATATGCAAAAATAACAACTTTATTCCACTATAATAAAATTAAAATCGGGAGATCACATAAAACATACTTTCTTTAATTTAAACTTAGTCCTTTATTATAGAATTATAAAAGGCTTATTTCTCTTCTGATACAAGCGGCAGTTTCATCACAGGCAGGAACTAATGGCAAACGCAACTCGTTTTCGATAAATCCCATTTCATGAAGCATGCATTTTACACCGGCCGGATTTCCATCCACAAACAACAAGCGGATAATTTCCGAAAAAACGGCAACATCTTCCTCGGCTTTCTTTATATTGCCATTTAAGGCCAAATGAACAATTTGAACAAATCTTTTAGGAAAAGCATTCCCCAATACCGATATCACCCCTATGCCTCCTGCCTTAATGATAGGTAAAGTCATGGCATCATCGCCTGAAATAACCGAAAAACCATTGGGTTTAGCCGCTATAATCCGATTTATTTGCTCTATATTGCCGGATGCCTCCTTAATTGCTATTACGTTTTTACACTCACGTGCAATACGCAATGTTGTTTCAGCCAAAAGATTTACTCCCGTACGCCCGGGCACGTTATAAAGAATAATGGGTAAAGGAGAAGCCGCGCTTAATGCACGATAATGTTGAAAAAGTCCCTCCTGCGTAGGTTTATTGTAATAAGGCGTAACCGAAAGTATAGCACTTACTCCTGTAAAATCGAATGTTTTCAGGGTATGAACCAGTTGAGCAGTATTATTACCCCCAACCCCCATGATTATAGGTATTTTCCCTTCTACGCGTTTGACGACAAGGCGAACAATCTCTTCGCGTTCTTTTTCTTCCAATGTCGGGGTTTCGGCTGTGGTTCCCAATGCCACAATATAATCTGTCCCACTCGAAAGCTGGTAATCTATCAACCGTTCCAGAGCTTCAAAATCAACTTTTTTATTTTTTTTGAACGGAGTAATCAATGCTACCCCCATTCCCGAAAATTTATTTTGCAACATAAAATGATTTATTTCTTACATTTTTCTCAGCAGTTACCGGGAATCTAAACAAAATATCGCTTTTATTTATCTTTGTACCCTGTAGTATCCTGTAGTACCCTGCAAAGGTATGAAATTTTACATTTTTCGCACAAAAATATTCCAATAAATATGGGTATGCGACAATTTATCGCTATATTTGCTGCAACTGCATAAACAAAAAAATTTAACAATCCTAAAAGCACAACTATGATCCCCCGTCCACCATTCCTCACAACATTTACAGTGATTGTTATTATCGTAATAAGCTTATCTTCATCGATTTTTTCCGACAATAATTTTTCATTGCCTGCCATAGGGATATGTACCAATTATTCAAATGGCGAATCCATGAAACAACATGGATATGCATATATCGAAGAAAGTGTGGGCAGATTTCTCGTCCCAGACAAAAATGAAAAAGAATTCCAGAACATCCTAAATAATGCAGCCGAATGTCCTCTCCCGATAAAAGCATGCAATGGCTTCATTCCGAAAGAATTAAAAAGCGTAGGACCTGAAGCAGCTCATAACGAAATACTAAAATATGCCGAGACAGCCTTTCAGCGCGCACAAAAAGCAGGTGTTGAGATCATCGTTTTCGGGAGCGGAGGTTCAAGAAGCATCCCTGAGGGATTTTCACGCGAAAAAGCTCGAAAACAATTCATAGAGCTCGGCAAAAAAATGGCTTCAACAGCAGCCAAATACAATGTAACTGTCGTATTGGAACCACTCAATTCAACCGAATGCAATTTTATCAATTCGGTAAGTGAAGGAGGTGAAATTGTTGAAGAAATTAACCATTCCAACTTCAGACTTCTTGCTGATATTTACCACATGAAAATGGAAAACGAATCTCCTGAAAGTATTGTGAAATATGGTCATTTGATAAAACACATACATATTGCAGAAAAACAGGACAGAGCTGTCCCCGGCACCTACAACGAAGATTTTCGTCCTTATTTTAATGTCCTGAAAAAAATAAATTATCAAGGGAGAATATCCATTGAAGCACGATGGATAGATTTTGATACACAAATACCACTTGCAATTAAAACAATCACAGATCAATATCAATAAATAATAGAATCATGGAAACGAGAAGAAACTTCATCAAAAAAACGGCATTGGGAGCAGCCGGATTAACCTTGGGAGGATTGAATATTTCGGCCAAGAATTATGCCCATATTATGGGGTCCAACGACAGGATAAGGGTTGGTGTACTCGGCTTTTCAGACCGTTTCAGAAGTTCGCTGGGTAAAGCCTTTCTGAAATATGCCGACGACATGAATTTTGAGCTTTACACCATCTGCGACATTTGGAACCGGCGTCGCGACGAAGGTCAGGCATGGTATAAAAGTCAAACGGGGAAGACAATAAAGACAGCCCGCAACACCGATGAACTGTGGGAACAAAGGCCCGATGCAGTCATCATCAGCACGGCCGATTTTCAACATGCTCTTCATCTGGCCGAAGCCGTAAGGGCAGGCTGCCATGTTTACTGTGAAAAACCGTTTGCCGAAACAATGGACGATGCGAACGAAGCGCTTAAAGCGGCCAAAGAAACAAACCGGGTCATCCAAATAGGTTCGCAACGCCGCAGTGGATCAAACTATCATGCGGCAAGAGAGTACATTCAATCGGGCAAGTTTGGCAAGATAGTAGCCGTAGAAATGACCTGGAACGTCAATCAGCCCGGCAGATGGAGAAGGCCAAAACTGATAGCCGAGATAAAAGAATCGGATACCGACTGGAAACGTTATTTGATGAACCGCCCCTACGAGCCTTGGGATCCGCGCAAATATCTTGAATACCGACTATTCTGGCCCTATTCCTCGGGGATACCCGGTCAATGGATGTCCCACCAAATCGATACGGTTCACTGGTTCTCCGATCTCGGATATCCACGTTCGGCTGTAGCAAACGGAGGGATATACATGTGGAAAGACGGGCGAAGGAATTGCGACACGCTGACGGCTGTTTTCGATTACGGACCTTTCGACAATCCCGATGAAGGTTTTCAAGTGATTTATTCCTCGCGTCAAACCAACTCTTCGGGAGGCACCAAAGAGTGGTATTTTTCGAACGGAGGCAAACTCGACCTGGATGCCAACAAGGTTACTCCTGAAGGCGGTCTGACCGAGCGTAGTGCTGCCGAGATGGGTATGAAGCCGTTTCTGCTTGAAGAATACGAGTTGCCGCAAATAAAAGTCGAATCGGGAGCCGATACCGGTTCCGATCCTCTCACCAACGCCCACATGCTTAATTGGATGGAATGTGTAAGAAACAACAACACAAAAACCAATGCACCCATAGAGGCGGGATACAGTCACTCCATAGCCACCATTATGGTTACGGCTGCTCTGCATACCGGACATCGTGCCACCTTCGACAAGGAAAAGAAGCAAGTGGTTGCCGGAGGAAAAGTATTTAAATATTGAAAAATAATTAAGACAACCCCGCTCATAATGTAACTAATAAACAAAACCATCCTAAATTACTAAAAATAGAATCATGGATATCTACAGTGTCTAAGATACTGATCTATTGATTAAGTGTGGAAATTGTTTAACTGTATTTTCGGTTCTAATTAAAAACGAAAAAGTTTGACTTTTAACTCATTAATCCTTATTTTTGTAAGGAAAAATAGATAGACCAGAATAAGGGGAATATCATCATAATTTTTAAAAAAACTGACGAATAAAAAAATGAAATTTACTCCTGAAACCTACAAAATTCCCGATATCCCCATGCAACCTTTCATTGATGAAGACGAAATTTGGGAATATCTACACAATACCGTTTCAACAAAAAAACGTGTAAGAGAAGTAATTGCCAAATCGCTATCGAAACAACGATTGAATTTGGAAGAAGTTGCCGTACTCATCAATGCCAATGACCCGGAAAGCATTCATGAAATCAAAGAAGGCGCCAAACAGCTCAAAAAAACCATTTACGGCAATCGCATCGTACTCTTCGCACCCCTATATGTAGGCAATAAATGCACCAACAACTGTCTCTATTGCGGCTTTAGAGCTACAAATAAAGAACAAATCAGGAAAACCCTCTCCGACGAAGAACTCATACATGAAATCGAAGCACTTGAAGATAACGGACAAAAAAGATTGATTCTCGTTTATGGCGAACACCCCGAATATAATGCGGAGTACCTTGCACATACCGTCGAAATTGCTTATAGCGTAAAGAAAGGCAAAGGCGAAATCCGGCGAGTCAATATCAACGCTGCTCCACTCGATATCGAAGGGTTCAGGACCGTAAAAAAAGCAGGAATCGGTACTTATCAAATATTTCAGGAAACCTACCATCGCGAAGCATACAAAGGCTACCATCCTTGGGGCAAAAAAGCCGATTACGATTATCGGCTCACTGCACTTGATCGCGCCCAGGAAGCAGGGTTGGATGACGTAGGTATCGGTGCACTCATGGGTTTGTACGACTGGCGTTTCGAAGTAATGGCGCTCGTACGCCATACCAATCATCTGGAAGCCTGTTACAATGTTGGGCCACATACCATCTCATTCCCAAGGATAAAAAATGCTTCTGCCCTAAACATCAACGACACATATTTTGTTTCAGACGAAGAGTTCACACGCCTGATTGCCATCCTTCGTCTTGCCGTTCCTTATACGGGAATGATTCTCACTGCACGTGAATCCGAAAAACTTCGCGACGAAATCAT
>Ga0265293_10012284_pt1 | contig 11397 bp, 7 predicted proteins | sample Munlanlewell138R_FD_192505 | JGI IMG/M metagenome (GOLD analysis project Ga0265293, IMG submission 192505) | Leachate microbial communities from a municipal landfill in Southern Ontario, Canada - Leachate well 138R | ecosystem: Engineered > Solid waste > Landfill > Unclassified | place: Canada... | reverse complement strand
AGTCGAGCGAAGCGAGGCGTTTATCGCTGTAACCGCCCAGGATGGATACCACTTCCGATTTCACTTTCCAGTCTTCCGGAACAATAAGATTTGAGCCGCCAAAAAGCACGAAAGTATCAATTACGCAGCCTTCGGGAGCGGGTTTGGCCGACTTCATTTCAATGTCTGAGCCACCAAAAATCGCGGTGATTTTACCTCCTTTAAAGTTGTCGGAGGTAACACGAATATTACCACCACCAAAAATAGCCAGCTCGTCGATATAATCGCCGGGATATTCATTGGGATATTTATTGCCACTAAAGATATGTTGGTTGCCTTTGTTTTCTCCTTTGTCGCGGCGCGTAAGGATAACAAGACCAACTCCGATGAGGATGGCAGGCCAAAATATGGTTCTGAAATGAACGCGGTAGTCGAGCAGTTCGGGCAGCCAGAAAAGTACTCCAAGGCCGATGAGGATGAAGCCGGTGGTACGGTTGGTACGGTTAGAGAGGGTGATAATTCCGATGCCGATAAGCAGTGTTTTCCAGGAGATAAGGTAGTAGCTGAGGTTGAACGAAAGCAGGTCGAGCCGGTCTAAAAGCAGAAATCCGCCAGCTACGATAAGCAGTATTCCTGCAACAGCGCGTCTGTCGATTCCTTTTGGTGCATTTTCCATGGTGTTAAAGTTTTTGAGTTTCGTATTTATGCTGCGAAAGTACAACCGATGTCAGGTGTAGAAAAGCGAAAATAGGCGAATGGGTGAAAATTGTCGGTGAAATGGGGAGATTCAAGGATTCAAAGATTCAAGAGGAATTCAAGGATTCAAAGATTCAATTCCGAGTCGGGAATCTTATTCTCGGGAATATAGAAGATTAGGCTTTTTTCTCTCGCAGATTTCTTTCTCTGCGTTAATCTGCGTTTTCTGCGAGAAACTTCTTCTTGTTTTTTCTCCTGCAGATCTCGCTGATTCTTTTGCTACCTTTGATTCACCATTTATTCATTGCGATGAAACATAATAATGCATCTGATACTGTCTATTTTTTACTGATATTTTTATTCATTATTCCTAGAGAAGCCATGGCTCAACCCAATGACAGCTGGAAAGCAGGGAGTGCTTATCAACTTCATGGACAGTCGAATACAGTGTACTGCTTTATCGAGACAGCTGACAATCTCTGGACAGAAACCGAAAAAACAGCATCCCTCCTTGCATTACAAGAAGCACAAAGCTGGTTGGTGCAACAAGCCGACAGCTGGAATGTGGCATTGTCATTCCAAAATCACGAACTAACACCCGGCGAAGCCATTGTTGTTCCAGCTATTTCAAAAGGCTCCGGAAGCGGCAAGGAGCGCGTGGACTGGGTGCAGCAAATCGTGCGAGAGCTTGGTTACCGCAATGCCAAGAAAGCATACAGAAAACTCCATAGAAAATACGGGATCGATAACATTCAACTGACTCTCTTTGCCCATGCTGACGGCACTTCTTATGCCATGCGTTTTGCCAAAGGAATGCGAAAAAAGAAATTTCTACTCGAAAGTATTTTAGTGTACCAACACTATGCCGGAGGCTCCACGATGCCAACAGCCGCTGTTATTGCCCATGAATTATTACATCTGTATGGTGCATGGGATTTGTATCCTACTTATGCCCAAACCACCGACCGCTATGCCAAAGCCATTGAGCTTTATCCAAATGACATCATGCTACGCGTAGATTTTCGTCTTGAAATACAGCAAATTAATCAGCTGACGGCATGGCTGATCGGCTAGAACAAACAGGAAGAGGCTGTTTTTGAATGGTTCAGACCGGCGGATTTTGAGCGCTGAAAATGAAAGTATGGAGGAATGGAGTGATGGAGGAGTGTACAGACGTTTTGCATATATTTTGCGAATACTGTAATAATCTGAATTTTAACGTTTTGTATATATCTGATAATTCTCTTTTGTTCTTAGTGGCTTCTTTATTTCACCGTGCTGGCAAATCTGCCTCAGCAGCGTGAAAGCTGACTTTTGAACGTCCGGCAAGACTTCAAAACGTCAAATAGAAGATTGACAAATACAAAGTCAGAACTGAAGCCCATTGAGCCAAGCGATGCACAAACCACCGGCTTGAAGGCCGGGATTAATCATGCAACTTCGACCGAGGGTTTGAAGGTCTGGAGCAGCGCTTACGCGAAAGGAATTTGGCGTCAGCCTATGATGTGAGCCCTAACAATGCAAACATGCAGTAGTATTGCAGTACTACTGAGTGGCAAATACAGTAGTATATAATTATGCTAATAGTGAAGTACAAAATACATTTGTGCTCTAATCATTAAAATAATTATTACATGAAAAAAAGAAATCTTTTGAGACAGCAGCTTATTATTAAGAAAGCTACACTAATGGCCATTTTTTTTATTTGCAGTACGGCTCTGATTGCACAAACAACACCAGTATTAAAGTGGGCAAACAGCTACCCAGGTATTTATTCCGATATTGCAAGACAGGTAATTCCAACCCATGATGGTGGATTTGTAATTGTTGGAGAAAGTGAATCGTTCGGGCCCGGAATAATTTCATCCCTTCTAGTTAAATGTGATTCTACAGGCGAAATGGAATGGAGTAAAACTTATGGTGGCAGCGCATTTGACATACCCACTTCAGTAATTCAGACCAACGATAATGGGTTCTTAATTGCAACGTATACTACTTCATTCCTGCCTGAGGGAACAAATTTACGTTTAATAAAAACATCGTTCGATGGAGACACATTATGGACTTCGGTAATTCCCAATAGCAACGGCTGCACAATCTCTTTCGCTGGTTGCGTATTGCAAACTGCCGATGAAGGCTATTTAATTGCAGGTTCAGGTTGGAGCGATCCAAACAGTAATCAAATCATGTTGTTTAAGGTGAACCAGTGGGGAGAATCAGAATGGTTTAAAGAATTTGGTGGCTCTTCTGACGATTACGGAGCCAATCTTCAGTTGACAAATGATGGTAATATTATCTTAGCAGGATATACATTTAGTTTTGGTAGCGGACAGTGTGATGGTTATCTTCTAAAAATAGATCAAAATGGGGAAATTATCTGGACAAACGTTACGGGTGAAACAGATTTTGATTCGTACCGTTTTGTGCGACCTACAAGCGATGGCGGATATATTGCTGTAGGAAACACACAATCATTTGGCAAGGCCGAACAAGGTTTTGTAGTGAAATTAGATGCTGATGGCCATACGAATTGGATGGCTGCGCATGGTGGCGATGCAAATGAAGGTTTTGAAGGAATTGTTGAAACCCTAAACCATGAGTATATTATTAGCGGTACAACAAACAGCTTTGGAAATGGGGAACATGACTTTCTAATTCTGCGCATCGATAATAACGGCACACTCATTGGCATGGAAACATACGGTGGAAATAATGATGATTTTGGCGCAACCATCGAAAAGCTTCCCAATGGGGATTATATCGCGACAGCTTCGTTTTGGGAAAATACTTTTTTTGATTTCAGCGCTTTATGTTTTGAGGCAGATAGTCTTGTTACTTCCGTTGAAAATCATCCAATAATAATGGCCTCCTCCATCAACTTTGAAGCGATAACGCCTAATCCTTTCGTTGACCAGGTAAACATTAACTTCCATCTAAACAATACCAGTATGACAAATATATACCTGCTAAACACAGATGGAAGTTTGATAGAAGAAGTGTTTTCGGGAACACTTTCTCAGGGAAATCATTCAATCGCTTACTTTGCCAGGAATTTAAAACCAGGGATCTATCTGTGCCACATTCAAACGGATGATGCTGTGTCACTAAAAAAGATAATCAAAATATAGTTATTTTAGAAAAGGAGATTTATACCATTTGAAAATTGCCGGGGAAAGACTATTTTTGTCTTTTCTCGGTTTTTGATATGTATAAACAGCTTCTCTTTCTCTTACTATCATGCGGTTTTCTGTTGTTCTGTCCCCGCAACGTTTTTGCTGGTTCAGGTATTAATGGTTTCGAAAACGACCAAATTAAAAAACACATCGACTCGCTTTTGATGCTGGCCGACAATATTGATCATGGGCCAGATAGGATGTTATCCTTATCGGAAAATGCTTACAAACTGTCGCAACTCAACGGATATAAATATGGAATGCTCCATGCGACTTATAATATTGCGCGGGCGACATTTTATCAAAGCAAACTGCAAAAATCGTATCAATTACTGGACAGTCTTCTTATAAAAATGGAACAAGATTCTGTTGCAGTAAGTAAAGTTATCAACTATCAGGCAACGCGCTCAAAAATTTACACACTAATGGCTGTTATATTTCAGGATTTAGATGATTATAAAACTTCCATGCAATATTATTTGAAAGCTTTAAGCCTAATTGGTGAAACCGGTACCGATTATGATATTGGGCTGATTTATAAAGGGCTAGGCGGACTAAACCTTAAAGCTGCAAATATTGAAAAAGCCAAAGAATATTTCCAGATCGCCATTGAACTTGGCTACAAATCCGGCGATCAGAAAATTAAATTTGACATCCTCCATGAACAATTTGAATACGCAAAAAACAGCAATGATTATCCATTTGCACTGGAAACCGGCATAAAGCTATTTGGTATGGCAAAAACATCCGGTAATACTTACATGAAAGCCATTGCATTAAAAAATCTTGGTGAAATTTATTATTTGCTTGAAGAGTATAAGTTGTCAGAAGTTTACTTAAAAATAGTGACTGACTCGCTGACCTACAGGCAATTTCCCAATGTGCTATCTGAATGTTATGTAGTTCTCTCAAATTTAAGTAATCGCCAAAAACAGTTTAAAATTGCTGAAATCTATGCTGAAAAAGCGCTTAAACTGGCTGAGCTTACTTCCATGCTTTCTTTAAAGGCTAATGCCCTGATTGAATTGGCAAACAGCCAAGAAGCAAATGGCAAATACGTTGAGGCAGTTCGTAATCTTAGGCAACACTTGGTCTATATTGATTCGCTCAACGGTATAAACAGTTCAACTCAGGTACTTCTATTACAATCTAAAGTTGATCTCGACAAGGTGTTGAATGAAAAAAAACTCGTCGTAAATCAGCTTAAAATAAAAATGCTGGAAAGTTCTCGAAAAAGCTTTCTTCTCATTGGCTCAGTTTTACTCTCAATTTTATTGGGATGTCTGATTATAATTTTGAGAAAAAAATATCAGTTTGAGAAAAAAGTAAACAAAACCCTTGAACAACAGCAAGGCTTAATTCGCGAACAGGATCTGATCATTCAAAAAGAAAAAGAAAACTACCTAAAAATAGAGCTGGAGCATAAAAATCGTGAACTTATCACCCGAGCTATGACCTTGACAAAAGTCCAAGAAGAAAAACATAAACTAATTGATGATCTAACAGTCATATCGCGTAATCTTAATGAAACCCACAACGAAAACGCTTCACTGGTTGAAAAACAAATCAGGCATTTGCAGAATAATATGGACTCGGGTGTTTGGGAAGATTTCAAACTTTACTTTGAAAACGTTTACTCTGGATTTTATGCAAATTTGTCGGTCATGCACCCAACCCTCTCCTTAAATGAGAAAAAACTTTGTGCGCTGCTCACCTTAAATCTAAGCACTAAGGAAATTGCTGCCATTAATTCAAGGGAGGTGCGAAGTATTGAATCAGCTCGTAATCGCTTACGCAAAAAAATAGGCCTTAGCCCGGAAACAAATCTTACGCTTTACCTTTCGCAGTTTTAAGGACAAAGAAATAAAACCAAACGGCTTGAGATCTTGAACTGCACGAGTCTCACCATGTGGTAAAAAAAAGAAGTATGTATGATCTATGACAAAAGGGATTATTATTTGTTGTTTAGATGAAAACAATTCGCGCTCACACGAGCGAATTCGGTAGTAATCGTGGAAAAATACATTCAAAATTCAAATAGAATTCAAAGAATCAAAAGTGGATCATTACAGTTTTAGTATTTAAAAAACAAAAAGATAAACACGAAGTTTTTTGATTTATGAGTGTGATGACTTTTGAACGTCCGGCAAGACTTCAAAACGTCAAATAGGAAAAAAATGAAGTATTCCCCCATTACTCCACCACTCCATCACTCCAAACTAATTCTCGCCAACTAACAAACGCTCCTTGCCCTAATATTACCTATTTTTGCAGCAGCTTATACCTATGAAACACCTTATTCGACTCTTTATTTTATTGGCAGTACTGTTGGTTGCACAAAGCTGTTCGAGCTTGCGTAGTCCGCACAGACCGGTGCAAAAACCAAGAAAGAAAAGGCCGTGCAACGACTGTCCTTCCTGGTCTTATCAGCACAAGCCACAAACCATTTTAAGCTTTTATGAAGCCTGATTATAAAGAAATACTTAAAGCTTTTCTCCCGGAAAAAGCACTTGAAATGGTGTATAAAACCATTGTTGACGAACGTATTCAGCTGCGTATTACGGCGACTCGAAGCACACGGCTGGGCGATTTCAGGCCGCCACGACAGCCCGGAGGTGCTTACCGTATCTCGCTCAATCACAACTTGAATCCTTACCAGTTTTTAATCACTTTTGTACACGAACTGGCTCACCTTCAAGTGTATAAAACACATCAAAATAAAGTGCAGCCTCACGGCATTGAGTGGAAGCAAAGTTTTAGCGCACTGATGCAGCCCTATTTTGAGCTAGAGTTATTTCCGCCAGAGCTGACAAAAGTCTTAAAAAAATACCTTCTAAATGCCAAAGCTTCCAGCGGCACTGATTTGGAACTCAGCCGTTGCCTCAAACAGTATGATAAAAACCCGCAAAAAAACCCCACCCTGGAAGAAATACCTGATGGCAGCAATTTTGTCATTGCCGGAGGACGTGTTTTTATCAAAGGCGAACGGCTGCGCAAACGCTATAAATGCCAGTGCTATCATTCCAAAAAGTGGTACCTGTTTAGCCCGCTGGCAGAAGTGATGGTGCTAAATGCAGAATGATTTTTTGGTTGATTTGTTGATGTGATGATTTGTTGATGTGATGATTTGCTGATGTGATGATGTGATGATGTGATGATGGGTTTAAAACTCGTCAACTCTTGAACTCGTGAACTCGTGAACTCGTCAACTCTTGAATTGAAAAATCTTGTACATTTGCCTTTCACTCAAATGCAATCCAATGCCACTTTTAGGAACTATCATAAAGAAGGCTTATGAATTACGAAATTTGCCAGTCGAAAAGAAAAAGCTACGTCTACAACATGTTAAAGCACAGGTTTTAGAACTCAGAAAGCTACTTCGTAAAGCACAGTTCACCGCTTTTGGCGAACATTACGATTTCGACCGCATCATCAACAGCCCAGACATCACCGAAGCCTTCCGCAAACAAGTTCCCGTGTTTGATTACACCAGTATGTATAAGCAATGGTGGTACCGCGCCCTCAATGGCGAGTCGTATGTGGCCTGGCCGGGACGTATCAAATATTTTGCGCTCAGCTCGGGCACTTCTGATTCGTCGAGCAAACATATCCCGGTTACTGCCGAAATGCTTACGTCAATCAAAAAAGCCAGTATCAGACAACTGGTTTCTACTTCAAAATATAATTTTCCGGTGCAGTTTTATGAAAAAGGCATGCTGATGATTGGAGGCAGTACCCACCTGCAATACAACGGAACATACTATGCTGGTGACCTGTCGGGCATCACCGCGGGAAGTTTGCCATTTTGGTTTCAGCACTTTTATAAACCAGGAAAAAGCATCTCGAAAACTACCGACTGGGCTACCAAAGTAAACGAGATGGTGCGCAAAGCTCCCAATTGGGATATTGGCGTTATTGTAGGCGTACCGGCCTGGGTGCAGATTTTGCTGGAACGCATTATTGCCGAATACAAACTCAATACCATACACGATTTGTGGCCAAACCTCACCGTATATGTGCATAGTGGCGTGTCATTTGCGCCTTACGTCAAAAGCTTTGAGAAACTGTTTGGAAAGCCCATGATTTATTCTGAAAGTTATTTGGCCTCAGAAGGCTATATCGCCTACCAAAACAGTCTGCACACCCGCACCATGGAGCTGATTGTGGACAACGGCATCTATTATGAATTTGTCCCTTTCAACGATAATAATTTTAATGACGAAGGCAATCTCATGGATGATCCTGAGACACTGCTGCTGAGCGAGGTGAGCAATAATGTGGAGTATGCGCTGCTGCTGTCAACCAATGCCGGCGCCTGGCGCTACCTGGTTGGCGACACCATTAAGTTTACGGACAAAGATAAATGTGAAATCATCATCACAGGTCGCACCAAACATTACCTAAGCCTCTGCGGTGAACATCTTTCGCAAGACAATATGAACCGTGCCATCGAGATGCTTCAGGACGAGTTTAATATCGAAGTTCGCGAATTTACGGTAGCAGGCATCCGCCACGGCTCGCTTTTTGCGCACCGCTGGTATTTAGGTACTGATGATGAGATTGATTCAGAGCTGGCCATCCAAAAAATTGATGAATACCTCAAGCAACTCAATGACGATTACATGGTTGAGCGAACAGAAGCCATCCGCGAGCTGTTTATCGAGGTGCTTCCGACGCAAGTATTTTATGATTATATGAAAAAGCTGGGTAAAGAAGGCAGCGCCAATAAGTTTCCACGCGTGTTAAAAGGTGAACGCCTGCAAGACTGGGAAAGCTACCTGAAAAGCTATCAACAAAAAGTTTGATTTTTGGATTTATGAGTTCGTTATTTATCGAAGGTGCATTATTAGGACTTACTTTGGCTACTTTTTTTGGCTTTGGACCGGCATTTTTTGCTTTGGTACAAACCAGCATACACCGGGGTTTTGGCCCTGCTGCATTGCTTGCGGTTGGTATTTTTTTTAACGATGTGCTGATGGTGGTGCTCTGCCTTATGGGAGCAGTACAAATTGTTACAGAGCCCAGCAACTACCTTTATTTTGGAATTAGCAGCGGTATTATTCTAATAATTTTTGGCCTGGTAACCTATACCCGCAAGGTGAAAGTGCCGCGCGAAGATGCCGATGATACCGTGGAATTTCCCGTGCAAATTAGCAGCCCAAGATGGTTCACTTATATCGCAAAAGGCTTCTTTATGAATATCGTTAATCCTTTCGTCTGGATTTTTTGGGTTGGCGTGGTGGTAGGTATTTCGGCACGTTTGGGTGGCGACGAAGTAAAACTAACCAGCTTTTTTAGCGGCACTTTGATTATAGTGCTGACCAGCGATTTGCTAAAAGCATACGGTGCATACACCATCAAAGGGTTTTTTACCACCAAAATGATTAGAAAGCTGAATAAAATTGCCGGTATCGGGCTAATAATTTTTGGTGTTTTCTTGATGGGAAAGGTTATCTTTGAATCTTTATTTTAACGTACAAACCTAATTTTTAATATTTTCTACTGTAAAATATGCACACGTATAGAATTAAAATCACACCATAGATAAATTTTCAAACCGCTTATTTACAGCTAACAAGCATAAAAGTTATAAAAAATCGTCTTATGAAAACACAACTATCCCGCAACTGGTGGTCCTTCGTTATCAATGGCGTTATCGCGCTGATTTATGGTATTCTGGCACTTACGCTGCCCGAAGGTACACTTATCATAATTGCACGCTACACGGGCATCATCATTCTACTTACCGGACTAATTTTTGGCTTTATCAGCTATAATCGCTCTAAGAAAAATTTGCCTTATGGCATGATGCTTTTCCAAACGATTGTGATGGCTATCCTTGGCATTTTAATCTTGTTTTATACCCAGGAAACCATCAACTTTTTCATTCTACTAATAGGTGCTTGGGCTATTCTAATGGGAGTAGTGCAATTGATTGTTCTGGTGAATGTTAGCCCTGGATTTGGCAATAAAAACTTTTTCGTAATCAATGCGGTGATCAGCCTTATTTTCGGATTACTGCTAGTCATTGACCCTTTCAATGCTGCCAAAACCCTCATTGTTTTGAGTGGAATTTTAGCCTTGTTTTTTGGTTTCATGATGATTTGGTTTGCTTACAACCTACGCAAATTACAGAAAATAAGCCCACACGAAGAGCTTTAGTTACCACAAAGAAGCTGTCATTCGTCTCCTTCAAATTTGATATCCTTCACGTTGAGTTGCAGGCTCACTTTGCCTTGCCATTCATTTTCTTCTAAGTGGTAGCAAATACTAAAAGCTTCGCCGCTGCGGATACGCTCATAATGGTGTGCCTGCTGAAATGCGATAGCAGATACGGCCATCGAACGGCTTGTTTTTTGCATCAGGTCGAGCTTGAGATGTTTTTGTCCAACAATACGTGAACGACCCGTGTCAATAACCTGCTCAGACAGAAAAACTGGCGCCATATTACCCGGGCCAAAAGGTGCAAACTGCTTGAGGATACGGATAAACTTATCCGTGATATCGGCAAAGTTAATCTTTAAATCAATTTCTATTTCCGGTATAAGTAGCTCATCAGTAATATGTTGGTGAACGTAGTTATTAAACTTATTTTGGAACAGCTTTAGATTTTCTGGTTTTAATGAAAGACCGGCAGCATATTTATGCCCTCCAAAATGTTCCAGCAAATCAGAACAATAGTCGATGGCGTCATACACATCAAAATTTTTGACCGATCGCGCCGAGCCCGTGATAAATTTGTCGGATCGCGTAAGAATAATCGTTGGCCGATAATAATTATCTGTAAGCCTTGATGCAACAATACCAATCACGCCTTTGTGCCAGTTTTCGTTGTACAGCACGGTGCTTTTGGCTGCTTTTAAAAGGCTGTCCCCTTCGATCATGGCCAGTGCTTCTTCAGTAATTTGGTTGTCGAGGCTGCGGCGTTCGGTATTCATATCGTTGATGGCTTCGGCCAGCTTTTCGGCATGGCTCATCCGTTCGGAAAGCAACAAGCGCACTGAATCGCTGGCTTTTTCGATACGACCGGCGGCATTGATGCGCGGCCCGATCAAAAACACCAAATCGCTGATGGTAAGCACACGCGTAAGCACATTACCGGTTTTGATATCAGGAATTTCGCGCCGAACCACCTTAGCGTAGTTCAAAACGGCTTCAAAACCTGGGCGTGGATTGGTATTAATCTGTCGCAAACCAAAATAGGCTAACACCCGGTTTTCGCCGGTTATAGGCACAATGTCGGCGGCAATGCTCACCGCTACCATATCGAGCAGCGGGATTAGGTCATTAAAATCTTCTCCCTGTTTCTTGGCTAAGGCCGAAACCAATTTAAAGCCTACTCCGGCTCCCGATAGCTCTTTAAAAGGATAGTTACAATCGGCACGTTTGGCATCTAAAACAGCAACTGCCGGCGGCAAAACATCGCCCGGGCGATGGTGATCGCAGATAATAAAATCTACTTTTCGTTCGCTGGCATACTTAATCTTTTCTACCGCTTTTATGCCGCAATCCAGCGCTATCACCAAATTAATACCATGGTCGGCAGCAT
>Ga0265293_10012283_pt1 | contig 11397 bp, 9 predicted proteins | sample Munlanlewell138R_FD_192505 | JGI IMG/M metagenome (GOLD analysis project Ga0265293, IMG submission 192505) | Leachate microbial communities from a municipal landfill in Southern Ontario, Canada - Leachate well 138R | ecosystem: Engineered > Solid waste > Landfill > Unclassified | place: Canada... | reverse complement strand
AATGGGACGGCCGCCTGTTGAGCGGCTCAGCTATGTGCCTGTCGCGCTAAAACGTTTTGACGAGTTCGTCCACGTCGGTGAGCGGGCGGTTCTGCTTGATCGCCGTCTCCGCCAGCGTCAGTTTTCCGTCGTAGCACGTCAGCCCGGTGCGCATCAGATACTTGTTGTCCTTGAGCGCCTGCTCCACGCCCTTGTCGGCGATTTCGAGCACGATCGGCAGCGTCGCAAACGACAGCATCTCCGAAGCGGTCTTGGCAAACGCCGAAGGAATGTTGTCCACGCAGTAGTGGATGATGCCTTCTTCGACGTAGATCGGATCGTCGTGCGTCGTCGTGTGGGCCGATTCGAGCGCGCCCGGATCGTCGCAGGCGACGTCCACGATCATGGCACCCGGTTTCATCGTCTTGAGGTCTTCTTTATAGATGAGCGGATCGCTCTTCGTGCGGTCCCACATGATGCAGTTGATGATGACGTCCGACTCCTTGATGCACTTGACGAAGTTAGCGCGGTTGGACATCAGGAACGTAACGTTGTTCGGCAGCGCAAGCCTTGCAGCCTCCATCGCTTTGAGGTTGTTGTCGATGATGCGCACTTCGTTGCCCCAGGCTGCGGCGAGCGTCGCGGCACCCATGCCGCTGTTACCGGCTCCGATAATCGTTACAACCGCCGTGTCGATGCCGGGAATGTTGCAGAGCATCTGCCCGTTTCCGCCGTGCACCGCCTGCTTGTAGTTGACAGCCGCCATAAATCCGCCTCTCCCCGCAAGCTGGCTCATGGGTTTGAGCAGGGGCAGTCCGCCGTCCGCGTCGCGGAAGTCCTCGTAGGCGAAGGCCGTGCAGCCGCTTTCGAGCAACACGTCGGTCTGCTCGGGATAGGCGTTGGAGTGGATATAGGTGATGACGATCTTATCCTTCGTGATGTACTTGAACTCTTCAGGGAATATTTCTTTGACCTTGTAAATCAGCTGGCACTTGTTATAGACCGTGTCTTTGTCCGCAACGATGGCACCGGCCGCTTCGTAGTCTGCATCCGATGAACCCGCGATCTTCCCCGCGTCGTGCTCGACGTAGACTTCGTGACCGTGTGCGACCAGTTCGCGCACCGTGTCGGGAACGGCAGCAACCCGGTATTCGTTCGGTTTAATTTCTTTCAGTACTCCGATGATCATTTTTTGCTCCTTTCAGCTTCGCGCAATCCCACGATTTGGTTCCGACTGTAACTTGTTCATTTATCATCAGCTCCGCACCGGCTCGTCCGGCAGACGGAGCAAACGGTCATCCGTTGGTCGTTCCCGCGCCCGCTTCGCTCACTGAAACATCATTTCGATCTGTGCGATGTCTTCCGGCGGCAGGGATTCCAGCCCCTGCTCTCTTCGGTACAGCTGTTCGGCCAGCAGCGCAAACCGCTGCTTGTTAACCCGGTAGCGCATCAGGAAGAACGCGCAGACCAGCATGCCGACGGCGGGGAACAGGATGAAAATCCGCTCGAGCATGGCGATGGCCTGCGGACTCTGCTCGGCCAGTCTCGCATCGAAACCGGATTGTGCGAGCAGCAGCGTTGTCAGGCGATGCGTCAAGGCGATCGACAGTACGGCAATCAGCGACTGTAGCGCCATCAAATTGCCCTCTCTTCTCTTTCCGTAGCGGTATTCATCCAGGTCCGTCACGTCGTAGAAGTTCGTATTGCTCAGCTGCCAGTAGGCCGCCTGCGCGTAGACGCATCCGATGATGTATACGTACATCTCCGTCGTATTGTTGATACCGCGATAGATAAACAGAAGCGCCAGAATGCCCATCGCACCCGTGGACGTCACCAGCAGCTCCTTCTTCCCATAGCGAAGCGCTCCCTTGGCGACGACGACGATGAATCCCATCTTGATAAAATTCGTGACGACGAACATGCTCGAAATAAACGTCGGATCGATGCGCATCCTGTACAAGACATAGTATACCATACAGGCCGAATAAGTCGTAAACGAAAAACTGATCGACACCTTGGAATAGATCAGCGTGCGGTAGGGTTTCAGCCTCAACAGGTCGCCGTAGTCCTTCAGCGTCGACAGAATGCCCTGCTGTTCGGCCGGCGCCGTGACGACGCGCTCCCTCCCTCGCGTGCTGTTCCAGCACGTCATGATTCCTACGAACACGAGCGAGCTTATAGCGAGCGCAAACAGGAACCACGACCGGTCTTCGGCAATCCCCAGGCCGACGAGGAACGCCGTCACAGTCAAAGGAGCCGCCGAGCCGAGCAAATCCCCGGTCACGCTGAATACTCTGGACAGGCTGATCATGCGGATGCGGTCTTCGTAATCCGTGGCGACGTCCGCACCGAGCGCGGTAAAGGCCACGAAGAAAATCGCATACGACACCCAGAATAAAACTCCAAAAAATAAATAATACGCCGCCTGAGCATCGGGCGACGCCTGGAAGTTATAGTAACAGGCGGTAAAGCTTGCGGGGAGGATAAAAGCGCTGAGCAGGATGAGCGGTCGACGACGACCGAACCGGCTTCTCAAATTGTCGGAAAAGCGGCCGACGAAAGCGCTCACAAACGCATCGGCCATGATGCTGACCGAGATGATCGTCCCTGCCCGCGCGGCATCCAGGCCTACGATCGTCGTCAGGAACACGAGCTGGTACGTGGTTACAAAGTTATAATACAGACCATCCGGGAAGAACCCGACGCCGTAACCCAGATGTCTTTTTAATTGTTGAACGCGTGTTTCCTTCATTGCGACGGACCGATCCCGCAGTCCGGCCTCCAGTCTTAGGATTTTTTAAAGATAAAATATAATCCTGCCGCGACGAGGCAGATGCCTGCAAGCGCCCGGCTGTTGATCCACGGGAAAAAGACCCGGATCAGGATGAGCGCTCCGAGCACGACCAGCGCGAAACCCAGCGTCTTTGCGGTGCTGCCCGGTTTCCCCTCGTGTACCCCTTTGATCCGTTCTACGCCGGAAAGCGGTCGGGGCTGATTTGGATTCGAACCGATCGCCTTCGCCTGTACGGGCGCGACCGACTCAGGAGAAGCCTGCTGCACATCCCCTTTTTCGTCTCCGCTGTCCTCTGCCTCCGCTGCGCCTTCTGCCGGCGTCACATGGATGACCGGTTCCGCGGAATCAGCTGCGCTGGATGCGTAGCGCCGGTCGGGAAGAACCTCCGGCTCGGAGGGGATGACGAGCGCGGCGATAATATAGAACAGCAATCCGCTGCCAAATGCGAGAGAGAAAAGCACGACTGCCAGCCGCACGACGAGGGAGTCGATGTCGAAGTATTCGGCGATGCCGCCGCACACGCCGAACAGCGCTTTGTCCTGCGATGATTTATAGAGTTTATTTCTCGTACTCATTCAATGAGCTCCTTTCGGTTCTCGTTTTTTTTCGATGTGCTGTCGCCGCTCTTCATCGGTCTTCGCCGTAATCCACAAAGCTGATGTTGAGGTCCACAGGCCCTGCGATGCCGTCGACGCGTCCGTTGTCCGTATACTGCCAGATCTGGAACGCATAGGGGAAAAACGGGCGCCTGAAGTACTGGGCGAACCACTTGTCGTAGTCGGTGAGGCGCGCAAGATCCAGCTCGTCCATGTACCAGCGGATGTTGCTGTACAGCATGGGCGTGTATCCGGCTTCGCGGATCGTCTCGCAAAAGGCGATGACGTGGTCGGTTCTCTGTTCCTGGGTGAGACCGGCCGTCCGGGCCGACTGAGAAGCGGCGTCTTCGAGGTCGAGAACCACCGGCCAGGTGATGTTGTAGGGCCGGATGTTTTCGAGCACGTACTCGGCTTCCTCGATCGCCTCTTCGACGGTGATGGCCTGCGTTACGAAGTACACGCCGGTCGCTATGCCGTTTTTCGTCGCTCCTTTTTCATTTTCTTCGAATTTCTCGTCCAGGACGAGTCCGCCTTTGTCGTAGCCGCGGTACCCCAGGCGAATAAAAGCGTAGTGCACGCCGTCTTTGGCGACTTTCTCCCAGTCGATGGTCTGCTGGTAGCGGGATACGTCGATGCCCTTGATGGACACGGTCTTGCCGTTGCGGACGTACTCCACTTCGCGGTGGATCGTCCCCTTCTCCACGAGGTGATCCCAGTTGTAGTCGGAACGGGGCAGCGAGGAGTCGACGGGTGCGAATACGAACGACCCGACTTTATCTTTATAGACAATCGTATCGGTAAACAGGCGCTGCGCTAATTCCCACACGCTTTTACTCTCCTGTACATAGCGAAAAATGGCGCTCCGGCTGATCGTGACGCTGTCGCTCTTTCCGTCGGTTGCCGGCGGTTTTGCATGCGTCGGATTTTCGGGCGACCCCGTGCACCCGGCTACGAGCAAAGCGGCCAGCACAGCCGTCAGCGCGATGCGGATTGCCATTCTTCTTTTTCTCGTCATGCAAGCGTTCCTTTCCGACGGAAAAATCTGCGATACCCCACCCAGTCATTGTATCACAAGGCGTAGGACGGACACAACCAAACTGTGCCTGCCTGTTTTATTCCGCTTTCGCTGCGATGTAGCGGTTGTGGCCGGCGATTACCTTGTAGTATCCGGACAGTTCCCGGTCCGTTTCTTCGCTTCCGGTGTCTAAAAGAAGCGGCCGGCCTCCGAGCGAGGCGAGTTTCAGCTGGGTGGCGATGACGATGATGTTGTCCTTCCCGACGGCTTTCAGCACATCGGGCGTCAGCTGCTGATTGCCGCGCCCCAGGAGGAAGCCCTGCCCGCCCGTAACGGTGAGCACCAGCTTGAGCGGCCGCCCGGCTGCAAGTTCCAGGATGCGGCTTCCGTACACATCGGCTTCGATCAGCTGTTTGTTGCAGATCAGATCCACGCCGATGAGCGTGCCGGCAAGTCCGAGGCGCTCCGTAATCCTGTATGTCGTCGTGCCGGCTCCGATCAGGTAGCAGACATCCGGCTCCATGTCGCGGATCACCATGGCGGCGATCGCATCGGCGGCCGCCTGCTCGGAGAGCAGGCTCGGCGCCTTCCGTCCCTGAATCAGGCGGTTTTTCTGCGGGACGGACAGGTAGCCGCGCAGGCGAACGTCGACGCGGCCGAGACGGTATTGCTCTTCGTCGATGTCGAGCACTTCGGCCTGTTCGAGTTCGCTGCGGAATCCGGTCAGATACAGCCGCGCCAGTTCGCCTGCGGCCGCCGGCGTCGTCGCATACACCGGCGAATAGATTTTGACGCCTGTCGGGATGCCGAGCACCGGGTGCTTTTCCCCGATCGCCTCGTAGACATCCGCCGCTGTACCGTCTCCGCCTGCAAACAGGATGAGGTCGACGCCGCGGAGCGCCAGTTTTTGAGCGAGCGCTCTCGTATCTTCGGCTCCGGTGGACCCCGATGTCTCGTGCAGCACCTGTGTCTCGAACCCCAGGCTGCGCGCACACGTTTCGCCGAGGTCACCGCTCCCCGTGCAGATGACCGCTTCATCTTTGAGGGACAGCAGTCCGCGCAGCGCAGTCGTTGCGCGCTCGTTTGAAAGAGGCTCTGCGCCGCGGCGCAGAGCCTCCTCGACCATGCCGTCCGTTCCCTTGAGCCCGACGCTCCCGCCCAGGCCCGCCACGGGATTTACGATCAGTCCGATTTGAATCATTGGTACTTTCTGTTGTAGATTTTCCACGTGATCGCCCAACCGTCCGGGTCATCCATCCAGCGCTCATCCACCTGGTGAATCGTGCTGCGGTGAGGCGCCGTCTTTACGATATCCGGCGTCTGGTAGCATTCCTGAATGATGTGCGCAACCGTGTCGACATACTCGTCGATATCCTTTTTCGACGGGGACTCCGTCGGCTCCAGCGTAATCGGTTCCGGCAGATAGTACGGATGGTGGGAGGTCCAGAAATGCATGCCGAAATCCATCATGCGCCTCTGCACGTCACCCGACGTGATGCCCGTATCCTTCGTCACCTGCTCCATCGTGTAGCGGCACTGCTCCACGCGCTGGTTGTTCCCGTCTTCGTAATAGGCCGAAATCCCGGGGATGCTCATCATGCGCTTAAACAGATAGTTGTTGTTGAGCACGGCCGTCTTTGTCACCTGCCACAGCCCGTTTGGCCCCAGCATGCGGATCCAGCAGTAGGCGCGCAGCACGACCGGTGCCACGCCCATAAACGCCCGGACCTTCGATACGCCGTACTCTTCGTCAGCCGCATCGCAGTCCAGCCTGTACTTCTTGCCGTCAAATTCCACCGAAGGCACCGGCAGGAACGGGATGAGCTTCTCCACGACGCCCGCCGCTCCGCACGCCGGTCCGCTGCAGCCGTGCGGCGACGAAAACGTCTTGTGCAGGTTGAAGTGGCACATGTCGAACCCCGCCTCTTTCGCGCGGGCTACGCCGAGCACAGCGTTGCCGTTCGCCTGGTCGTAGCAGCACAGTGCGCCCACGGAGTGCGCGTAATCCACCAGCTCTTTGATGTGACCGTTAAACAGACCGGTATCCTCGGGATTGGCGACCATGAACGCCGCCGTCTTCTCCGAGCACACCGCTTTGAACGCCTCTAAATCCGGCAGGCCCGTATCGGGATCCGGCTGGACGTAGACGATATCGTATCCGGTGACCGCCGGCGCTGCTGCATCGGAGGGGTGCGAATACAGTGTCGTAATCACTTCGGTGCGCTGTTCGGCTTCGCCGATGCTCTCGAAGTAGCCGCGCACCATGGACGCCATCAGGAAGATCGCCTGCGATCCGCCGCCCGGCTGGAATGTAAACTTGTCGAGGCCCGAGATTTCTCTCATATACAGGTCCATCTCGTAGTACATCTGCAGCATGCCCTGCACCGTGTCCTCATCCTGCAGCGGATGCATGTCGGCGACGAGCCTGGCGAGCTGTTCGTTGACTTTCGGGCTGTACTTCATCGTGCACGTGCCCTGCCCGATTTCGATGTTCACATCGGCCCCGAGCGTCATCTGAGACAGGCGCATATAGTGGCGCAGCACGCGGTTCTGAGAAATTTCGGGCAGGTTGACGCGCTTTTTGCGCTTCAGGTGATCCGGAAGATCCGAAATTCCGTCACCGACGGCTGCGGCGACCGCCGCATTCGCCTTCGGCACGGACACACCGCGTTCGCCCGGCGTGCTCAGTTCGAATATGATCGGTTCGTCCCACTTCGCCTGGTGAAAACCGGTGCGTACCTTTTTTGATCTGTCAATTCTTTTCATGGCACTCTCCTTTCCCCGGTTATGCCAGGATCCTGGCCAGCACATTGGCCAGCCGATCGATGTCGCGCTGCGTGTGAATCTCGGTGACGCAGTACAGCGCCTGCTGTCCGAGATGCGGGAATTCCGCGCTTACGTCCTTGCCGCCGAAAATCCCTTCGCTCAGAAGGAGATCGTTGACCTCGCTGACGGTCTTTCCGGTTGCGGTAAAGTCGACCAGGAACTCCTTGAAGAACAGGCCGCCTGCGCTGTTGGCGCGAACGCCTTTTATTTCGTTCAGTTTTTTTACAGCGTAACGGGCGTTCTGCATGCAGGTCTGTCCGACTTCTTCCATGCCCACAGGCCCCATCGTCGCCAGGTATACGCCGGCCGTGAGGCCCCACAGAGCCGCCTGTGTTCCGACGTATTCCTTGCCGCCCTCTCTCAAGTCGCCAAACGACGTCCGGTCGTAGGCCACGTCGCCGAATCCGTATTCGCCCGGCTCGACGGTCGGTGCGATGCCGAACAGGCGCGAGGGATATTCGTTGACGTAGGCTTCCTCGTCGCGCGTCGCCATAAAGCCGGCCAGCCCGCCGCCGTAGTTCATGTGGATGCCCAGGGGCTGCAGTTCGCCGCATACGATGTCCGCACCGTACTCGGGCGGTGTTGCAAGCACGCCGAGCGTGATGGGATCGACGCCCACGAGGCTCTCCGCACCCGCTTCGTGCGCGATGCGGGAGATTTCTGCACCTCTCGTCTCGATGACGCCCAGGTAGTTCGGATTTTCGAAGTATACGCCGGCCGTCTGCGGTCCGACTTTTTTCTTCAGATCTTCGATATCGATCTGCCCGTCTTCCGTGCAGTCCACCGTTACGAATTCAATCGTCGCGCGCCCGAAGTTCTCGATGATGGCTCTTTTCTCCGGATCCAGGATCGCCGGAAGCACGATCTGCGGCCGGCCGGTTTTCCGGTGCGCCATAGCGCACGTCGTCGCTGCAGCCTGCGGCCAGTCGATGGCCGGCACGTTGACGACGTCCATGCCCACGAGCTCCGCCACCATGCTCTGATATTCAAACTGGGACTGGAAGCGGCCCAGCTCGTTGTATGCTTCTCCGCCGTACGCAGTCAGAAATTCGCCTCTGGAGTTGATTTCATCGCAGATGGCCGGCACGTAGTGCTGCCAGCAACCGGCGCCCAGAAAGTTCAGATACTTCTTGCAGTCACCGTCACCCGAAAACAGCTCTTCGACGTGTCTGCGCAGTTCGTACTCGGACCCGAACGCTTCGGGAATGTCCATCTCTCCTTTGAACAACAGCGCATCCGGCACGTTCTTGTGCAGGTCATCCAGGGATTCCAGTCCGATAAAGTCGAGCATCTCGCGCTCGATCTCCGGCACGGAATTCGGGATGTAAGGATGATTGGGAAATCCTTTTTTCATAGCGTACTCCTTTTACTACTATTGTGTGTGCTTATGCGGTAGCGCTTACCACCGCTGTGTATACCTATGCGATACCGCCGCCGTCTACGACGAGGGCTGTGCCCGTGACCCACGTAGACAAGTCGCTCGCCAAAAACAAGACGGCATTTGCGATGTCTTCCGGTTGACCGATTCGCGCGATCGGGCGGTCGGTGCCGCACGAGCGCAGAAATTCTTCTTCGGATACCTGATCGTTGATGGCGCCGGTCTGATAGCCTTCGTCGATCATCATCGAGGTGACCGTGTCGCCCGGACACACGGAGTTGACGCGGATGTTGTCCTTTCCGTGGTCAATCGCCATGGCGCGCGTCACATTGACGATACCACCCTTCACCGCACAGTACGCAGCGGCCAGATCGCCTCCCTTGAGGCCCCAGCCCGACCCGCTGTTGATGATGCTGCCGCCTCCGACTTTCCGCATCTCGGGTATGACATATTTTGAGAATAAAAACAAACCTTTGAGTCCGACACCCAGCACAAAGTCCCACTCCTTGACGGTGAGATCCTCTACCGTTTTCCGGACGGTGACGCCGGCGTTGTTAAACAAGATATCGATCCGTCCGAATGAGCGGACAATGCCTTCGACCGTCTCGCTGACCTGCTCCTCGTTCATTACGTCGCAGCGGAAGAACTCGGCATTCCTTCCGGCTTCCTGCATGTGGCGGACTGCGTCCGCTCCTGCGGGATCGATGTCGACGACCGCCACGGCTGCACCGTATGCCGATAAAAGCTGTGCGGTTGCAAGCCCGATGCCCGAACCGGCGCCCGTGATGACCGCAACTTTACCGGTCAAGTTGAGCGGATCTTTTTTTTGAAGCATGCTGTGCCCTCCTGTTTGTACTTCTGCCCGTACTTCTGCTCGTACTTCTGCCCGTACCTGTGTCCGCACCTCTGCGGCTTAAAATCGTGTATACTGCCGATGTCTGCTCCATAACAATACCATTGTTTCCCTCTCAATTCAACACGCGGAACTTTGCGATTTCGATTGATTTTTGAGCCGATATCGTTTACACTACACATTGCGCAATCGGAGAACCGATCCGCGCCCAAATGGAGGATTGACCGAGTGGCTAAGGAGCTCGCCTGGAAAGCGAGTACGGCTGAAAGGCCCCGCGGGTTCGAGTCCCGTGTCCTCCGCCAAACAAATAAAAGAACATCCCTGGGGATGTTCTTTTATTTGTTTGATGGAACGAGTACCACAACCCAAAGGGTTAGAAGAAAGCCAATCGTGGGCGATGAGTTTCTCCATATACTAATGGATTGCTTTTATCGCCTATACTCGATTTTTTGCTAGTGGCTAAATCATTGTACTCTTTTTATGAAAGATATATAGTTAGAATAAGTACCTTTTATACCAATAGTGTTTATTCCTTGACTATACAAATTTTGCAACCTCCGGTTGACAAATTGAACGGTATTCTTTATTGTGCGCAACTACTGAAAAACATATATTCTAATCAAAAGAGTATAGGGAGGTAGTGAAATGATCTTAGCAGACAAAATTTTATATCACAGAAAAAAGCTTGCTTTAAGTCAGGAAGAATTAGCCGAACAACTAAATGTATCACGTCAGTCAATATCAAAGTGGGAAGGAGCTCAATCGATCCCGGATATGGACAAAATATTAAAGCTCAGCAATCTGTTTTCAGTCTCTATCGATTATTTGCTAAAAGATGAAATCGAAGAGGCAGAATATATTGATGGAAAAGATAATGGAAGTCTCAGGAGAGTAAGCTTGGAAGATGCCAACGCTTTTATAGAAGCCAATAAAAAGTATTCCCAAAACACAGCGATTGGAGTCTTTTCATGCATTATCGCTCCTGCTTTATTGATTTTGTCAGATCTGCTCTTTAAAAACGGAAGCCTGGGGATACTGATGCTAATTATGATGGTGGCAGTAGCTGTCCCTATATTTATCAAGGCAACCCTTTTCATGGAACCATATAAATATTTAAAAGAAGATTCTTTCGAACTCGAGTACGGTGTTGACAGTGCGGTGAAAAGGGAAAAGGAAAAATACAGAAATGACCATGTCAAAAGCCTTAGCTTGGGCATTGTATTGATTATAGTCTCTATTATCCCGGCTATTGTATCGGATGCTTTAGGTAAAACCCCAATCCTATCCTCCGTTGCCCCTTCTCTGCTCATTTCAATGGTCGCTATTGGTGTCCACCTTTTAGTTAAAACGAGTATTTACAATAGCTCATTCTCCGTAGTCCTGCAGGAAGGCGATTATACACCTAACAAAAAGAAGAACAACGTTATATATGGAAGAATTGCAGGAATTTACTGGTTAGGCACAGTCGCCTTGTATCTGATCATTAGTTTTATATTTAATAAATGGGAATCTTCATGGGTCATTTGGCCTATTGCAGGTGTTTTATTTGGCCTGGTTAGTATTATCTCATCTATCTTTATTGATGATTAGGTAAGAATTTTATAATGGCATCGAAAAATTTTACTGTCAGACAATCTCAAATACTAACCCCAAAGCAATGAGGGTGGTTCATATTCTGCACGCGAAGTAAATGGAAACAAGCGAGGGTGTGCACGCAACAAACAGGATCAGAGATATTGGATATATTTTGTATCAAACTCGCGTCCTCCGCCAGATTAAGACACAGCTCTCTGCCGTCGGCAGACTGTGTCTTTTTATCTATCGAAAGCAGCGGATGTAACGGTTTTGAGCAAACAATGCAATTGTGCGAGTGGAGTGGAACAATTGTGTTCCGCTTTTATAAATTTAGGCCGAATAAGGAACGCAGCTGGCGGATATCGAGGCTGTGTGTTCCTC
>Ga0265293_10012282_pt1 | contig 11398 bp, 12 predicted proteins | sample Munlanlewell138R_FD_192505 | JGI IMG/M metagenome (GOLD analysis project Ga0265293, IMG submission 192505) | Leachate microbial communities from a municipal landfill in Southern Ontario, Canada - Leachate well 138R | ecosystem: Engineered > Solid waste > Landfill > Unclassified | place: Canada... | reverse complement strand
CCGGAGACAGAAAAATCAATAATAAGCTTTTTAAAACCCGCTTTGGATTAAAAGCCCGCATGCTTGATGCCCTACGTCTTAAAGAGATCACCGGTTATGAGGTGGGGGGAGTTTGCCCGTTTGATTTACCACCGTCTTGCCACCTCTATCTTGATACCTCTTTGAGGCGGTTTCCCACGGTGTTTCCAGCTGCCGGAACGGCTGCTAGTGCCATTGAAGTAACGTGTGAGGAGCTGTTTACTGTCACCAAAGCCCTAGAATGGGTTGAGCTCTGCTCTTTTTGATTATCAGCTGAAAAATAGTTTTAACAACCGCTGTTTGACCTTGGTAAAAGGGGGATAGCGCAACGGCACATCGATATAAAGCGATTTTCGTAAGATGCTTTTTTCATGACTGAAGGCATCGAAGCTTTTTTTGCCGTGGTAGGAACCCATGCCGCTGGGACCGATTCCTCCAAATCCCAAATGAACATTGGCTAAATGGACGATTGTATCGTTAATACAGCCTCCCCCAAAAGAGAAGTTTTTTAGATACCACTGCACTGTTGTGCGCTTAGAAGTAAAGAGGTAGAAAGCCAGCGGTTTGGGAAACTGCTGCATGATTTGCAGTGCTTCTTGGTCAGTTTCATACGGTAATACAGGCAATAGTGGGCCAAAAATTTCTTGTTGCATAAGAGGAGAGTCGATGGCAACCGAGCGGATGAGCGTCGGCCATATAATCCTTTTATCCTTGTCTGTGGGGCACTGGTAATCAGCTAAAGCCATAAGGCGCTGGTAGTGTTCCTCATTGATGATAAAAGGGTATTCATACTCTTTGGCAGCCCTAAACTCTTTTTCTAAGGCATTGCATAACTGCTCTTCTTTGCTTTTGTGAACAAGCACATAATCGGGGGCAACGCATGTTTGTCCCGCATTAAGCATTTTGCCAAATGCAATCCGTTTAGCAGTAAGGTCGATGGGAGCCGATTGGTCGACTACAACGGGGCTTTTACCCCCTAATTCCAATGTAAGACGACTCAGATGTTCAGAGGCTTTTCGCATCACCAATTTTCCCACTTCTGTGCTGCCGGTGAAAAAGAGTGTATCAAAAGGAAAGCTAAGTAGATCTTCTGTTGGATGTAATACAACTGCAGCATCTTCAGCTCCCATAGCTGTTTGGAGAATCTGAAAAAGGACTTTGGCAGTGGCGGGAGCTTTAGTAGAGGGCTTTAGGATAGCGGTGCATCCGGCACTTAGAGCTCCTATTAAAGGCGTTATGCAAAGTAAAAAAGGGTAGTTCCAAGGGCTGATGATTAAAGCCGTTCCCAGCGGCTCGGCAATAATGTAGCTGCGGCTGGGAAAGTGAATCAAAGGACTTTTCTTTTTTTGGGGGCGAGTCCACCGCTTAAGGTGGCTAATAGCATACCTAAGCTCTGTGTGGACCAACCCGATTTCGCTAAGGAGGCTTTCGCTGGATCCTTTGCCTAAATCAAGGCGCAAAGCTTCAACAATAGCTTGTTGATATTCGTTTATGGTTTTTTGTAAGCTCTTAAGCAATGATAGGCGCCGGGCAACAGGTAAGGTAGCTTTTGTGCTCAGATGCTGTTTTTGTAACTCAAAAAGGGCTGAGCATTTCATACGTGTACCGCTTACTCAATAGTATTGCTTTTGGCCATCATGGCCAAAAGGTTGTCGGTGGACCGCAGTCGTCTACTAATGTCGCGAGCTAAGTTCATAATAATACGGGTAAAAACAGACAGATGAGATTGAGAAAGCAAATAGAGCGCATGGTTTGAAAGTGAAATAGTTTGGGTATCAGTTAGACAGACCACCGAGGCTGCACAGGGCTGCACGTCAATAAGTTCCATTTCACCAAATGAATCGCCTTCAGCTAATGTGGTGATGTGCCGCACTTTCTGCGTCTCATCTTCTGTTGCTTTTTGAATGGCAACTTTTCCTTCAACTATGAAATAGACGGTACTATTCTCATTGCCTTGGCGTAAAATAGCAGAGCCTTTAGGGTAGTTGCCACTTTGTAAATAGGGGCGAATAAGATCCAGTTCACTAGCAGATAAGCCACCGAACATGCTGTGTTTGCTTAAGTATTCGTTATTTATTGTTTGCAAAGCCATAATCGTATTCTATAACGGTCGTAACGAAAGCGCAACAATAGACAAATTAAAGAGGGCTATTGGATCCGTTATTTCATAGCTTATTGAGGATTGAGCTTTTCATTCCAGCTGTCAAAGGCAAAGATTTCGTTAAGGGGTTTACGTGTTCGTTGCTCATGTTCTGCTTGGCGGTGTTTATCATGTAAAAAAGAGTCGTCCTCAATTTTATGGCCTAAGATAATCAGGACAAACACCTGCTCGGTTGATCCAATGTTCAAAAGCGCTTTAGCCTTTTCATCATTGAAGCCGGCAATAGGGTGGGCCACCAGATGTTCTTCAGTGGCTTTTAACTGGTAAGCCATAGCTGCCATACCCAATTCAAAATAGGCAAACGGTCTTTCTCCCAATTGAATGCTCCACTCCTTTTTAGTAATGAAGGCGGTAATGGCAGCTGCTTTTGAGGCCCAATAATTGCCTCGTGAAAGAACTCCGTGCATTGAATGAAGAATTTCTGGATTGCTGACAGTAATAATTCTCCACGGCTGGCTATTGCCGGCAGAGGGGGCCAATCGAGCCGCTAGGGCCAATTGTTCGAGCGTTTCTTTTTCAATAGGGTCGTTACTGATAGCCCGATAGGCTCTTCGATTGTCCAACGTTTGTTGCAGTTCCATGCATTCTCCTTTTTTTAAGCAATATATAAGAAATTTATGTAATATATTTTGCTTATATATCACCAAACTGGGCAAAAATGTCTTAATCGGCTTGACATGTATCGATAATAAAGTATCCTATAAGTAGCGTAAGCGCAAGAGGGAGGCGTATGAAAAGGATAGCTGTAGCAGTTGAAAAAGATGTGGTGAGCGGACATTTTGGGCTGTGTGAAAATTTCCTCCTCTTTGATACGAAAGAGGGCCATATTTGTAAAATAGAGAAATTTAAAAACCCAGGGCACAGGCCTTGCGAATTGCCTGAATTTGTCCAGCATACGGGAGCTAACATACTCATTACCGGCAGAATGGGAAAAGCTGCGGCCGATGAGTTTAAAAAACTTGATATTCCTTACATCATCGGAGCCCAAGGAGAAGCTAGGGCTGTTGTGGATGCCTTTTTGAGCGGCAAGCTTCTTTCCAGCGGCGAGTTGTGTGATGCTTGGGGATGTGAGTTTTTTGATCATGGCAACTGTCCCGATCAGCCTTAGTGTTCTTTAGCAAAACTGCCTAGCAGATTCTCCAAATAATCACGTTCTGGGGACCTTTCATAGGTGCGGTGAATCTGCTTGCCAATAGTATCAAGTAAATCTAATGCAATGCGGCGTGAGTCATAAAGGGCTCCGCTGCTTTTTAGGCGCTCAATAAAATGCAGAATCTCTTTTTGGGCTGCTTCGTAGCCGCTTGTGCGAGCAAGGTGATACAACGAGTGTAAGTCGGCAAACGTTTGTTCATTCTTGTTTCCATAGAGGATTAAGGGGAGACTTTTTTTGTTTTCAACTAGGTCATCACCTTGCATTTTCCCTGGATTCCCCCTCTCAAGATTAATGATATCATCCATCATTTGGAAAAAGAGGCCGATTGATTCACCAATGGAGGCGGCATCTTGGATACTCTGTTCATCTTCTGTGGCTATGATGGCCCCGAATTGCGCTCCCATGGCTGCTAGGCACCCTGTTTTCATTCTGCACATAGCTTCATAGGCTTCCAAAGAGGGAAGACTCTTTTTTTGGTTGTGCCAGACAATATCCATCCCCTGCCCAAGGTGAATTTTACGCATGTAACGGGCATATGTTTGGTAGAGTCGTAATTTTTGCTGGGGGCTACAAGCAGATTCATCAATTAACACTGTCGGTAAATAATAGAGAAGATTGGCCGCATTAATTGAAATATCGATGCCCCAAATGGTATGGACAGCCGGCTCTCCGCGACGCACATCAGAATTATCTTCAATGTCATCGACGATTAACGAGCCGTTGTGAGGCAATTCGACTAACGGGGTAAGAGGCAAAGCTGTAGCAACTGCCTCAGAAGAACCCAGCATTTTAGCATTCAGTAACATTAGAAGCGGGCGCCAGCGTTTGCCTCCCCGGTACACCAAATCACTAGCGGGGGCAATGATGCGGCCAAACAACTGAGGCTCTTGGTACAACTGTGGTGTTTGAGCGATACGCGATGCCCATTGATTATCAATTTGGGGGGGTAATACCTTCTGTAACTCCTGCTCAATAGCCAGTAACCATTCTTGCATACCGCTAGTATAAAGGTCAAAAGAGTTTTTATGCAAGAAAGGAGAGCAGGTGTTCCAAATAGTGGGCCACCCCCTCTTCATTATTGCTTTTGGTGATAGCGGTGGCAGCATTAAGGGCTTTGGGGTGGGCGTTGGAAACAGCAACACCGTTAAAATGTTCAAGCATCCCCACATCCATTAAATCATCGCCAAAACACAGGACATCTTGGGGATTAATATCTTTTAACACATACTTTAAGGCTCCGTCTTTAGTTGCTTTTATGTGGCTGGCCCGATACATATTAGGCTCCCACAGATGTGTAAATACTGTATTAGGATACCGTAAGTGGGCTTTTTCGATATTCATTGGTTCTGAAAGCCAAATGAACATGCTGTAAACCTCTTGTTCAAAGGGGATGGGGTACGACTCATATTTGCCAATACGTCCTTGAGGAGTATCAATGCTGATTGCCTGAACATCCCCAAGTTGATCAAGGTGTGTAAGCAAATGATGCAGTTCTTGAGAATCGAGGGATTGGCGGTATACAACCTTTTCGTCGATCAAAACCATAGCTCCGCCACTTAATACCGCTAAGTTGGGCTTCAGTTGATCAAGTAAGATTTGAGCGAAACCTTTGCTGCGGGTAGTGGCAATGCCAAAATGGACTCCCAACTGTCGGATGGCAGTTAAAGCCGATAGGGTACGGTCAGTAAGAGTGCGATCACTAAGGAGCAGCGTTTCATCTAAATCGGTAATAATCCAAGCCGGTAACGTATTCATAGTTGGCAGATTACCATGGCCACAAAGCATTTACAATCTGCATTTGAAAGAGCGTCTTCTTTTGTGTTGGAGGGTTTCAAAGCCTTTCCACTGGGCTTGCACAAGCATATTATCTTCCAATTCAGGTCCTGTTTCGGCATAGCTTATATTGTGCTTTATTGCCTGCTTGATTCCTGCATTCAGGATGACAGCATTGACTCCTTTGCCAAAGTAGGCTGGGTTGACTGCAATTAAGTATAAATCGAGCACGTTGCTAAAGCGTAGCGCCTTTTTAAGATGCCTCCAGCCAAAGGGGAAGAGCCTTCCTTGTGCCTGTTGTAACGCCTTAGAAAGGGAGGGGACCATAATGCCAAAACCGATGACATGCTCATTCTCATCGACAACCACAAATAAGAACTCAGCTCTGATAACAGCATAGAATTGTTTTTTGACTGCAGCAATTTGGAGGTCGTTTAAAGCCGTAAAGCCGTATAAAGGGGCAAAAGAGGTGTTGTACATCTGAAACATCTCTTCGACAAAGGGGAGAATCTCTTTTTTATGGTTAAAATGAAGGAGGCGGTACTTATTTCGTTTTTGGGCCAGAAGGGCTATTCTTTCAATGCGCGGATCTAGCGTTTTGGGGACCGTAATGCGATATTCAATCCAATCGGCATCTTTTTCAAAGCCCAACTGTTGAAGGTGCTTAGCATAATAAGGGGCATTGTATAAGGTGGTTGAAGTGCTTAATTGATCAAAGCCCTCAATTAAAAGACCTTGTTTATCGAGACTAGAAAAGCCCATCGGCCCCACTAGGGTGTACGCTCCCTCTTTGGTAGCCCAATTGCGCACATGCTCAAACAATACTTTGCTTACTGCAAAATCGTTTATGACATCATAGCGGGTAAAGCGGGCTTGAGAAGGTTTGTTTGGCAGGATGACAACCGCAATTCGACCGACAACCTCTTTTCCCCTTTTGGCTAAAAATGCCTGCAGGCGCGCTTTTTCAAGACTCGGGTTTTTATTTTTAGCAAAGGACATTTTTTCGTCGCTCAATAGCGGGGGAACATAAAAAGGATTGTCCCGATACAGGCGTAGGGGAAAGTGGAAAAAACTGCGCCACTGACGCCGATTAACCACGGCACTGACAATGATAGACATTATATTTGCCTATCTTGCATTGCTAGATGTACCGCTTTGTCATCTGCAAAAAAAAGCTTACTTGTAGGATAGGCAAACGCAATCTCTTCTTGGCCAAACTGGTTCACAATGGCAAGGAAAATCTCCTGTTGGACTTGCATATGGACAGCATAATCGGGGGAAGGGACATAGTAGACTGTTTCAAAAGAGATGGCATGGTTAGCTAAAGAGCTCAAATGAGAGTAGTACAGACTCACCCCTTGGATTGTTTTTACCTCTTGTATAGCGTTTTTAATAAGTGAGGGGATTATCTGGAGCTTCGCCGACGGTGTTTCAAAGGGGACATCGATACTAAAGGCTACCCGCCGTTTTTCCATCTGCTTATAGTTATGGATAACAGAAGAGGTCAACGAGCTATTTGACAGCACCATGATTTCGCCCGAAAGGGCTCTGATGCGACTCGATTTAATGCCAATATTTTCCACCACTCCCGATGAATCGCCGAAAACAATGAAATCGCCTATCTCAAACGGTTTGTCCAAATAGACAACGAAATAACTGAACAAGTCGCTTAACAACCCTTGGGCCGCAATGGCTACAGCAATACCCCCGATACCCAATCCCGCTAAGGCTGCCGTAACATCAACTCCTAAATTCCCCAGTAAAAAGATGGCTGCTATTATCCAAATAGTAAGTTTTATCAATGAAAGCAGCGGTTTGAGGCCTCGTCTTTTTTCGATAGTAAAGTCTTTTTTAAGAAAGAAGGTATCAAACCATAGCTCAATGCTACTAAGGGCGGCCCGAATAATAACGATGGTTGCCACCAAAGCAAAAGCCGTGGCAGCGATGCTTTGCACCTGGGCATTCAGTGGTACGGTGTTTACAATAAGCGAAAGGAGACCCAAGTATCCCAAAGGGATTAGATGGTGCTGAATGAATTGTATCAGCGCCTTAGGCAATTTTGGTGACGATGTTTCTTTTTTAAGGTTTTTTTTGCAAAAGCGCCGAATCACTGAGAGGATTAAAAGCCCTCCGATGAAGATAAGCAGGGCACTAAGATAATCGCTGAAATGGTTGCCTAGCGTTTGTTTAACGGTTAATAGAAAATTCATGCCGTAAATTATAGCAAAAGAGGGAGGATAACTCAAATACAGAAGGCTTTTTGCGTTGCAAAAGAACACCTATGAAGAAAATCGGCAAGCTCTAGATTTTTATTGGCGCTTACAGGTATGATGGGCCGATGGTCCTGCGTTCTTTTATTGACAAAGGAAAGGGCCTCGTATACAATTAGGATTGTATGACAATGCCCTAGCAATCATAGCACCAATGACCTTTGTAAGAGGTAAATAGTCGTCCGACTCAACCTCTTTCAGAGGCACTGTATAGGTAAATTCATCCAAATTGGGAGGAAAGCATGCATAACGCTTGGAGAGAGATTCAGAAGCTGAACGATCAAACTGAGATTTGGTGGGACAGTTCACCGGTAGTATGGCCTAACTTTAAAGAAGATATGAAAACATATCCTGGCCTGACAGACAGTGAGCGCAAGTGGCTGCACGACGAAATGGAGGCCATGTTTTTTGACGGACCAGTCGATAATTGGGCATTCCGCGGCTGTACGACCAACCCCCCGCTTTCTTGGGACGTTCTGAAAATTAGAAAAGAAGAGTGGGCCGGCATCATTAAAGACGTTCGCAAGAACTACAAAGGTGCTTCAAAATATGGCCTGTTCAGACTTGTGTATCAGGAAGTTGTCAAACGGGGTGCCGAGAAATTCCTCCCCCTCTTTGAGCAGTCAAACGGTGCTTATGGCCACATTTCTGCCCAAGTTGACCCCTTGTTGATGAACAACGAGAGCGCCATGAAAGAGATGGCCGACGAGCTCTCTGAGATCGCACCAAACGTGATGATCAAGATTCCTGGATCGACTGCCGGTATTCCTATTTTTAAATATTTGGCAGCCAAAGGTGTGGCAACCAATGCCACAGCAATTTTTGCCCTTTCTCAGATCATGAGAGTTGCAGAGAACGTGGCTGAAGGTCGTAAAATCCACTTGGCAGAGAACAAGACTCCCCGCCACGGTTGGAGAGCAGTGTGTACGCACATGAACGGCCGATTGGAAGACTCCAAGGCTTTCCGCGGCGTCATCAATAGCCAGAACCTCAACATTAACCCCTTTGAGCTGCGCGTAGCGAGTGAAGTGGTCGTTAAAAAAGCAGCCCAACTGTTTGAAGAGAGAGATTTGCCCATTAAGATTTTGACATGCTCTGCTCGCAAGCATAAGAACCAGGCTGGAGAGATTGTCTATCCCCATATCGACATGTTTGCCGGTGGTAACCTTGTTTACACTGTTCCTCCTGCAGTCATTGGCGATGTGCTGGTTCATTACCGCAACAGAGAAATTAAACCGATGTGGAATGATGCTCCTGATGCGGCAATCGTTGAGAAGCTCAGCCAAGTTGACTACTACAACAAGTCGGTTGACGAGCATGGCTTTGCCAATGAGCAGTTCGATGAAATTACTTCCATGGTCGAAAACATGGATTCGTTCCAAGGTGCATTCCGCGAGATGATCAACTACGTTGGCTCATTCCTCTAAAAAGGGTTGCACCTACTGTATCAGTGCTGTCTCAGGTTTCTGAGACAGCTCTTGTTGTCTTAATAACGAAGGAGTCAAGAATGAAAACAATCGCCATCGGCTGCGATCCCAATGCTCAAACTCGCAAAGAGTTGATTATTGAGCATGTGAAGAGCCTAGGGTATGAAGTGAAAGATTTCGGCAGTGAAGATCCCATTTACGCCAATGTTGCCATCGCTGTGGCAGAGGCTGTAGCTAACAAAGAATATGAGCGCGGTATTCTGATTTGCGGAACCGGTATCGGAGTCTGTATTGCCGCTAACAAAGTTGACGGCGCTTATGCTGCTTTGTGTAGCGATGTCTATTCGGCCGAAAGAGCACAGTTGAGCAATAATGCCAATATCATGACGATGGGTGCTTTTACGACAGGAAGTGAAGTTGCCAAACTGATGGTCACCACCTATTTGGGAGCTTCTTATGTCAGCGGCGGCCGCTCCGAGCCCAAAGTCCAGAGGATTTGCGACTACGAAAAGAATCCGGCGGGAAAATAGGAAAAGTAATGAACAAGCATACTCAATCTGAACTGCTTGAGCTGCAAAAGCAGGCTTTGGCGGTTCGCAAAAATATCTTGCGCATGGTAAAAGCAGGAGGGTCGGGACATGTCGGTGGAGCGCTTTCGGCTACCGATATTATTACGACTCTTTATTTCAGCGTCATGAACGTCAAACCCGAAGATCCCAACTGGGCCGACAGAGACCGCTTTGTCCTTTCGGCAGGCCACAAATGCCTCGCCTTATACGCTGTGTTAGCCGAGAAAGGGTTTTTTGACAAAGCCATTCTCGATACCTACGGGTCGCTGAACTCCCCGCTGCCGGGACACCCCGACATGCACGCTTTGGCGGGGGTGGAAAGTAACACCGGAGCTTTGGGCCATGGCCTTGCCATAGCCGGAGGCATGGCGATGGGGTTGAAACTTGATCGGAAAAAAAGCCGTGTGTACGTTATCATGGGAGACGGAGAGCTGGCAGAGGGTTCCAACTGGGAAGCTGCAGCAGCTGCCAGTCACCATAAATTAGACAATCTGATGGTCTTTGTTGATCTCAACGGACTGCAAATTGGCGGGCAGACCAGTGAAATTATGGCCAACTCGCCACTAGCCGACCGCTGGAGAGCTTTTGGCTGGCACGTTAAAGAGATTGACGGGCACAACATAGAACAGATTCTTGCCTGTACCGACGGTATCCCCTTTGAAACAGGTAAGCCGACTGTGGTGATTGCCAACACCGTTAAGTCAAAGGGATTCTCCTTTGCCGAAGGTAAGGCCTCTTACCACTACTGGAGTGCTAACGACCAGGAGATGGCTGTTGCCGAAGAAGACCTGCAAAAGGCAGAGAGGAGTTTACAACAATGAACATGGCAGATCCCAGAAAAAGCTTTGGTGAAGCCCTGCTGGAAATTGGCAAAGAGATGCCCAATGTCTTGGCCATTTCGGCTGACAGCTCTTCGGGCAGCGGTTTAACTCCCTTTGAGCAACACTTCCCCGAGCGCCACATTGAATTTGGTATTATGGAGCAGGGGGTCATCGGGTATTCAGCCGGTTTGGCAACTACGGGTAAAATCCCCTTTGTTGTCGCCATTGCACCGTTTTTAACCTCCCGTCCTTTTGAGATGGTGCGCAATGATGTTGGGTATATGAAACAGAACGTTAAGATTGTCGGTCGTTGTGCCGGCATGAGCTATTCTGATTTAGGACCGACACACCACTCATTGGAAGACATCGCGATTCTAAGAACCATTCCGGGGTTCACTGTCATAGCACCTTCCGATCCAATTGAAATTAAAGCGGCGGCGTGGGCAGCGGCTAAGATGAACGGACCGGTATATATTAGAATTGGCAAAGACAAGATGGAGATTTTCAACGACAATCCCGATTACACATTTGAAATCGGTAAAGGCGTGACTCTCCGTGAAGGCTCTGATGCGACAATTATTGCCACAGGAGTTACCGTTTATAAATCACTTCAGGCAGCTGATATGCTGGCTGCAAAAGGGATTAAGGTGCGGGTGGTTAACTTGCACACTCTTAAGCCTGTTGATGAAGAGATTATTATTAAAGCAGCGAAAGAGACCGGCAGAATTGTAACTGTTGAAGAGAACTACTTGGCAGGAGGACTAGGCAGTATCGTAGCTGAAGTGACCAGCCAATACGCTCCGGTTCCCATTAAAATGATTGGTGTTAAAGACCAATTCGCCAGTAACGGTCCTTATGATGAACTGTTAGCTTTGTACAACTTGCATCCCGAAGGAATTGTCAAAGAGACCGAAGCATTTTTGAAATAAACAATAAAGGAAGGCATATGGCACCCAAACATGTTCCCCACGGTGTGTACGTCTCATTGATTACCCCATTCAGAGATGATTTGGTGGCCTATGACCTTCTGATTGAAAACCTAAAAAAGCTCAATGCCACCGATATCGACGGCTATTTGGTCCTTGGAGGCAACAGCGAAAGCTATGGGATGACTGAGCTGGAGCGGCTGAAAATTATTAGCACCGTCAAGGACAATTTGGGAACTAAGCAGATTATTGCCGGTGTTGCGGCAGAATCGACCCACTT
>Ga0265293_10012281_pt1 | contig 11398 bp, 9 predicted proteins | sample Munlanlewell138R_FD_192505 | JGI IMG/M metagenome (GOLD analysis project Ga0265293, IMG submission 192505) | Leachate microbial communities from a municipal landfill in Southern Ontario, Canada - Leachate well 138R | ecosystem: Engineered > Solid waste > Landfill > Unclassified | place: Canada... | reverse complement strand
AATTTCAGTATGACACCGCTCATCCAAAATTTTCGATATTTTTTTCTTAACCAGAATTTCAATCTGGTCATCAGTTAGAACTTGATGTGGTGATGGTTCAGAATTAAGGGGCCGATCATTTTCGGCCCCTTTGTTATCATTTATCTGCATATTTTGCCTTAAACGAAGCCACCCAATTGGTTTTCACGGCCTGTACACAAGCGGACCATTTTGCTCCCTTGTGGGAAAATTTTTCAAAAAGTTCCAAGGCCGCGTAATAGTCAGATTCCTTCTTATACAAGGCATCCTTCTGTTCCCGTGTGCCTTTAGTGAGAATCATTTTACGATTTTGGAGTCGGCGGGCCAACATGTCAGCAGAAGGATTTTTATGCCTCTCCCGTCTCAATTCATTTAACATCTTTCGAGAGACATTCGGGCGTTCGCCTTTAGAAACGTAGGTCTTTCCACTTGATTTCTTGCCAGCCATCTTCAGTCTCTTTCGTTTCTGGTTGCTGCGTTTGAGCCGCTTGAAGTCGACGATTGTGTTCGTGTCTTAGAGAATCTGCCATCGCTTCGACCTGCCATACTAAAGCCCAGTTTCCACTGCGTTGGCAATATGTCATTTTTCTGGATAAGTCCGATATAGCATCAGTCAATTCGGCGTCAGACATTTCTGACAAATTTTCATCCACCAAAGGGTGGAAATGGGGGGCATCCCACATGATAATCTCCTAAAATGCACACCATTATTTATCATAGCGTTCATTTTAGTTGCTTTTCCACGACCGGATTGGATATTTTGTGCTTATGGCCGCAACCGCCACAAAAAAATTCCAATACTAAAAAAACCAGATTAACGGATTCGAAATTAATTACCGTTCGACAGTATGGACAGGTAAAACTGAACGGCCCTATATGACGATAAATTATATCTTTTTGTGCATTTTTGGGAGACTTATCAGATGATGCCGCCCGACGATTCGGAAACGGTATCACTTTCATAATAAATCCTCCATCAATATTTATTGTAATTTTCTTTAATAGTCACTTATGATGGAAAAAGGAGAAAATAATGGAAAAGAAAAGCACCGAAAAAACATCAACCTGCTTTTATGTTAATAAACATGATTTATCGGAAGTTAGATTGAAACCAGATGGACCAATATATAAGGTGTTTATTGATGAAAAAACTTCTGCATATTATGTTATAGTTGATGATGAACGAATATATCTGATTTATGCATAGGACAAATTATTATGAAATATCCACTTCTACATAGAAAATTTTCAATTAAATTGGAAACTCTATTCTCTTTAATAAAATATGATCATTCTGATTTAATTCATCAATTATATGAAGAAATTGAAAAATCTTTTCAAGAAAGTATCAATGATATAAAAGATCATTTACATTTTATTGGCTTACAAGACTATACTTTAAAAGAAATTCCCCTTTTTTATGAAAATGATAATTATTTGTTTGTATCACAGATTGATTTATACATAGAAGATGAATTTGATATTGATAAATTTGAAAAATCTTTTTTATATAAAAAAGTTGTACAAGATTATTCAAGTTTTATTCCATATTTAAAAGAAAATAGAAATCACAAAAATTCAGATTCTGTATCATTCTTTGGTAGATTTTTTACAAATTCATCGGCCGCCGATAGAAATGATTTAAACGATAAAAAATTTAAAATGATGTGCGATGCATTGGCTTATGGACTTTCAGAAACACAAAAAGCCAATATGATAGAAATGATCGCAGATATTAAAGAAAAATATCCACAGTATAATAGTGCAATACCATTGATACGATATTTCGCAGGGACAAATGAGGACAAAACCATAATAGATGATATTACTCTTATGGATATAATTGCTTTGCATGAAATTTCTTCTGTTAATTATCATAAGTCCGTTATTAATCGGATTTTGACCAAAGGAATAATTCAATGAGATATACAATATGTCACAGATGCTATTATCCACATTTTCAACCTAATACCTTTTCATTTAATCTGTTAGAAAACATGATCGATTTAATCGATGTTGAAACAGAAATTGATAATGCCGTTATGGAGAGTATCAAAAATTTTCAAGAAGATTTGAATCTTCTTGGTATATCGCATTATACAATAACTGAAATTCCAATTTTTAAAGAAAATGACGATCTCATATATACGTCTCAATTTAATTTAACTATAAAAGACGAAAATGATATTGAAAAATTAGAACATCCAATTGTGAAAAAATTATTTTCAACGGATTATTCTGACAATGTTCCATTGCTATTTCCACAACAACAATATAAAAATACATGGTTTGACGATTTATTAGTATTTTTCGGAATAGACGAAAGGACCATTAAAGTTCACAAAGAGACTACTTTGACCAAAATTATTAGCAAATATACAAAATCGTCAATTATTGATGTGCAAGAAATGATCGACCTGATAAAAGAAAAATTTGATGGGTATGAAAATGATATTTTACCAGTGGCGATAAGGTTATTCAAAGAAAATAAACTAGATTTAGTTAAAAACATAACACCAATGGATATCGCAGCGTTGAGATGTATCAAAAAGCCAAATTTGACAAAAAATATAACTAATAGAATTCTATGTGATGGTATAGTATTTGACTGTTGATTTGATTATTTTACACCGACAGATATTTCAATCATTCCCATATCATTAGTATTTTTATCTTCTAATGCTCTTCCGATAATTGCAAGAATACCATATTCTTTTATATCAAGATCATTCATCGCTATAGCCACTCCTGGTATTGACGAAGTCATCAATCTTGCTCCCTTTCGAACTTGGCCAATAACCTTACAAGGAATTCTACCTTGTAAGGCCACATATGGATGAGTCTGATCATCACCAGCAGCCGAATTCATTCTATATGCAGGTAAAGTTGATATGACACCAAAAACGTCGGTATCAGCCAATGATGAAGTTTGAGTAATTTCAAATTCTCCGCCCAACTTAACAACTGTGCCGGGAGAATATACATGATCTGCATGATATCGTTCAGCCAAATCGGCATATCTGGCCGACGAAGCTATACCTACAAATTCACCACCATCAGTTATTTCCCAATTTGGGGAATCTAATGAATCCACATATAGAGTTCTCCATCGCCCACCAAACGCATCATCGGCCGAACCCAAATCATATTGATTTGTTTGAATCGGAATAACATGGGCGGCATGGACGTTACCATTTCGATCAATGGCAGGATCAGAACCATTTGGAGAATTAACCTTCGTAGTTCCACGAAATAATTTTGGATATTTTTGCGTAGAACCATTTGTAGATTGGAACTGAATTGGCTGATACTCTGCCGTTTCAATACACTTCGGTTCAATTGATGTAAATGATCCACTTGGTGTTATTGTTATTTCAATTAACTCATCATTTACTACTAACCCAATACCTTCATATTGATCATCATTTATATCAGTGATTAACAGTGGAACTTGACGCATTCCATCTGATGTTGGACCAATTAATATGTATTTGTTTTTTTCTGATGACCAAGCATAAAGTTGATTTCCAGTTAACGGATAAGGATTTCCACTACCACAAACGTGACTTTGTGGATCAGCGGTCATATCCTTTCTTTTCCACCACAATTGACCATCTAACGTCTGTTGACTAATTGGCGGGACGGTGTTGGAAAAATTTTCCAATAAACCGACAAGATTTTCGGCCATAATTTCTCCATAATTGGGGAAATTTTTGCCTATCAATTTCAATGAGACAGTTGAAGCATCTATTGATCGATCTGTAAGTGTTATTAATTGGGAACCATCTGTTTTGTTTATCACATATGCCATTATTTCACTCCAATTACCATTTCTACGATTCCCACACCATCTGATATTTTATCTCCTAATGATCTTCCTAAGATCACATCATAATTACTATCACGTGGAGCAACCTGAGCACATCCAGGTTCGCCAGCAGAAACTAAACGATCACCTTTTTTAATTTTACCGAAAATTTTAACTGGAACACGACCTTGCAAAGCCACATATGGATGAGTCTGATCATTACCGGCATCAGAATTCATTCTATAGGCCGGATTTGTCGATATGACTCCAAAAACCGAAGGATCGGCAAATTTATCAGTTTGTGTTATTTCAAATTCTCCACCAAGTTTCACAACAGTTCCACACTCATATGGTCTATCAGCATGATATCGTTCAGCCAAATCAGCATATCTGGCCGACGAAGCTATGCCAAAAAATTCTCTACCATAAATGTCATGTGCAATGTGATTAAATCCAACATTGATTATAGGAAAATCAGTGGCAATTAACGATGAATAATCTACTAATGGATTATCAGAATCATCGGTTTCTACTGTTGTTATTTCAGTTGGAGTTATGGCAGAAGTTCCATAAAAGACAATTTGCATCAAACGACCATTACTCACAAATCCAAGTGCCGAATGTACTATATTTCCCGTATCTGTTATTCTTAAATGAACAACATAACTTGAACTATAATCACTTGGTCCTAATGATCTCCATTCATCATTAATTCTAATATATAATTGATCGGCATTTTCAAAAATTGTAGCACCAGACGGACGACGCTTAAACCAAAGCTGTCCCTCAATTGGATTGTCAGGAGCATCATAGTTATTAAAGTTTTCTAATAAAGAAATAAAATTTTCTGCATATAATTCGCCATATCGTAAAACATCTCGACCAACTAATTTTAATGATGACGCAGCAGTATCTATGGTTTTGTCCGGAACAATTACCAAAACTGTGTTATCTGTTTTGTGAACTCTTATTGCCATTGTTTTTTATCCATTTAACACATTGAAATTCTTATTGTATAGTATATCTCAATAATTCGATTTAATGATTTTTGTGTTGGTGAAAATATCACATGAGTAAGTTGATTGCCATCAAATGACTTCAATGCAATTTCATTGAAAACATAATCATCATTCATATTAGTTGTATCATCAAATGCAGACTGGCCAATAGGTTCACCAAATCCCAAAGTAACCATTATGATCATGTCCGTGTATAAGTCTCCGGCTGTGTGACGCACTTCTATGTCATTTTCAGATATTTCTTTTCTATACGTTTCATTATACAATTGGGCCGATTGACCAACAACATTTGGTCGTTGATAATCTATCGATCCTATTCCATTGACCACAGCACCACCATTACCAAAAGCCATTTCGAAAATATGACCTTCTTGTTGTTGTGCCAATGCTTTAACAATTGCTATTGACATATTTTCATAATGAATAGCATTTCTCTTATCAATTAAGACATCACCAGTAGTGGCATCTTTGATCAACAAATGACCCATAACGATTGGCATTGATTTTTCTTTAAAATTTAATTCATTCATCATGTTCTATTTAGACTTTAAATCCCGGTCTTTCCTTCAAAAATTGTTTAAACATTTCACTATTTTGATCATAACCACCTGGTATAAATTGCTGTGGCCCACAATCTATGACCAAATCTCCAGATTGGTATAAAATTGAAGAATTTGTCCAATCATTTGTTGTTACTGCAATTACTATGATATCTCCACTGTTTGGTATTGTATCAAAAGTAATCTGAATCTGTCCATTAGTATCAATGATATACTCGGATGGATTTATATCATTATTATTAATTTTCACAGAAATATGTTTTTCCGATATAGCAACAATTGAAGGCGGCAATATAAATGTTGAATCTGTTCCATTTGCAACAAATGGTGTTAATATTCTTCTCTGGCCAATTCCAGTCGCAGTAAATAAGCTACCACGATTAAATCTTAACAGTTTATGTGGATATTCAGATATATCAACAGCATCAAATTCAATTTTATCACCATTAATAAACACTGCATGGGTTTGATCCAAACGACATATAGCATTTATTTCGGGGAACCCAAAAAATTCTACAACAATTTCATCGCCACTATCTACGATTTCGATGTGTTGTCCATCGAGAGATTCAATTAACAATATTTCGTTTTCATCAACAGTAGCTTTTATATTATTTGATAGCATTAATGTTGAATTAATTGTTTTAGCTATATCAGAAGCTTTGATAATTCCAGCCGTACCATTGACATTTACCGCTGACGGAATGCCATCAATGTATATGATAAAAGATAAAGAATTTGCACTAATTTCTCTCATCGGTAATGATCTAATAGATGGTATTAATTTATCACCAAGACATAATCTTCTAGCATCATCAACTTGAATATAATCTTCACCAACCAACACGTCGTCGGTTAATATTGTTATATTTGCGTTTGAAATTCTACCGACGCGTTCAACTCCAAAATCGTCGACAAAAACCCTATATGCCGTTGGAACAGAATAAGATTGATCGACAAATGCCGAAACGTAAGCATCATAATGAGCATAACCACTAAATTTCAATTCAGCAAATCTAGCCGATATTCCCTCGCATGCATATCCAAACGAACATGGTCTGTCAAAAATACCCAATATAGGATTACTATTGAGGTCAATTTCTATTTTAGATGAAATTGATATTTCTGTCTGACCAAATTCAGAACATAATGCATAAATTATATCGTTTCTTCTATAAACTTCAATATAAGACGCGTTTGTCCAATCACCAGTAGATCCTATTAAAGTTGAACCATCTACTAACAATTGTTCATCTACTTTATTATAGTTATAATATATGGCCCATGAAGTGGTACCAGTACTTCTTACTATGTCAAGTGTATGAACATTATTACTTGAATCTCTATAATATGCAGCAACAATTGATATTAATCCATTCGAATTGGCCGATGATAATCTACCTTTTACTGCATAAGAAGAATATTTGTCCATTGAAACAGTACCTACGTACGTTCCAGATATACCATCATAAAGCAATATCGAAGATGATATTTTCCATCTATTTGGTATATCTGCTAAATTTCCACCAGATATGTCATGAGTGAATTTGAACCACGAATCAACCTGACTTGATTGACCGGCAACAGAAATTATATCTTCGTCTCTCCATCCTTGATGGAAAGATTTCAATATACGGGCCGAACTCGTCGTGTCAGTTTCAACGACAAAATCTCTACCATAAACAAGATTTTCACCATTCAATGTCATCCACACAGAATGATATGTTTCGGCTATTCCATCAATTTCAAATATTTTTTGTCTATCTGTTTGATAAGATGTTTCGTCAACAACAACCATTCCCTGACATCTTATGGTATCATTTTGGTCAAGAGTTGATATTTTAAAAATTTGCCCAACTAAATCACTTCTTTGACCACTATGGAAACGTGGTACAATTCCATTTCCAACACGACCAGTCAGTGATATATCGGAACCACTCAAGGTATAATCAAGATTCGGAATAAGTCTGACGTATCTTCCGACATCATTTGCATCGACTACATATCCATAAAAACCAGTTCCAATATCATCGGCAATCAATTGTCTATAAATGATTACAGAATCAACAGATGATGGTGTTGTTGACAAAGCAATAGTACCAAATCCATTATATGCGTATTCGTTTGTATCAATTTTAGCAAAAATATTTGTGTTAAACGCAACAATAGTCACATATCCAGTCACAGGTACACTTAAAACAACTTGATTTGTAGAAACACCCATTATCGGAACTTCTATGCCATCAACAGTAGCTATGACAGTCGACGTCGAATAATCAAAATTTCTAGGATTATCAAGTTCAAATGTATCTTCATTTGTCGCATTAAATGTTTTTATTTCACCAACCGACGGATTATCCTGTACAAGTAAATCCACTCCATTGGTAATTGGTGCATTTAATAAAACATTACTACCAACCACCATATAATCGGCAGCAGGAAGAATGGTAGGATTGGAACCCATCACGACGACTCTGACGGTAGATGGATCTAATGGGACATGACCAATCGAATAAGCAGTCTGTATGCCATCCGAGGTATACTTTTCTTCTGTTATACCATCTGTTCCACCCATAGAGAATGATACAATAGTTATCAGACTATCTTTGGCCGGTATTGTCAAAAGTGTAATAGTTTGATTTTCAACATTAACTGAAACATTAGTTAATAATCCATTGACATAAACAAATACCATATTTGACAGATTTATCGGTTGACCTATATTAAAGGTATCTTTGACACCATCTGCAACATAATTGGTTGTAAATACAACCGGTGATCCGGAATTTATAGATTCATATATTTCCATGTTAATGGATTCCGAAGATTGAACTGGTACCAATTCTTGTGGACGATCTTCACCAATAAATGGATTGTTTATATTTGAAACACCTTTATAGCTGACAACAATTTCGTCATATAATTGTGGTGGATTATTTGCATAGAAAGTTAAACGATATGCATTTATCGAAATATCAAACCACACATGATAGTCAAATCTCTCAATACCATTGACAAATACATCTATGGCTAGTTTAAATCGATCAGAAATATCTTCTGATGGATTTTCATCAGAATCATAAGTTCCATCAATGACTGGCATTATAGGTTTGTAAGCTAATGCAAAATTATTCAATGATGATGGAGTTACAACAAACATCTGTCTTATTGTTTCGTTTTTGAAACCACCATCGACGATGATATCTTCGATATCATCATATGAAGTTGTAAATGATCCACTATGAAGTTTTATATCATAGTATTGCTGATTTTGATTATCATTTGTTTCTTCAGCAGCATGTATCAACGGAGTTATCAATTCGATTATTATTTCACTACCATTATCAATCGATATGTGAGTATCTAACATATACACTTCACTGCCATCATACTGAACAGCAAATTCATCATCATCACTCGGAACCGAATTGTCTTTTGATACAACTATAAATGCATCATATGATGAAGAATCATAATCAATTTGATAGAAATCAGATTGATTGGCCTGTTCTGTCCATGTCTGTCTATATGTTCCACGATAATAAACATCGATGACAGGAGTTCTGTCTTGATTTGGACTTTGAGAAAGAACAAAAGCAGCCTTCGGTTTTGTTGTATCACCGGTAAAGGTAATACCATTTGCTGTAATATTCACATCAAGATGTGATATTCTTTCTCCAACAGATTCTTCAGAAAATATTTGTATCTTGTTGGTCGATGGTACATATGTGGCAACATATTTTGGATACGTGTTACTTTGGTTTATCGCATATACAATTTCAGCCATCGTATCAGCGTGGTTATTTCCATGGCTTATTTGACAAATTATTTGATCGCCAATTGCTATTTCACAATTTCCGCTACTATTGACGGTCGGTTCTAGAACAACTACAACCTTCGCATCTCGGCCAACAAATCTATCAACACGATTAAATGGATTTTTGATTACAGAATAATCCGATGGATCGAGAACAATATCATCGACAGTGACTCTAATATCATTTGATGTTGGAACGCGATTGGTATCCCACAAATGACAATCCCATCCTACCAACTCAGGATCATGATGATCATTATGAAAGAACGGCAATGGATAATATGAATTTGTAAAGACCTCATCATCTTCGCGAATATAACTTATCGATCCTGGATTGCATCCTTCAATGGAATCGCCATTCGAATCGACAAATGTAGATCCATCGACACGTGGGATATTTAATTCAGATTCAGTCAATTCTCTGATATTTTTTTCTGGTAATCCGTTTCCACCATTGTAGTAAAGGGCAATTCTTTCAGCCGCCGATAATCCATCATCACCATGTGAGCCAATAAATTTAGTAATTGGTTCAATTTCTGATGGATCAACATTAAGATTAACTTGATCTGCGACATTTGTTATTGTTTCTGCTCTATACATGTATATTTCAATTGGAATATTAAGTGAATTTAATATTGTAGTATCGATTGATCCATCAATTGTAAATTCAGTATCAGAAACGATAGATTTTACCAAATGTGTTCCGCGTAATCTTTCATCGAATGTCGACGGAATAAACACATATAAAGAATCATTCTGACCTATTGGACTCTTGAATATTATTTTTTGGCCATCAACTTTGTAATTATATTGATCTAATGTACTCAGACGACGATTATTTTCCGGCCTATAAGAAGGGCCATCTATGATGGTCGTTTCATGTTTTCCTATTTGTTCTACACCATTGACAAATACACGTATGTCATTAGGGTCAATTGAATATCCAAGATCAAATTGTTTCCTTCCTCCACTACCAATAGAGCCATTTGGTCCATTGTTTGGGAAAACAAAATTTGGTATCTGATTGGTAAAGACAACATATATTGGTTCAAATGTTGGATCGTAATAAACAATATTACCACCTTGATCTCTCATACCAGAACCATATTTCTCTCGATATTCATTCGATCCAAATGGTTCTAACAATGAGTGTGGAATATTTGTCTCAACAACCAGTTCGGTTCCGATATTGGTAATTTCAGAAATATTAGTTGATATTTCATTGGATGTCGTTAACAAATAAACCCTATAATCGGTCGCCCGTTTTACGAAAACTCTTTGACCGAGATAATGAGAACGGTTCCTTTCCCATCTGACACTAATATCATGATAATCATTGTAAAGAGAAACGAATGAATTCAAATCGACGACCCAATCTATCCACTTCGTTCTGTCAAAAAACATCTTAATCGTGGTCTTTCTTATCGGATTATCGTCATCGTCCCAATCATCAATTTGCCCAATCCATCCTCGATGATAACGACTATTTTCCATATCATCTCTATCTGACTGAGAAATTTGCACTGAACCATCATATTCGGATGGTATTACCACAGAAGGCCCAGTTTCTACTGGATAAACAGGCTTATCAAAATCTTCTATTAAGAAATTACCTTCGTCACGCAGATAATAACGTATCACAAATTCTCTTAATTTGACGTGATATGGTTTTATTTCATTAACAAAATCAATAAAAGCATCAATCTTTGATGGAACCAATACCGGAGTCTGCTCTAATGGTTCATTGATGTTTCTCACACTGACATAGCTAGTCTTGAATGCCCAATCAACACTATTTTGCTCCGAATGCACAAAATGAATCATAGCAAAGAATATTTCATTTTGTTCAAATGGTGTAAAAATATTTCGCATAGCATCGATGATATATGTCAATTCTATGGAACCATCTCTATCTGATACATCGCCAAAATCATAATCATTCGTTGTTGGTAATATTAATTTCGTATTTGTATATAATTTCGACAAAAATTCAAATGTTCCATTTTTAACATGTATGGTCGTCCATCGTCCGACACCATCAATTATATTATAAATTTGCCATATGCCGATATTTCGAATTTCTATGACATCGCCGTCAACAAAATTACCAAAAAGATTTCTTTCTAACTCATCTGCAAAAGTATATCTTGGAACAAACAAACTATCATATCCATCT
>Ga0265293_10012280_pt1 | contig 11398 bp, 11 predicted proteins | sample Munlanlewell138R_FD_192505 | JGI IMG/M metagenome (GOLD analysis project Ga0265293, IMG submission 192505) | Leachate microbial communities from a municipal landfill in Southern Ontario, Canada - Leachate well 138R | ecosystem: Engineered > Solid waste > Landfill > Unclassified | place: Canada... | reverse complement strand
TCTAACAACGTATTACTAACTACATCAAACGCAAGGTATTTATCTTTGAAATGAAATTGATGCACTAAGTGTTTCATAAATCCTCCCACAATATACAAAACTAGGCATTTACGAGCCTCTGGCGAAGAGAATGCCTTAGTTGCCGTTATACTATCTACATTGAGTCTATATATTCTGATAGTGAAAACAAAACTTGGCATTCTCCAAGTCTCTAGACATAGGTGAATGCCATAGTCGCCGTTATACTATAACATTAATATATAAAATTCTGATAGTGAAAAAGAGACCCAAACAGGTCTTAAGCTATTTTCTTTCTGATTTTAAACATACTTGATTTCCTACTGTCATAGATGTCTTACAAGCAGATTGACATGATGTTTGACACTCGCCACATGCGCCAGTATGGATTGTATCCTGTAGTGCATTTTTACTAATTATTTTAATATGCTTCATCTTATTCCCTCCTAAGCTATGTAACATTAACAGTATAGCATAGTCTTTAATATGCGTAAATATACGAGTATACGAGCATATCAATTCATTTATAGGAATATGATGTACAAACTGTGTATATTTAAAGTGAGGTATTCAAGTGAAACAAACTTTTATCAAGGGAACTGTCATCTTAATTGCAGCAAGCTTAATTTCTAGAGTATTAGGCTTTATTTATCGCATTTTTCTTTCTAGAATTATCGGTGCTGAAGGGATTGGTCTTTTTCAGTTAGCCTTCCCGATTCTGATATTCATCATTACAATTGTTACGGCTGGATTACCAATTGCAATTTCTAAATTAGTTGCAGAGGCAGTTGTAGAAAATGCAGCAAGACGTGTACGCAGGATATTATATTTATCCTTTGCAATTGTATTAACATTAAGTGCAATTTTTACTGCTATTCTAATTACGTATGCACCTTATATTGCGAGTAACTTTTTACAAGATGAGCGAACTTATTACTCCTTAATTGCTATGGCACCAATTATTACAATTGCCGCTTTTTCTTCTATTTTACGAGGTTATTTTCAAGGGCTACAGAACATGAATCCAACCGCTATATCACAGATTTTCGAGCAGATTATGCGTATCGGTGCTGTCATTTATTTTGCTAATTTGTTATTACCCAGGGGGGTAGAATACGCTGCTGCAGGCGCAATGATTGGAATGGCTTGTGGAGAATTAATGGCATTCCTAATACTATTAATATACTATTTACGCTTTAGAAACAGATCATTTGATTCTCCGATACGTTCAATTACGAAAAAGCAAACACGACGACAAGTATTATATGGAATTATAGAAACAGCTATCCCAGTAACTTTTAGCCGTGCAATAGGTTCATTTGCATATGCAATGGAACCTATAATTATATCTTATAGTTTAGCCTTAGCTGGGATTGCAACTTATACTGCAACTGCCTACTATGGACAGCTTGCTGGAATGGTAATTCCACTAATAATATTTCCGACCGTCTTTACTTATTCTCTGTCGGTTACATTAATACCATCAATTTCTGAGGCTAAGGCACTCGAACATCAAAAAACAATTACTATGCGCATAAAACAATCTATACATTTTACAATGATTATAGGTGTTTACTTTTCTGTTATTCTATATACGCAAGCAGAACTCTTAGGTCAAGTACTATATAATCAACCAGAAATAAAACAATCGCTTCAATTGTTAGCACCACTTGGAATTTTGTTCTACCTACAATCTCCATTGGCAGGCATATTACAAGGATTAGGCAAAGCTAAAGAAACGATGTTTAATTCTTTAGCTGGTTCAGTTATCAGGCTTGGTGGAATTTATTTATTAGCTTCCAAACCCAATTTAGGTATTACAGGGGCTGTAATTGCAATTGGTATTAGTGCTATTACCGTTACCTTATTACATATCCGTAGTACACAAAAATATATCCCAATAAAGTATCCGATACTGGATATTTTGAAATTTATTGGGATGACAATTACTCTGTTTATTGGTTCTATTTATTTATCTAAACTACTAATCAATCTCAATGACTTCATACAGCTTTTTACAATATTAATCATTACATTACTACTATATCTCATTATGTTATTCTGTTTCAAAATGATAACTATTGAAGATTTCATACGTTTTAAATTAATAAGAAGAAAGGATTAATGATCTTTCCCATCAACAAATAATTTTCCATCTGAATCAATATTAGCAAAATATACATCTTTAATTTCTTTATATCCTGCTAATTGTATCTTGTTTTTTAACCAAAACCTTGTCTGATTAATCAGTTGTAAATTTTCTTCTTTAACTTTACAATCAGAAATCAAGGTTAACGGCATGCCCGCAAACCTTACTTCTGTTTGAATTATAATTGCATCTTTTAATTTAGCCGACTTGACTCCTATTTCTAATAGCTCTTGCGGTTCTTTATATTGCTCATTATCACTATTATCAGATAATTGATTATTGAGTTGATTGTTATTATTTTTCGTAAATACGGATAATTTCCCCGAAGTCTCCAAAATTGCAAACTCAACATCTGCTACATTTTTTACATTTTGTTCATGCAACTGCATTATTAAATCACTAATATCATACTTTTGACGTTGCATTTCTCGATCATTTATTTTACCATTCTCTATAATAAGTGATGGTTTCCCTTCAATCAAATCACGTAGTTTATCTTTCTTCATTGTTAAATATGACAATAACATTTGTAGCAGCATAACAATTGAAATCGGTATAAGCACTTGTAATAAAGGTTTAGAAACATCCTCAATTCCTACCGCTGCCACCTCTGCAACTATTATAAATACTATCAAGTCAAAAATTGATAATTTGGCTATTTCCCTTTTTCCCATGATTCGCATAACTAGTAAAATAAAAAAATATATGAATAACGTTCTAGAAATAGCAATTATAAAATCACTCATAAAAAAACCTCCACTGCATCAACTATAGGTATTTTGACCGTCTCAATAAACCTATATACAGTAAAGGCACATCCACTTATTAGTAATCCATTAAAATAGTGTTACAAGCTTCCAAGGGCAATCTCTTTCAAAGCAGCATAGTCTTTAATAATTATTCTATGTCTGTCAATAATTAGAATCTCTTTGGTTGTTAAATCAGATAAAATTCTACTTATAGTTTCTCGAGATGTTCCAACATAATCCGCCAGCTCTTGCTGAGTTAATTTAGCTTCAATCATTAACCCATCCCCTTGCTCTACACCATGGTCACGTGCTAGTTTGAACAACCTACTAGCTAGCCTACTATATGTATCCTTAAATGACAAATTAATTATTTGGCGATATGCCTGCCTTAATTTCAAATTAATAACTTCTAAAAGCATCATTGCGCATTTATTATCTTTCTCAATTAATTGTTTAAAAAAGTTAAGTCGAATTTGGAACAAAACAGACTTCTCAATTGATTTAGCTGATGCAGGATTTACTCCATTTTCGTAAATTGCCTGCTCGCCAAACATTTCATTATCTCTAATGATATGAAGAATTTTCTCTCTTCCAGTAGTACTTACTTTGGTAATCTTAACACGCCCACTAATTACTAAATAAACATATTCAGAAAGTTGTCCTTCTAAAAACACTGTTTCATCTGCACGATAATCCTTAATTGTAATGTTATCCATAATTTCTTCAAGAGTTTCATTACTAAGTTGACTTAGTATTGGTATGGATCTTAATTGTTCAATCATCATATCTACTCCCGACTGTAATTATTACAATTAGTTTATCAAAATCACTATACAATTACTACAATAATCACCGAAATATGATGATTTTTTATAATTAAAATATTATTACAATTCTATTCTAATCTAATGAATTTTCAGCAATTGTAAAGATTATATGAATAATACGCTAATATACTAAAACAGTAATTATAAATGCTAAATAAATCAAACCATTAAATATTAAAATTCTAGGTGTTAATTCTTTTTTTGCCATAATCTTGATTAGCAACACAAGTCCGGCTATTAATGTTAAAATCCCTGTTATTAATGCGATACCTTGTAAACTCCATGGACTTAACGCAATACCAATAGCTGGAATAATTGAGCTTTGGAAAACCATCGCACCTGTAATATTGCCTATAGCAAGCGTATCTTTACCTTGCCGAATCCAGATTACACTATTAAATTTCTCTGGTAACTCAGTAGCTATAGGTATAATCAATGTTGCTAGCACAAAATAAGAAATTCCCAATAACAGTGCGCCTTTTTCAATTGCATCTACAAACAAGTGCCCACCAGCAATAATTATTACAATAGCGATTAGAACCTGTGCGATAACAAGATAAATTGCTGGGTGTCTTTTTTTCTTAGCAAAAATTAACGGCGGTATATCCGAGTCTGATAAAGAGCAACCTGAACGCACTGTTCTGTATACATAATAAAAATATATTAATACGAGGACTACTGCTATTCCATTTTTTATACTTTGATTAGATATTATACCTGCAAATAAAGCAACTGAGTAAACCATTACGAAAAATTTTAGGTCTCTGCTCATTATAGATGTGTTTAAATTTAACTTAATACATTTTCTACGTTTTGCAAAAATATACACAGCAACTCCACTAACAAACATTGCAATTGTACTTAGCATTAAAGGTGCACCTAAAATTGCTCCTGTACCAATCTCTACCGCGGAATCACTCGCACCATATAGTAAAGCAATAACTGGAATTGTTGCCTCCGGCATTGCTGTACCAACAGCTGCTAATACACTCCCTACTGCTCCTTCTGATAGATTTAACTTTTTTCCTAGCCATTCTATTCCATTAGTAAATAATTCTGCACCTAATAAAATCATAAATAATGCAAAGGCAAATTCAAATAATATCATAGCATCTCGTCCCCCTTCATTTAATATTATGAATATACTTCAAAAAAAACTACTGTTTTTGTTTTTTTATACATATATTCTTGTCTCTATCATATTTTTTATTAAACAAAACAAATATCAGGGGGCTTAATAATGAATATTAAAAATCCAATTATAGTTGGTTTCTTATGGTCAATTTCAACTTCAATATGTTTATTGCTTGTACTGATTTTGATGGTACAATTCACTAGCTTGCCAGAATACTCGCTACCAACATTAACATATGCAATTCATATGACCAGTATTTTAATTGGATCAATAATAGCAGGAATACGTGCTTGTAAAAAGGGTTGGTATTTTGGGTTATTAACAGGCCTATCATACATGCTTTTTATACTAATTATCGGAAGTATCTTATTCACAAGTATTTCTTTTAATGTAGATTCTTTAATCCAAACAGTCATAGGAATCTTTATTGGTATGGTTGGTGGGATTGTAGGAGTTAATTTTAGTAATAAATAACAGTCTTTGTTTATTATTTATGTATTATAATTCTCCACAGCAATTTGATATAATACTTCTGTACCTAAGTGATAGGAGGATTATTTTCAAATGATGTTTTTGATTGATTTTGATAGGACAATTAGTAAGCAATGCAGTTGTGCTACTATGATTGAACATTTCGCCACAGCTGATACAAAAGAAATCGATGAACAATGGGAGCAAGGAAAATTATCTACACCTGCTGCTATGAAAGAATTATTCAAAATTCTTGATATGTCTGAGCGCGATTTATTTACTGCTATGCAAACAGTTGATATTGACGATTACTTTGGCGATTTCCTGACCATGTGTGAGCAACGAAATAATAGATATGCAATAGTTAGCGATGGTTATTCTACAATTATTTCATCTATATTGCTAAATCACTCTATAACTGGTGAGCATAGAAGTATTCCTATATATTCAAATATTCTAAAATATTATAACTACGGATGGCAAGCTTCATACCCGTATTTTTCCGAAGATACTCCAAATCTAGGCGTATCTAAAATTAATATCGTAAGGAAGTATCAGCAATATTCTCCAGTGACTTTTATAGGTGATGGATATACGGATTACCAAGCTGCCAAAGCCTCAGACTACGTGTTCGCTAAAGACAAGCTTGCTTCTTATTGCGAAAGCCAATCAATTCCCTATTTCTATTATAATAATTTTAAAGACATTATTGATATATGCTTAGATAATAATTTAGTATGAAAATTAGTGCATTAGTAATATGAATGACTTAGTGGCTGTTATATAAAACGAAAAATATAAATTGCGATAATCTGGTATGCAAAAAAGGTACAATAACTTCGTAAAAGTTATCGTACCTTTTTATGTAATTATACTATAAATTTGTTAAATAAATTAATCGTTATTCTTTACATATGATGCTGCTGAACGCTCGAATTTTAACTTTGTATTTTCGGCAACCTTTAAGACTAAAGTTTCATCATCAATCTCAGCAATTACTCCATGTAACCCACCAAGAGTAACAACATTATCGCCTTTCTTCAATGAATCTAACATAGCAGTGCGTTCCTTTTGTCTTTTCTGTTGTGGACGAATTAACAAAAAGTAAAAAATTGCAAACATAATAATAAGAGGCGCTAATCCAACCAATGTTTCCATAAATTCACCATCCCTTCAATGTAATATTTTATAATAACATTTACGTACAAGCAATAAAAACAATCAATAAATGTTAATATCTATTATCTAATTGCATAAAAATTATCCCGAAAATCTCCTAATTTATCATCAATAATCGCTTGCCTAATATCTTTCATTAAATTTATGAGATAATAAAGATTATGATACGTAGTTAAACGCATTCCAAAAATTTCATTACATTTAATTAAATGACGAATATATGCCCTCGTGTAATTTTTACAAACATAACAATTACACCCTTCTTCTAAGCTTCGATAATCACGAGCATATTCAGCATTTCTAATTACTAATTTTCCGTTTTTCGTGAATACTGTTCCATTCCTAGCAATTCTTGTTGGCAATACGCAATCAAACATGTCTATGCCACGAATTACTCCCTCAACTAAATTATCAGGTGCACCAACACCCATTAAATATCTAGATTTATCTGTAGGAAGTTCTGGTACAGTATATTCAAGCATTTCGTACATCATTTCAGCTGGCTCTCCTACACTTAACCCTCCGATAGCATATCCAGGTAAGTTTAGCTCAACTAATTGCCTAGCACTTTCGATTCTTAAATCCTTGTACATACCACCTTGTACAATTCCGAACAAAGCTTGATGCTCTGTGTTGTGATGAGCTTCCTTACACCGTTTAGCCCAGCGTGTAGTACGCTCTAACGAATCTTTTACATATTGATAATCCGCAGGATAAGGAGGACATTCATCAAACGCCATCATAATATCTGAACCTAAAGCATTTTGAATTTCAATTGCCTTTTCTGGACTGATAAATAATTTTTCTCCATTTAAATGCGATCGGAATTCTACACCTTGCTCTGTAATTTTTCGTAATTTACTTAAACTAAAAACCTGGAATCCTCCGCTATCTGTAAGGATTGCTTGATCCCAATTCATAAACTTATGTAGACCCCCGGCTTCTTTGACTATTTCATGGCCAGGACGCAAAAACAGGTGATATGTATTACTTAAGATAATACCTGCGCCTATTTCTTTCAATTCCTCTGGACTCATTGTTTTAACTGTAGCTAATGTTCCAACTGGCATAAACATTGGCGTATCAAATGAACCATGATGAGTATGTATTTTCCCTAATCTCGCACCTGTCTGACTGCATGTTTTAATTAATTCATAACTGACTGCCATTTAAATCATACCCCCTTCAATAACAACATTGCATCCCCAAAGCTAAAAAACCGATACTGTTCTTTAACAGCATGTTGATATGCACAAAATATCAATTCTTTATTAGCAAACGCTGACACTAACATAAGTAGTGTTGATTTAGGTAAATGGAAATTCGTCAATAAACCATCAACTACTTTAAATTTATAGCCTGGATATATAAAAATATCTGTCCATCCAGCAGTTTCCTCCAATATACTACCATTCTTAGCTACCGTTTCTAATACACGAGTACTTGTAGTCCCTACAGATATTACCCGTCCGCCAGTAGCTTTTGTATTATTAATTATTTGTGCATTAGCTTGAGAAATATAATAATATTCAGAATGCATAGTATGGTCAAGTATATCTTCAACTTGCACAGGTCTAAATGTTCCTAGCCCAACATGCAATGTTACGTATGCAATTTCAATACCCATACTTTGTATTTTTGCTAATAATTCATTGTTAAAATGAAGCCCAGCAGTTGGTGCTGCCACAGAACCGGAATTTTTGGCATATACTGTCTGATATCGTTCCTTATCTGATAGTTGTTCAGTAATATACGGTGGTAACGGCATACTTCCTAATTCATCTAATATCTCTTGAAATACTCCTTGATATGAAAATGACACAATCCTACCACCAACAGGTGTTGTTTCTAATACTTCTGCCATTAATTTATTATCACCAAAAATGAACTTCTTCCCTACTTTGGCCTTTTTCCCTGGCTTAACAAGTATTTCCCAACAATCATTTTGCAAAGGCTTTAATAATAAAAATTCAATCTTACTGCCTGTATCCTGACTATATCCGATAAGACGTGCAGGAATAACCCTGGTGTCATTTAACACCAGGGTATCTCCCTTTCTGAAATATTCCAATATATTACTAAATTGCCTATCATAAAATGATTCCGTCTTAGTATCAACAACCAGCATACGTGAGTCTGTACGCTCCATAAGCGGAGATTGTGCTATTAATGATTCTGGCAAAAAGAAATCAAAATCTTGTACCTTCAATTTATTAACCATCCTTAAATACTGTATTGTATGTATAACTATATTCTGTTACACTTTAACAACGCTGTTAAGATCAATTCACATAGTCTTATTCGACTTTAGTTAGGTAAACATCATCCGAATAATAATGATGTAATATGTCAACATAATTATATAGTGAATTTCCAAATTCATCATTTTGTATTGCCATTCCATATGCACCCCACTGAGACAGCCCAAATCCGTGTCCATAGCCTTTCCCTACAAAAACAAACTCTTGTTGCTTAGTTGCCACTCGGTAATCACCTAAACTATTAATAATAATAAATTCTTTTGAATTATTATTTACAGTTGTTTTATTAGTAGAATTCACATTTTCCGATGCTCCTATGGCATATAAATTAGCCACATTATTAGATTGTGGGTAATTTATAGTCTGATTATTAGCTCCCTGTATAGTATAACTTCCACGGCCTTCTATATCAAAGAGGGTGCTACGTAAACTAGACCCATCAGCGAATAATGAACGATGTGCATCTGGACTTGATGTTGAAACAGTTTTCCCATTTGCTTGAATTTCCATGACTCTACCTGAAGCTCCGCGCTTCACTACCTCAAGAGAAAGTACAGGATCTTGAATCATTGGATTGGTTGAACGTTGATTATCATTAATCATATTTCTAATTTTAACAGCATCATAAGGTCCTTTACTCCATTGATAGGCATTATTCTCATATACTTCATCTAAGATAATGACCTGTTCACCAGTGTTAACTTTCGCTAAAGCTTCGTGATAAATATCAGCATTTACTCTTACGTTAACATTCATACCTTCAATTGATGCCTTTTCAAAGCCTACTTTATTCAATTGACCAGTTTTGACAACATAGTTAGCATGAATATAGCCAGTGTTACCATTGGAGAGCATGACATGATACCATTTAGATATACGTTCAAGTATAGCATCATCAAAAGTACTAGCGACAGAACGTAGATATGGGATACCATTTCCCCATACTTCAGTTCCTTCTGCCGTTATGCCGCCAGCATTAGAATAATAGAAAGTCTGAACTAATTTGTTGTCTAAGGTACGCAGAACTTGCCCACGTGTTTCATTAACTGCAAGATTTGTATCAACTGCTTCAATTGAGTATCCCCAATATGCCTGATCAGTTACATCATCAACAACATGGGCTATTACCCAACCGTTTCTACCTAAAGCATAAGTTCTAGCAATAACTGCTTGTGCTTTAAGAGCTTCTATCGGCCAACCTGTAGCCATCTCCCGTGGAACAACACCATATAGATATTCCTCCATAAGAAGCTCATTTACAACTGCTAGCTTATTATTGTGAGTTAATAACTCAATAACACCACGATAATACCTGTTAGAGCGCTCATTTACTTTAACTACTGGCACACCATTATTAGTTATGCTTTTAGCGATAATTTTAGGTGCATTTGCTGGAATTGCAGCAAACTGAAGTGGCTTCCCATCAATTATTGCCTTTTGGGGTAAAATATAATTATTTTGCTCTTGAACCACTATAAATTCCTTTTCTGGAAATTCGCTCTTTAATCTATCAACTAAAGTATTCCTACCAGCTTCAGATTCAAAATCGCCAATCCAAACTTTATATGAAATTTGTAAATCATTCTTACATATTGCAATCTGCGCTGCAAATCCCTTATCCCTAAATTCAACAGCCAATGATTCAGCTAACGTTTTATCTCCAAACACACCTGCTTGAACACGGAAGTTTCCTTTAACAGCTGAAGAATAGCTAGTTTCTAATTGTATTTTATTTGCCATATTTTGCGCTTCGCTAACACTAGTAAAATAACCAACTATTACTTGATAGGAACTTACCCCTAATAAATTCTGTTCTAAAATAATCGACTTATAGTTCTTACTTTTAAGAACATTATTAGCGTTTTCCGCTTGCTTTATATCAGTTGTTTCCTCTACTAATAAATAAAATCTATCCAAATAAAACGCTATTTCTTCATGTGGAAACATACTCAACACCGAAATTGTCTGATCTGAAAATCTTATATCCAAGCCATTAGGAGAAGATAATGTCACATGAGGAACTGCCTCTAGACGAGTTCCTTGATCAAAAAGCAAGCCTACACGAATCATTTTTTGTGAATTTAATTCATTTGCGTCGGCGAAAGAAACCAAGCAAGTACTCAGTAGTATAAGAATAGCTATTAAACATGCAATTATATTCTTCAATAATTTATCTAATATCATAAAATAAAATTCTCCCTTTATATCTTAGATGTATGATTATCCATCATGTTAACATGCAAATAGTTATTTATCCTTAAAATTACTATCAATACTAGCACTATTATAATTGTCTGTATTCGACGCAGAAACAAAAAAGTCCTGCTCTAATAAATAGTCAATTGGAACACTAAGCCCAATAATAACTTCATCATTACCTTGCATCATTGTTCCAGCATTTGCAAAAATAACAGCTATAACCTTACCTTTTTCATTGAAAACTGGACTACCACTGCTACCTTGAAGAATTGGACTTTCAATTTCTAATACAGGCACATCCCAATCTGTTATATTAATTAACCCTATTAATCGTCCTTCTTTAACAACTTGGTTTAATCCTAACGGATTACCAATAATTATAAGTTTCTCATCCGCTCTAACATCAAGTA
>Ga0265293_10012279_pt1 | contig 11399 bp, 11 predicted proteins | sample Munlanlewell138R_FD_192505 | JGI IMG/M metagenome (GOLD analysis project Ga0265293, IMG submission 192505) | Leachate microbial communities from a municipal landfill in Southern Ontario, Canada - Leachate well 138R | ecosystem: Engineered > Solid waste > Landfill > Unclassified | place: Canada... | reverse complement strand
CCCCTCCTTTTCCATCTCCATCTTCCCCATACAATTTACAAAAACCTCCAATTGGCAACCAATTTAAACTATAAATTGTTCCCCTTATTTTCTTTCCAATCATTCTTGGTGGTAATCCTAATCCAAACTCTTCTACTTTTACTCCAGTTTTTCGAGCCGCAATAAAATGACCCCATTCATGAACTAAAACCAATACCGATAAAGCAACTATAAAAATTATCAAATCCATGATCTCATTGTAACAAAAGATTTATCCCCTTATCTCTATTTCTTTTTTACCAGCCAATTCTTCTAATTTCTTTATAAACTCATCAGTAATTTTTTGTAATTCAGTTTCATCCCTCTTAAATTCATCTTCAGATACAGTTTTTTCTTGTTTAGCTTTTTGTAAACCATTTCTAAAATCAGCCCTCGCATCTCGAATCATCACTCTTGCTCCTTCTAATTTCCTTCCTAAAAGTTTTACATAATCATCCCTCTGTTCTACTGTCAACATTGGTAAATTCATTCGAATAATATCCCCATCAACTGCTGGTGTCATCCCAATATTAGCGGCCACAATTCCATTAGCAATTTCTCTAATTAAAGTTTGATCCCATGGTTGAAAAGTCAAACTTCTTACATCTGGCACTCCAATTGACCCCAATTCAATCAATTTCATTTTTTGACCACCATAAACTGACACCACTACATTTTCAATTAATCCCGGTGTTGCTCGACCAGTTCTAATAGAAGAAATATCATTAACAAACAAACTAGTAATTTTGTCCATTCGGACTCTTACATCAGAAAAATTTATCATATTATCTAATTATATCAATTTTATCCATCGCATTACTTCTATTATCTTGACGTCTTTCTACCACCTTAGTTGTCAAAAATAATCCCGCCGCCAGAATCATCAATCCCAAAATAATTGGTACATTAGATTTTTTGGCTTTACTCATCTAAAAGAGATTAAAGCTTTTTAAAAGCCTTGTCAAACATTAAAAAACCTCCCTTTAAAAAGAGAGGTTTATTAAACAACTTAATCTTAATTTAAATTTCAAATCTAGCAAATCTGGTTAATTTCATATTTTCACCAAATTTAACTACCAAAGTTTTAACCATTTCTTCAATGGTCTTAGTTGGGTCTTTAACAAATTCTTGTTTCAATAAATCATCAACATCTTTTGGATTCATAGCTGCAATCTGAAGACAAATTTCTTTGGTTAATTCCACAAAATCCTCATGTTTAGCCACAAAATCAGTTTCACACTGCAATTCCACCATTACTCCGATCTTACCAGTTGAATGGGTGTAAGTAGCTACCCTACCCTGATGAGTTTCTCGCTCAGCTTTACTTTCAGCTTTTTTAAAACCTTTTTCTTTAAGAATTTCTTTAGCTTTGTTTTCATCACCTTTAGCTTCTTCTAAAGCTGATTTTATTTCCATAATTCCTAAACCTGTTTCAAGTCTAATTTTTTTAACTAATTCGATTATTTTTTTATTATCCATATTATTTTACTCCGGCGGCTTTTATAGCTCGACCGATTTCTTCAACAATTAATGTAACACTTTTTAAACTATCATCATTAGCTACTATTGGAAAGTCAACACTAAAAGGATTAGCATCAGTATCCACTAAAGCCAAAGTTTTAATTTTTCTCAATTTTGCTTCTTTAATAGCTGTTTTTTCAAAACCAGCATCAACCACAAACAAAATATCAAATAATTTATCTAATTTTGTTAAACCACCAACTATTCTATCTAGTCTGGCAATTTCTTTATTCATTTCTGATAATTCTTTTTTAGTACTTTCGGTGAATTTACCTTTTTCAAATCCATCTCTCAAATCATTTAATTTTTTAATATTTTTCTTAATTTGATCCCAATTAGTAATAGTTCCACCCAACCATCTGTCAGTAACATAAGCTACTCCAGCATCAGTTGCTACTCTTTTAACTACTTCTCGAGCCTGTCTTTTGGTCCCAATCAAAGCAATCATCTTACCATTTCTTTTACTATTGTAAATGAAATTACAAGCCTTATCTAAAGAATCAAGAGTTTTTACTAAATCAACAACTTCAATTCCATCTCTTTTACCAAAAATATAATCTCTTGATTTTGGATGAGTCTTAGAAATTTTATGACCTAAATGACTTCCAGCAGCTAATAAATCTTTTAACCCAACAGTTAAATTATATTTTTTATCTGCCTTAACATCTTCAGTTTTTTTAGCTTCCGAAACTATTTCTGGGTTATTTTGTTTTTTAATTAACTCTTCCTTTTCTGCCTTTATCTTTTCATTAAGCTTTTTAATATTCTCTGCCTTGATATTACTTTGCTTTTTTACCTTAACTATCAAAGCTTTTTTAACTAACGATTTACCAGTTCGATTAATCGTTTTCTTTATTACTTTCTTTTTTTCTGACATATTTTGTATCTCGATTATCGAGATCCTCCTTATTAAAGATTTAGTGCCGGGTGTCTACCCCAGGATTCTCGCACCAAACTTAAAAATTTTAACTTCGATGATTATATCACAAAGCTATTTAAATCTTTTTTTATTTTGGAAATCAACTTTAATAACATTATCTGGTGTTTCTGATGTCTCAATAGGTGCATCCATATGTTTTTTATTTTTTAAAGCATAATCTGCAGCCAAAGAATCATATAAACCAGTCATATCAATTTTTGTATCCTTAGGAGTGGGATTTTCATCATTTTTTTTATTGATCATATCTATAAATTCTGTTTTCAACCCACCAACTTCAATGTCCTTAACTTTTTGTCCACTCCCATTTTCTTGAGTCATTTTAAAGCTCTCATTACTAGGAATTTGTGGTCCTTCATTATTATTTTCACTCATAAATTTAAATTTAATTTTTAATAACTAATCCTAACATTAAGGATCGGGATACTCAATATTTTTAATTTTTTGCATTTCAACCCAAACTCTCCTTACATCTATTAGAATATTTTTTGGATCAGTTAAAACTCTTCCAGATAATAATTTACCCCCATCTGGCAAATCTGTTCTGATAACTCTCATATCTCCCTTACTTTCTAATCCATCAAAACCATCAACTGTATTTTCAATAAATTCTTCACTATTCATTAAATTATTATACTCCTTTGGCTTTATTTTTCAATAAATATTTATTATAAGAATAAATTCTATTTTTTTATAGGATAATTACTATAAAACCCATCTTTTTTTCTAAATTACTGCTAAAATATTCTCATGTCTGACAGCAATCTAACGATTCTCGAAGTCCGCCTACCTCAGGAGAATGAATTTACCTTTGAGTCAATGTCTGCTCTGCTTGCTAACTTCACTCAATTTGCCAAACGTTCTTTTGTCGAAAAACTTACTCACAAGAAAAAAACTATTTCTTCCCTTGAAGTTGTCCTAAAAGATGGTCAAATTAAGTTTTTCGTAGTTGTTCCCACTGCTGATATTGAATTTTTCCGTTCTCAAATATTAGCTCAATATTCTACTGCTGCCCTTAAGGAAACAGATGATTATTTAGATTCAGAATCAACTAATTTTAGCTTCACTCAACTCGGGCTTGCTAAATCCTATAGTTATCCTCTTAAAACTACAAAAGACTTTAAAGATACCGATCCCCTAAATTCTGTTCTTGCTCCCCTCTCTCGATCTAACAATATTAAAGATTTCTTCATTTTTCAAATTGTTTTAGCTACTGCCCCTAAAAATTGGCAAAGTGGCATCATAAACCTAGTTCAAAATGGAGTCCTTGTTGATCGAGAAAGAAATATCCGTACTGCCCATCCAGATAAAATGATTCTGGAACAAAAAATCCAATTTCCTGGTATTTTTGCCCAGATAAACCTCTTATCTAATAATCCTGGCCTTATTACTTCTGTAGCTTCATCTTTTGGAACCTATACTAATCCTCGTGGTAATTTTATTAAACCCTTTTCTCCCAACTTTTTTTCCAAAAATAAACTATTAAAATCAATCTTCAAAAGAGAAATTTTTTCCCATCTTAAAGGACAAATCTTTAATACTGAAGAATTGTCCATTATCTGGCATTTCCCCAACAAACTTACCAAACTCCCCAATATTGCCTGGGGTAAAAAACTTTATTCTGATCCTCCAGAAAATTTACCAGTTGCTGACAATACTACCCCAGAAGAAAAATCCCAAATTACTTTCTTTGCCAAAACCGAATTTAGGAACAAAGATTCTATCTTCGGTATCAAAGAAGGTGAAGATCGTCGTCGCCATACTTACATCATCGGTAAATCTGGTACTGGTAAAACTACTCTTATCGCTAATATGGCTATTGATGATATTCGTAAAGGTCGTGGGGTTGCCGTTATCGACCCTCATGGTGACTTATGTAATAGTATTCTCGATTATGTTCCAAGTAACCGCATTAATGATGTCTGTTACTTTAATCCCGCCGATCCAGAATATATGTACCCTTTAAACGTCTTAGAAGCTAAAAATGAATCTCAAAAAGAATTAATTGCCTCAGGAGTTTTATCTATCTTCAAAAAACTCTATGGAAACGTTTCTTGGGGACCTAGACTTGAACACATTTTACGAAACGCTGTTCTTACCTTAGTCAATACTCCTGGGAGCGATATGACCCATATCGTTGAAATCCTAACTAATAAATCTTATCGTGAGAAAGTTGTGGCTGGATTAACCAATCAAACTCTCAAAAATTTCTGGGTCAATGAATTTGGGCGTATGGATCAAAAATTCCAAAATGAAGCCGTCTCACCTATTTTAAATAAAGTTGGTCAATTTATTGCTTCTACTAATATCCGAAATACCGTTGCTCACGCTAAATCAAAAATCAATATTCAAGAGATTATGGATCAAAAAAAGATTTTAATTGCTGATTTATCAACTGGTCGACTAGGTGAAGACAATTCTGCTCTCCTTGGTGCCATGTTAATTACTCAAATCCAACTTTCAGCTATGAATCGTGTTTTCCAAGCTGCTGAAGATCGATCTGATTTCTTCCTTTATGTTGACGAATTCCAAAACTTTGCCACTGAAGCCTTTATTAAAATCTTATCTGAAGCTCGTAAATTTAGATTAAATCTAATTATTGCCAACCAATATATGTCTCAATTAGATCGCACTATTCAAGATGCTATTTTAGGTAACGTTGGTTCTCTTATTTCCTTTGTTGTTGGTAACCAAGATGCCTTTGTTCTTGCTAAAGAATTTGGTACTGCTTTCCCTCCAGAAGATTTAGTTAAAATCGGTAAATATCAAGTTATTTGTAAACTTTCTATTGATTCTGAAACTACTCAACCATTTTACGCCACTACCCTCGCTCCACTTTCCTGTAAAAATCAACAACGCGACAAACTCATCCACATTTCCCAAGAACATTGGGGTAAGAAAAAATAATTATTATGAAGAAATTCTTTCTCTATCTTCTTCGTTGGCAACTGAGTACTCCCATTCTCTGGTTAGTCGTCAAAAATCTAGGAACCGGTCTCACTGCCACCATTATTGCCAACTTTATTGGTGGAGCTATTTTCTTTTGGATTGATCGATTTATTTTTACTTCCAAAAAATTAGAAATTTGGTATTACAAAGATAAAGGAATTTGCCATAAATGTGGTAAAAAAGATACTCTTCGTCGCCTTGTCAAAGCTCAAAAATATGATAAAACCAATGACCCTAACCCAATTTTCCTCTGTTCTAAATGCTCTCAACAAAAACTTCAAGAGCTCAAATCCCGTGGTATTCAAATCTAATTACGGTTTTTTCCATCCCGCCCACTTACATTTAGGATAATCTGAACAGCCATAAAACTTTCTTCCAGTTTTAGTTCGTCTCACTACCCCATCTTTTCCACAAATTGGACATTTAAACCCAGCATCTTCTTTAAACTGTCTAGTATATTTACATTCTGGAAATCTATCACAAGAAATAAATTTTCCAAATCTACCTAATCTAACTACTAAATTCCCTTCCTTACAATCAGGACATTTTTCACCCAACTTCTCTGTCTCTATTTTAACTCTTTCACTATTCTTTTCTACATCTTTTAAAGTTTTTTCAAAAGCCTTCCAAAAACTTTTCATCATTCCCTTCCAATCCCATTTACCCAAAGCAATTTGATCCAAATCTTCTTCCATTTCAGCTGTAAATGGTAAAGATAAAATATTAGCAAAGTTTTTAACTAAAAATTCATTAACTGCCTTACCTAAACTAGTTGGTTTAAATTTACCTTCATCTCTTTCAATATATTGTCTAATTAAAATTGTTGAAATAATTGGAGCATAAGTACTTGGTCGACCAATACTTTGTTTTTCTAAACTAGAAACTAAACTAGCATCACTATATCGAGGAGGTGGATTAGTTTCTAACTTCTCCCAATAGTTTTTTTGACTAACAATTTTTTCCCCTGCCTTTAATTCTGGTAATATTTGATCTTCATGTTTTTCACCACTAATTTTCAAAAAACCATCAAACAACATTCTTACTCCTTTAGATTGAAAGATACCATTCTTATTGGAAAATAATACTGTTGTATTCTTTAATTTTGCGGCTGCTCCTTGAGTTGCTACCGCTCTTTTCCAAATCATTTCGTACAATTTATTTTCTCTTGTTTCCCCTTCTATACTTTTAGTCGAGACATTTGTTGGTCTAATTGCTTCATGAGCTTCTTGAGCATTTTTACTATTATTTTTATAAATTCTTATCTTTTCTGATAAATAATTTTCTCCATAAGTTTTTCCAATAAACTTCCTAAATTCTCCTACTGCCTTTTCTGATAAATAAACTGAATCAGTCCTATGATAAGTAATTAAACCTCTTTCATAAAGATGTTGAGCCACACTCATAGTTTGTTTCCCCGACCAACCCATTCGTCTAGCTGCTGCCTGTTGCAACTTAGAAGTCGTAAATGGAGGTAATGGTGTTCGAAAAATTTCTCTCCCATTCACACTTTCTACTAAAAATTCTTTATCCAATTTTTTCAAAAACCCCTCTACTTCATCCTCTTTCTTAAAAATTGAACTAGAATAGTTATAGTCTCCATCAAAAAGTTTAATCTTATTAGTCTTATAAAAATTCTTCCCATCAATTTTAATTAATTCCGCTCTATATTTTTCTTTTTTTCCAAACTCTGACCAAATATCATAATAATTTTCTTTTTTAAATTTCTCTATCTCTTGTTCTCTTTCACAAATTAATCGAACCGCCACTGATTGAACTCGTCCACCTGATAAACCTCTTCTTACTTTCTTCCACAGTATTGGCGACAAACTATAGCCAACCACTCTATCTAAAACCCTTCTCCCTTGTTGGGCATTAACTAAATCCATATCAATATCTCGAGCTTGTTTTAAAGCTTGTTCAATTGCTTCTTTAGTAATTTCATGAAAAGCCACTCGAGAAATCTTTTTGTCAGCTATTTTTGATTTACCATTCTGTAATATCCATTTCACATGCCAAGAAATTGCTTCTCCTTCACGATCAGGATCAGAAGCCAAATATATCTTATCGGCTTTTTTAGAAGCTGAAATTAACTCATCAACTATTTTTTTCTTTTTTGAATCAATTACATAATCAATCTCAAAATCATTCTTCATATCAACTGCCATCTTGTTTTTAGGTAAATCTCTCAAATGACCAACAGTAGCTACTACTTGATAATCACTTCCTAGATATCTCCCAATAGTTCTGGCTTTAGTTGGAGATTCGACTATTAATAATTTTTTCATAAGATAATTTTACAAACTCTATCGTTCATTGTTGTCTATAATACCACCCGCTGTCAAGACCTATCTGTATTTCTTTCTAAAATTACATTCCCTTTAACTAAACCATTTCCATCTCCAACTATTATATTCGCCCTAATTAAACCCTCTGGGCCACAAAAATGAAACCATTTTAAAATATCTTTAGGTTCCATATGATTATCCACTTCTTTCAAATCAACTCTATTATTAGCACCATGTTTATCAGTTGTATAAATATTTATTTTAGAACTTTCATCAATTAAAGATTCTAATTCTTCTAAACCAACAGGTTTATATTTCTTTTCAAACATAATGTATTCTACTCCGACACTATTTTAGTTTCACTATATCTCGGTACTAATGTATCTGGTTCACCAAACCATTCCTTTAATATATCTCCCACAATTGGTGCCGCTACATCTGACCCCTCTCCTCCTCTTTCCACTAATACTGTAATTGAAATTTGAGGATCATCAGCCGGAGCAAAAGCAGTCAACCAAGCATGAGTATCATTACTCCCATCGCCAACTTCTGCTGTTCCTGTCTTACAAGCAATTTCTGTTTTAAAATTAAAAAGTGGCCAAGCTGTCCCTCCACTTTTACAAGCCGCCTTCATCCCTTCAAGTACAATTGCTATATTATTATTTTTAATTTTTAAATCAGTACATTCCACTTCACTATCCTTTAATATACTCATTTCACATTTAATTCCATTATTAGCTATCACATTAGTCATTTGATTAACTTGTAATGGAGTTACCTCTAAATCACCCTGTCCTATTGATAAATGATAAGTATTGCCTAAATACCAATTTTCTCCCTTAGCTTCTTTTTTCCATTTTTCATCTGGAACCAAACCATCTAACTCCCCAGTTAACTCTATCCCTGTCTTTTTCCCGTAACCAAAACTTTGAGCCCATGTTTTTATTCTTTCTAACCCCAATGCTTCTCCTAATTTATAAAAAAAGATATCATTTGATCTCTTTATTGCTGTTACTATATTTAACATTCCATCAGTTCTTCCACTCTTAGTCCACAACCAATTACTATAAGAATAATCACCCACCTTCAAAATTCCAGTATCTTCAAATAAAGTTTCTTTATTAATTACTCCACTTTCCAACCCAGCTATCGCCATCACTGGCTTAAAAACCGATCCTGGATGATATTTAGCCGCTATTACTCTATTTAATAAAGGGAAGTTCTCTTTATCATTAAGATATTCTCCAATCTTTTTTCCATCCTGATTATAAGAAAATACATTTGGATCAAAAGATGGACTAGATACAAAGTTAATAATTTTACCCGTTTTCGGTTCACTAATAATCACTACCGCTTTTTTACCATCAAGCATCTGATAAATCTTTTCTTGCCAATAAGCATCTATCGACAAGTTTAAATCGGCTGATACTGTTGGTTCCTGCCTTCCCAACTCTCTTATATAATTACCCTTAGCATCAACTTCAATTAATCTTTTTCCATCTTTACCTCTTAATTGACAATCTCCAAACCCTTCAACACCTCCTCTTCCCACCGTATCATCACCAGTTAATTTATCTCCACAAATATTACTTTTTATATCATTTTCATTAACCTTACCTACATAACCAGTCACAAAAGCCATTGATTCGCCATAGGGATAACTTCTTTTTAAATCATAAGCTAAATTTTTCCCCTCAAATTTGTAACCATTAAAATCCCCCGCTTCATCATAAATTTTATTATCTCCCTCTAATTTAAAATATTGATAAATCGATTTAGCCACCACCCTTCCTTTTCTATCCAATATTTGACCTCTAGCTGCTGGAATATTACTTTCAAAAACCTTATTTTCTCTAGCCAATTCTTTGTAATATTTTCCTTGGACCAACGATAGTTTTAAAACTGAGGCTAATAAAATAAAAAAACTTAAAACCAAACCTATACTAAATAACCAATATTTCCAATTTTTTTCGCTTATATCTTTCATTTACCTTAAATTCCTGAAACCAAATTTACTTTTTTTAATAATTTTCGGTTTTGTACTAATTCACCACAACCCTTAGCTATGGTCACCCCTCCATCATCTATTAATCTAGTAAAAATTTTAGTTTTTGATTCTATTAAATTAGCCATCCCTTCAATCTTTGCCCCATTACCTATCAAAGCAATCCCTCTTTTTAAAATATCTTCCATCAATTCTGGCGGAGTTTCATCCAAAACCGACGAAACTAACTTTACAATCTTAGCCATTTCTAAACCAACCGCTTCTTTAACTTCACTATCAGTCAATTTAATACTTTTGGGTAAACCTGTTTCCAAATCTCTTCCTCTAATTAAGTCAATTGAACTTCCAATCCCTATTTTTATTCTTTCAGCACTATTTGCTCCTACTAAAATTCCATATTTCATTCTTACATAGTTAATAATACTTGAATCAAAATCACTCCCCGCTGTTTTTATCCCTCTACCAACCACTACTCCACCCATAGAAACCACACTTACTTCTGTTTTCCCTCCACCAATATCGACCACCACTAAACCAGCTGAACTATCAATTGGTAATCCTAACCCTATTGAAGCCAATACTGCACTTTCTACTAAAATTACCTCTCTTGCTCCCGCTGCTAAAAATACCGATCTAAAAGCTCTTTTTTGAACTTGATTAATATAACTTGGGACTCCCACTACTATCCTTGGTTTGAATAATTTAGGGTTACTCGATGGAATCTCGTAAATTAATTTTAAGTAATAAGTGATTAAACTTTCTAATGATTCCAAATCAGCAATAATTCCATTTTTAATTGGGCTAATCACCTCAATTTGTTTAGGTTCTCGATTCAACATCTCCTTAGCCTTAAACCCAAAAGCAATTGGACCCTTAAAACTAGATTTTGGAGCTGACAACCCTGTCCATCTCTTTTTTTTCTGTCTTACCAACATAGTTGGTTCATCTATTACCACTCCTCTATCTTTCAAAAAAATCAAAGTATTACTACTTCCCAAATCAATCCCTATATCCCAACTAAAACCATTTATTAGATGATCTAACTTTTCTTTAATTTCAACTAATCTAATCACTTCTAAATTATAACAAGATTGACCATTTTTAAGTTACAATAAGACATTCATGAAAAAAATTTCTAAAGTCATCGGTTTTTTCTTTTTAAGCCTTTTTCTACTTACTCCATTTATTTTTACCTTCTTTAATTCTGAACTTTTTGAATTACCTAAAATGTATTTTGTCTATCTTATGGCAATTATCATTGTCTCTCTCCATCTTATTAATTGGGCACAAAAAAATGTTCCTCTATTTCGACGTACCTTTCTAGATATTCCCCTAATCCTCTTTTTAATTACTCAAACCATTTCTACCTTTATCTCCATCGATCCTCACACTTCTTTTTTTGGTTATTATTCTCGTCTTAATGGTGGCTTACTCTCTCTTCTTTCTTTTAGCTTCCTCTATTGGGTTTTAGTAGTTTATATAAATGATCAACTTAAATCCAAAATAATTAATACTCTCCTTCTTTCTGGCTTTTTAGTTGCCGCCTTTGGTATAGCGCAGCATTTTGGTATCGACAAAAACACTTGGGTTCAAGATGTTCAATCCCGAGTCTTTTCTACCCTTGGTCAACCTAATTGGTTAGCTACTTTTTTAGTTATCCTCACTCCCTTATCCATTCATAAAT